>ERZ779874.654-NODE-654-length-38371-cov-5.075973_pt1 | contig 38371 bp, 30 predicted proteins | sample MGYA00511031_ERZ779874 | MGnify/ENA primary metagenome ERZ779874 (study PRJEB29588, sample SAMEA2156850) | human gut metagenome | biome: human gut; feature: human-associated habitat; material: faeces | place: Denmark | collected 2008/2010 ...
TACCCAAGATGTTAGTAATAGTTACGTTCTTACCAGCGGCACCCATGATAGTAACCTGACCGTTGCCTGCTACGACAGATACACCCTCAACTGCGATGTTCTCGTTGTCTACAGCTACCTCATCACCAGGTACGTACTCAACATTAAAGATCAAAGCGTCGTCACCACCAGTTACAACCTCATCAAAGTTAGATTCTGCCGGATCAGACAATACCAAGCAGCCATTCTGCATCTTCAACCAAGCCGCATTCTTCGGAGCGATCCACTGTTGAACATCAGCGTTCTTAGACTCATTCATCGACTCGAACAAGAACGCACGATCAGCCTCAACCTCATTAGCAGCTACCTTACGATCATAGAAACGCATTGACCAAGTCACATACTTATGGCAATCTGTCAACAGAGAATAGATGTGAGGAACGAATTTAGTGCCATGAGCAACTTTCGCATCAGCCTCCGCTTTCTTTATCGCGTCAAAATTAATCTTCTCACTCGCCAAGTTCTTGAACTCATCACGTAAAATATACAAGGTATCCTTATAAACGATCGCCTCTTTGAAACCTGCACGGTCGTAACCAGCCCATTTGTACTTATCCGCATTAACTTTATCACTAGAATTAGTGAAGTTATGGAAGTTGATCAAGAACTTACCTCTCTTGAAGCCCGGAACCGCCTTGTGAGCGTGAACACACTGATATGGATCGTCTGTGATATGTCCGCTCTCGTCAATATGAGGACCAGACTCCGTACAAGGCTCACCAGCTACACCTTCGAAATCGTGACGATCAATAGAGATCAAATATTGAGGTTTGATATGTCCCGCACCACGATTTAACCAAGCGGTATCAACCTGGAATGCCAAACCACCATTTGCCTTGTCCGGTGTATAGATACCCAAGAAATCGATGCCCGGTTGCATAAAATGCTCATTATTCTCAATCATCAAGAACTCCTTACGATATTTCTCGTAGAAACGCAAGGTATCAACACCATCACCAGCATGACCCTCCAACTTCTCAGAGTTGAAACGACGATACAATGGAGTCTCATCCGGATAAATCGTAAAAGCAGAAGTACGAGTCTCATTCAAAAGCTGTTTCTTCAATGTAGCATCACCATCATAATCAGAAACACCAGCCTTAACAACATTATTTCTATTCTTTGTATTATCAGCCTTACGGATTACTAATTCACCAAAAGCATCGCTATCATAAGAAGCCTCAACAATCGCATAATAATGTTGATCTCCAAAATGATTATTCTCCTTAAAGAAGAAATAAAGATCCTTATCGTTATTATACTTACTTACATTGAACTTTTTCTCGCTATCATAATACCATTTCTTACCATCCAGAGAAATCTTATATGCCGTTCTATACAATTGTTTCAAACCTGCGATTCTCTTTTGTATTGCCGGTGTTACCTTAAAGCCATAAGGAATATCGACCGTTTTATTCAAAACTTCAGAAGCTATTGTATCAATAACAAATGCACTTCTTTCATTCAATACAGTCAACGTCGAATCATGAGACGATTTACCGATAAACTTGTCTTGAGCATAAGGATGCCAATAATTAAACAGATACTTGTTAATCATCAACTCCTCTTTTGTTAATTTCTTATAGCCTAATAAAGAGTCTGACTTAGAAACTGCCGGAACGGCCTCAAAATACAAAGAATCACTGGATGCGATATCTAAATCACTACCATTTGCTTTCACATAGAATCGAGAAGCACCTTCATTCTTATACAACTGAACATCAACATCTTCCAATTCAGCGAACTCACGGTTAGTAATAGTGACAGGAGATGTAGCCCTTACCTGAGCTTGAGTATACTTCTTCAATACTACCCACTGATATGCCGGCATATGTGCAGGAGACTGTTCCTCAGCATTAACAGTCACGAAATGAGCGTTAACCTCGCCATTCTCATAGATCGGAGAAGCCAAATACTGGCCTTTTGCGTTTTTAATAAAATAAACGCCATCCTCAATAGACGATTTGGTTGTTGCTGTCAATGAGCATCCGCCAAAGCCTAAATTGATTACAGTATTCTGCTCCAAAGAATCAACGGTTAAAATACGAACCTCGTCTTTAATCAAGTCTTGCAAAGAAACTCTAAAATCCGCATTCCTTACAGAAGACAAACCATCCCAGTATCTTTTCGGATCTTTCGGGTTCATAGTAACATCTCTTACATAGATATACAATCTATCGAACGAGGGATCATAAATAAATTTGAACTTATGTTGATCTTTAATTTCAGAGTTCTTAGCCTCATATTCAGCGGTAGTATTCTCCCCTTTACCAGTCCAACCATAAGCCAAGAAGCGAACACCCTTGTCATTTGTATAAGCGGTATCAACTTTCAAATAACCACTCTTATCCATATTACGGACATACAAATAACCCTCGATATCAGAGTCCTCAGAAATAAACTTATCCATATTGAAAGGATTCTTCAACGTTGTTCCCTTTATATCAGGAGTAAATTTTAAAGAAACACCTTTATTTCTGTCTTGATTTCCCAAAATCGTATTCAATTCATCAGATGTCAAGACAAACTGATTAGCGGTTCTTAATGAGAAACGATCAAATTCAGTCGCAGTTGCCGCACCTCGAGCATTACGTTTAACAGCAACAACTTTATCACCTACCGCAACATCAGTATCCAGATCTTTATCCTGTATAGCTAAACCAACGACATAGTCTCTTGTATAATAAGAGTATAAAGGTTTAGACTCCTCCAATGATTTTGCATAAGTATCAGAAAAAGCCCAACCGCCAATTTCTCCACCTACTACAATAGGATCAGATTGTTCGCGTAAAGGCAAATCACCTTTATCTGCCATTGTTAAATCCAAATAAAGCCCTGTCGCCTTATTCATGAAATCATACTTCGGTGCCTGTCCTTGATTATCCGTTGATACGGTTACACACCACAATGTTCTAGCCAAATTTTTAGCATCAGAACGGTCCAAAACAGTCACATCAACAACCTCAACAGTTCCATCATCATTCATGCTTAAGACCATATTTGTCGTTTTACCATCGGCATCACGGTCTACCGCAATCTGATACAGAGCCTCGTTCGCTCCGGTTTTCAGCTTCTTCTCAAGCTTACCATCCTGAACAATAGCACGATGCTCTCCTGTAGTCTCAAAATCAGTCCATCCTGGCTCTACTGGAGTTTGTGCGTTCACGGCAAAAGCTGTAGCGAATGCCGCAAGTGTAAACAAAGTAGAAAACTTTTTGTTCATAATAAAAAATTTAAATATTAAAACTTAGGTTTAAGAAATAGTCTAACCAAACGTTCGGACATAACATTGTCGCATAAAAAGGAACATCTTTCTTTTAAACCCACAACTCCTTGTCTTTCTTTTTTTGTATTTCCTAACTCTTTCTTATCAACAATAGGTGGTTTCCACGACGAAACCCCACTTTAGGACAACTAACGCTTCCGTTAGACAGGCGTCTTTCCTCTCTAAAAAACGGTCGAAAATAAAGGTACCTTTGCATTGAAGGATAGAATTGTTCCTTTTTTCCGTCATCCTTATTTCCTCTCAAGCAATAGACAATCAATCATTTAAGATCTTCAAAAGGATAATAAATTTGAGATTTCATTTTGTATATATAATTAATGTACGTGTACATTATTATATATACCCCTACGCTGGAATGAAATACCCAATCATCATGAATTAATGAAACTATAGATTCAGTTTTACTGCAGCTACTATCGTGAAGATACTGCGACTACTGCCGCGGTAACACCGCGACCGTAGTGCAGTAAGACCGCGACTGCGGTGCAGTGGAACCGCGACCGCAGTGCAGTAGGACCGCGACCGCAGTGCGGTGTCATTCAACGATTATAGTTGACTTAAAATATCTTTAGCGATAAAAGGGGTTGACTCCGGTTAAACTTATTCCCATATCCGGTTGACTTCTTTTGAGGTTATTCTTCCTACGGGTTTACTGCCTAAAAATGATTTCACGACACATCCCTTCAAGGCTGGAAGCCTTCAACGTTAGAGCGTAGGGCAACGCCCTACGACATAGACGGCAACAAAACGACTAAGCCCTGAAGGGGCGGAACTTTCCATGCGACTGTTCCGCCCCTCCAGGGCTGAATTCTAAAAATCAATCCTTATCGTAGGGCGATGCCCTACGCTCTAAACTTTTGGGCTTTCAGCCCGATGGGTTTCTATCGTGTGTGGTGTGTTCATTCATCCTCTCATTCTTACCCCTTTTTACTCCCTCAGCCTATCATTTCTCCTCGTCAATGATCATCCCGCTACCGTAGCAAAGATGGTGGTCCTTATCGTAGACCACGCCGTATTGGCCGGGAGCGATGCCCTGGATTTTCTCGTCGGACTCAATGCGGTAGAGATCGCCGATGCGGCGGATGTAGCCACGCGTGAACTCGGGCGTATGGCGGATCTTGAAGGTAATCTCCTTCGCGTCGTCAAACTCGCCCCACGGATCCTCGGTGATGAAATCGAAGCCGTGCATATTGATGGTCTTGCCATATTGCGTCTCCGGATCGTAGCCATTGGAGACGTAGATGATGTTACGGCGAATGTCCTTCTTAATCACGAACCAAGGGCCGCCACTCAAACCCAAGCCCTTACGCTGTCCGATGGTATGAAACCAATAGCCGTTGTGCTTACCCAGCACCTTGCCGGTCTCCAATTCCACGATCTTACCCGGACGCTTACCCAGGTAACGCTCGATAAACTCATTGTAATTAATCTTGCCCAAAAAACAGATACCTTGGCTGTCCTTGCGCTTGGCGCTCGGCAACTTCTCCCGTTCAGCGATGGCACGGACCTCGCTCTTCATCAAATGTCCGATCGGGAACATCAGCTTCTGGATCTGCAGACGGGTGATCTGCCCCAAGAAATCGGTCTGGTCCTTTACCGGGTCCTTGGCTGTCGAGAGCCATACCTTACCGTCGATCTCGGTAGTCGTAGCGTAATGGCCCGTCGCGATCTTATCGAAATCCTTGCCCCATTTATCCTCGAAGCAGCCAAACTTGATATACTTATTGCACATCATGTCGGGGTTGGGCGTCAATCCGCGTTTGACAGAATCGATCGTGTAGCTTACCACCCGATCCCAATACTCATCGTGCAGGGAAACGATCTCCATCCTGCAACCATATTTGCGGGCAATATAGGTCGTGATCTCAATATCCTCCTCGGCCGGACAATCGATGTAGCCATCCTTATCTTCCATGCCTATACGGATATAGAAAATCGTCGGGTCGTAGCCCGCCTCCTTCAACTGATAAACCACGACGGAGCTGTCGACCCCGCCGGAAACTAATGCCGCTATTTCCATACGCTCGTTTTTATTCAATACTTTTCGCGATACGAAAGTAGAGAAAATAAAAAACTCATCCAAGAGTACAGGTTGGGGATTTGGATAATAATTCGTACATTCGCCAAACGAACTTAACGACATTCTTGGTATGTGGAAAGATAAGTTAGGCGATTATCTGATTGACATCTCCAAATACATCTTTACTGGCGTGGTGATAGCATCGCTTTTTAAAGATATGGAAGACAGTAGGTGGCTAATTTACGGATTGGGATTTTCCTCTTCTATTTTAGCCTTGATTCTAGGATTAATATTGACAAACAAAAAAGAACAAAAATAATGGGCGCTATAATTGGTTTTTTGATTTTAGGGATTCCATGCGCTATCGCGCTGATTTATTTCCTGACTCCCCAAGGTAAAAGATGGCTGAAATCCAATCATCTTTTATAATTATTACATTTATTACATTATAAAAGAATGCACCATAAGAGAAGGACGCACGGCTCGTGCGTCCCTACATTGGATGAATACAAATGTCGTATTAAATTAATTGACTCATGTTATCTGTTACGAATGATAAAGGATTCGATTACGTGGTCGACCGTTTTGCCGACCTGGAGATCTTGAGATACCAAGTCCCTGGTTTCGAATCCCTCACCCTCAAGCAAAAACAGTTGCTTTATCACTTGTCGGAAGCCGCGCTGATGGGGCGCGACATCCTGTTCGATCAGAATTGTCGTTATAACCTGCCGATACGCCGGACATTGGAAGCGATCTATACATCCTATAAAGGAGATCGGCAAACGCCTGACTTCCTGGCCTTGGAGACCTACCTCAAGCGAGTCTGGTTCGCTAACGGCATCCATCATCATTATGCCGAGGACAAGTTCCAACCCGGCTTCTCCGCCGAATTCTTAAAGAAAGCGATCAGCCAATTGGATCCGGCCTTAGTGCCCGTCCGCCCCGGACAAACCATTGAGGCCTTTACGGAAGAGATCTGCCAAGTGATTCTTGATCCGACCGTCTTACCCAAACGGACGACACAAAGTGGCGACCAGGATCTGATCCAGGCATCAGCCAACAACTATTACGGCGAAGGACTGACACAAAAAGAGGTAGAGGATTTCTATGCCAGCCAAAAGAATGACCCGACGGACACGACGCCGATCTCCTACGGATTGAACAGCCGGCTTGTCAAGGAAAACGGCCAGATCCGGGAGAAGGTATGGAAAGTAGGCGGCCTCTATAGCCCCGCGATCGAGGCGATTGTCACTGAACTGGAAAAGGCGATTCCTTTCACTGAGAACAAGGCCCAAAAAGAGACGATCGAAACTCTGATCGATTACTACCGGACAGGTGATCTTCGTACCTTCGACGCCTACTCCATCCTTTGGGTAGAGGATACCTCCTCGGAGGTAGACTTCGTGAACGGATTCATCGAGACCTATGGCGACCCATTGGGACGAAAAGCCAGCTGGGAATCGACTGTCAACTTTATCAACAAGGAGGCGACCAAGCGCACCAAAACCATCAGCGACAACGCGCAATGGTTTGAGGACCACTCGCCAGTCGATCCCCGTTTCAAGAAAGAACAGGTTAAAGGCGTAAGCGCTAAAGTCATTACGGTGACCATGTTGGGTGGTGATTGCTATCCATCAACACCAATCGGCATCAACCTGCCGAACGCAGACTGGATCCGGCGGGACCATGGTTCCAAATCGGTTACGATCGAGAACATCACCGAGGCTTATGACAAAGCCGCCCAGGGTAATGGCTTCAAGGAGGAGTTCGTCTGGAGCGAAGAGGAACGCCAGCTGATCAAACGATATGGCTTCATTACTGACAACTTGCATACCGACCTGCACGAGTGCCTTGGACACGGTTCAGGCAAGCTCCTGCCCGGAACGGATCCCGACGCGTTGAAAGCCTACAGCTCCACTATTGAGGAAGCACGTGCCGACCTGTTCGGGCTTTATTATCTGGCTGATCCCAAAATGGTGGAACTGGGCCTAGTCCCAGACCAGAAGGCTTACAAGGCGGAATACTATAAATATATGATGAACGGCCTGATGACCCAGCTGGTCCGCATCGCCAAAGGCAAAGATGTCGAGGAGGCGCATATGCGAAACCGTCAACTGATTGCCCGTTGGACTTACGAGCATGGACAAAGAGACAAAGTGGTTGAGATTGTCCGCCGGGAAGGCAAGAGTTACGTGGTAATCAACGATTACCGCCGTCTGCGTGAACTGTTTGCCCAACTATTGGCGGAGATCCAGCGCATCAAGAGCGAGGGCGACTTCCAGGCCGCCAAACAGTTGGTAGAGAACTATGGCGTCAAGATTGATCCCCAGTTGCATGAGGAAATCCTGGAACGCTACAAGAAACTCAACCTGGCACCATATAAAGGATTTGTCAATCCCGTCATGCGACTGGTAAAGAACGCCCAAGGCGAGGTAACCGACGTAACACTGGATTACACGGAGGGTTATGCGGCCCAGATGCTCCGCTACAGCCGGGATTATTCATACCTGAACAACTATAACGACTAAACCGTAATAAAGATGGACGAGCGATTACAAAAAATACGCAAACGCCTGCGGTTGGCCATGAATGGCACGATCTCGGCCAGCATGCGTGAGAAAGGGAATGTCTATAAGTTGAACTTCGGCGTGCCGATCCCAGAGTTACGCCTCATCGCCAAGGAATATGAGCCGAATGCCGAACTGGCCGAAATGATGTGGCAAGAGGATACGCGCGAACTGAAGATCCTGGCGACCCTGCTCTATCCACACGATTCTATGGAAGAGTCGACCGTTACCAGATGGATCACTGAGATCCCCTACCCGGAGATCAGCGAACAAATGGCATTCAACCTGTTACGTTATCTTCCTAATGAGGAAGCTATCCTGGGATGGTGCCTAACTCACCCAACGAAGGGAACTTACATCAGGCAAACAGGCCTGCTCATGTTGGGACATTGGTGCCGCAAGGCCGGGATGATCACGATTGAATGGCTTGAACCATGGCTGGCATTGGCAAAAACAACTTTCGACTCGGGAACAATATATGAGCGACAAGCCGCCCTCTTCGCGTTGAGAAGCGCCGGACAAGGTCGTCCGAAAGTAGCGAACCATATCTTGGAAAGCTTGTCATCCTATAAGGACTCCAATGAGCCCTCGTCGAGAGAAATCTACGACGCGTTGAAATTCGAGTTCGATTATTCCATGGAATAGGCGCCATTATTCAAATAAACGCGCTAACTTTGTGAGCTTCCCTTTTTTGGGGTGGCAAAAGAGGATAAATATTAACAGCTATTAGATAATAACATGAAAGTAGATGTATTGTTAGGATTGCAATGGGGTGACGAGGGCAAAGGCAAGGTAGTCGATGTCCTGACGCCTAATTACGATGTTGTCGCACGTTTCCAGGGCGGCCCTAACGCGGGGCATACCTTAGAGTTCAATGGTGAAAAATATGTATTGCGTTCAATTCCCTCCGGAATTTTCCAGGGCGGCAAGATCAACGTGATCGGAAATGGCGTAGTCTTGGATCCGCTCCTGTTCAAACAGGAAGCTGAGGCCTTGGCTGCCAGTGGCCACGACATCACCAAACAACTCTATATCTCCAAAAAGGCTCACCTGATCCTTCCGACACACCGCATTCTGGATGCCGCTTACGAGGCCGCTAAAGGCGCGGGCAAAATCGGTACGACCGGAAAAGGTATCGGCCCGACCTATACGGACAAGATCAGCCGTAACGGTGTGCGTGTAGGCGACCTGTTGCACAACTTCGAGGAGAAATATGCCGCAGCGAAAGCGAAACATGAGGCAATCCTACGTTCATTAAACTATCAATACGATATCACGGAACTGGAGGCTCAATGGCTGGATGCCTTGAATTACCTGAAACAGTTCAAGCTGATCGACAGCGAGCATGTCGTAAACGGCTTCCTGAACGAGGGCAAGAGCATTTTGGCAGAGGGCGCTCAAGGCACGATGTTGGATATCGACTTCGGTTCTTATCCGTTCGTGACCTCATCTAATACGATCTGCGCAGGCTGCTGCACTGGTCTGGGTGTCGCTCCACGCCGCATCGGTGAAGTTTATGGTATCTTCAAAGCTTATTGTACCCGTGTCGGCAGCGGTCCATTCCCAACAGAGTTGCACGACGAGATTGGTGACAAGATTGGCGAGCTTGGTCATGAGTTCGGAGCGGTCACTGGCCGTAAACGTCGTTGTGGCTGGATTGACCTGGTTGCCCTGAAATATGCCGTTATGATCAATGGTGTTACTCAATTGATCATGATGAAGAGCGATGTATTGGATACGTTCGACACGATCAAGGCTTGTGTCGCTTACAAGATCGACGGTGTTGAGACTTCCGAGTTCCCATTCGAGATCAACGATAACGTAGAGCCGATCTATGTTGAGTTGCCGGGTTGGAAGACCGACATGACAAAGGTAAAGAGCGAGGATGAATTCCCGGAAGAATACAACGCTTACCTGTCATTCCTTGAGGAGGAGCTGGGCGTTCCGGTAAAGATCGTATCGGTTGGTCCGGACCGCGAGCAGACGATTGTTCGTTATACGGAAGAATAAACGAAAGACATTCCCGACTGGCGAAAAGTCGGGCCTGAAATAGCAAAATGGCAGAAGTGACTGTTATATAAACAGTTTCTTCTGCCATTCTTGTTTTGGCAAGTTTTTTGTTTATATATTCGCGAATAGACATTTAATTTAAAAGAGAAAGAAAAGTATGTATTGGATTATTTTTATTGGTTTTGCCTTATTAAGTTGGTTAGTCTCATCCCGACTACAAAACAAGTTTGAGAAGTATTCGCAAATCCCCATGCCCAACGGTATGACAGGAAAGGATGTCGCGGAAAAGATGCTCCATGACAATGGTATCTACGACGTAAAGGTGATCTCGACTCCCGGCCACCTGACCGACCATTACAACCCGGCCAACCAAACCGTCAACCTGAGTGAATCCGTTTATTACAGCAACAGTATCGCAGCTGCCGCCGTCGCCGCTCACGAGTGCGGACACGCCGTACAGCACGCGACCGCCTATGCGCCCCTGAAGATGCGCTCGGCCTTGGTTCCCGTAGTCAGCTTCGCTTCCAACATCATGACATGGGTCTTGTTAGGTGGTATGTTGCTTTTGCATACCTTCCCGCAGTTGATGCTGTTCGGTATTATCCTGTTCGCCTCGACCACGCTGTTCAGTTTCATCACGCTGCCGGTTGAGATCAACGCCAGCCAACGTGCGTTAGTCTGGTTGAGCCGTGCGGGTATCACAAACGTCAATACACATGACAAAGCAGAAGATGCTCTCCGAGCAGCCGCTTACACTTACGTAGTCGCAGCCCTTGGTTCTTTGGCCTCACTGCTCTATTACATCATGATCTTCCTTGGTGGACGGCGAGATGAGTAAAACTTAAGGGAATAATTTATAGAATAATATTTCAAAAGTCCTGGATCACCTTGGTTCAGGACTTTTTCTTTTCTAATCAAACGATTAAAAACGAATCAAAAACCTCGTCAATCCATCTTTTCCTGTAGTTAGGGAGAAATAACAATGGTGTTTTTGCAAGATCTCACGGATCAACATCAAGCCGATACCCTGTCCGTTGGGCTTAGTGGAGAAGAATGGGCTGAACAGCTTTCCCTCTACCTCCTTACTGATTCCCTTGCCCGTATCGGTAATCTCCAGACGTACCGGATTATTTTGCGTACGGATAAAAATAATACCTTTCTCACCTATCGCCTCTACCGCATTCTTGATGATGTTCAACAAGGCTTGCTCGAACAAAGGCGTATCCAACGGAACCGGTGGCAAATCATCTGCCAGATCCATCCGAACCTCAATCCGACGCTCAACGCATATCGTCTCCATCAGCCGCTCACAAGAAAGAACACAGTTATTAAGTGAAACCGGACGCAACATAGGTTCCGGCAACCGAACCACATCCGCGAAATTAGTAATGAAACGACTCATGCCATAACAACGATCAATCGTAACCCGCAAAGCCTCACGGATATCCTGATTCTCCTCGCACTCGTCGTCAAAAGCAGATTGCAAGGTATCGAGCGTCGAGGTAATGCCTGCCGTCGTATTATTGACCTCGTGCGAGATCATCCGGATCACCTTCTCATAGGCTTTACGTTCGACCTTAAACATCTCACGAGTCAGCTCCTCGATCAGGAAGAAACGCCGTTGAAAACCACGGTCCATAAAATAGGAGGCGGTACATTTGTAGATCCGGGCATCACTCATGCGGATCGTTTCCGAATTCTCTAACGGAATATGAAGTAATCCCTCCAGCAAGGGCTCATCGCAAGCCATCAGCTTACGGCCAATCAGTTCTGCCTTATCACGCCCATTTAAGAAACGGGAGACCGCCGGATTCAATGAAAGTATCCTCTCATCCAAGTCCATAATGATCACGCCCATTGGAGATGCCTGGATCAACAACTCCAGGAAATGATTCCGTTCCTCCGAACGCAACCGCTCGTTTTTCAACTGGATCATGATCTTATTGAACAGGTCAACGATACGGTCAGTCTCTTTTTGCCCTGTCTTCTTCAACCGGGAACTGAAATCCTGCTCCTTCAGCAAATCCATACCGTTACCGATCGCGTCGAGCGGTCGGATCGTCCGTCGATAAAAATAGAACAGGAAAAAGAAGGTTAACAGGATCAAGCCCTCAATCAGAATCACCCGGGGCGTGGTGATCCCATATATAATAAGGTAAAGGAACGCTCCATTAAGCGCCAGGACAAACAGGACCAGGAACAAGAAGAGATGCCGGAGTCCCATCACGCATCCCTCCTGTTTATATCGTAGGCGATCCCATACTTATCCAACCGGCGGTAAAGCGCCGCCCGGCTGATTCCCAGTTCTTGCGCCGTCTTGGAAAGATTTCCGCCATGCCGTTCCAAGGCCCGGGAGATCGTCTGCCGTTCCAGTTCCTCTAGCGTGAGTGGATTGTTCCCGACCGGTCTTTGAGAGATGGCCATTCCATAACTTTCAAAATCAGAGGCCTCAATCCTGCTCTTTCCCGACACCAGAAGTGTCCGTTCCACCAGATTCTTCAGCTCACGAATATTTCCAGGGAAAGGCAACCCACATAAGAAGGACATCGCCTCGCCCGAGAACTCCACTCTCGGCAAGCCATTTGTCTCGGCAAGACGATCGGCGAAATGACGAACCAGCAAGGGAATATCATCCACCCGCTCACGGAGGGCCGGCAAATGAATCGAGATCAGGTTGATCCGATAGAAAAGATCCTCGCGGAAAGCGTGTTCTCTTACCATCTCGGCCAGGTCACGGTTAGTCGCACTTATCACCCGGATATCCACCTTCCTCGGCCGGCTGTCGCCCAGCACCTCGAAGGTTTGATCTTGCAAAACCCGCAAGAGTTTCACCTGACTTGATAGCTCCAACTCACCGATCTCATCGAGAAAGATCGTCCCTTTGTTGGCCATCTCAAAACGGCCGACCCGGTCGGCATAGGCGTCCGTAAAGGCACCTTTCTTATGACCAAACATCTCGCTCTCAAACAGGGTTGAGGAGAGGCCACCCAAATTGACCTTGACAAAAGCCTCGGCCGAACGCTTGCTCCGCTCATGGATCGCCTCCGCCACCAGCTCCTTGCCCGTTCCACTCTCACCCGTGATCAATACGGAAGCTGTCGTTGGCGCGATACGGATGACGGTATCAAGCACCTGCCTTAAAGCGACACTTTGCCCGATAATCTTTCCAAACCCATCATTCCGTGGCCCATCCGTCATACTTCTTTCCTCATCATTGGCTCCCGAAAGATCCAAAGCGTTCTTGATCGTATTCAGGAGCACCAGGTTGTTCCATGGCTTGGTGATGAAATCGAAAGCGCCGGCCTGCATACCCTGAACAGCCAAGGCGATCGAGCCCCAAGCCGTCATGAGTATCACCGGAAGCGTGGGCCACAAGAGCTTAACCTGCCGCAAAAGCAGGATTCCCTCCTCGCCCGTCGTGGTCAACGAGAAATTCATATCCATCAGCACGAGATCGGGCCGACTCTCCCGGATAGCCAGAATCGCCTCTTTCGGTCCCTTAACCGCCGATGGTTGGTAACCGGCCCGTTTCAACAGGAAGGTCAAAGAGGAGCGGACAACTGCGTCATCATCAATAATCAAAATAGCGGGCATACTTATTGTCTTATGATCGTTTCGAATTCGGCGTCTAAAGTACGATTATTCACGAAATCGTACAATGTGACCCCACGGATATTATAATAGAATTTCCAATAATTATACAACTCCAGAATATGATCCTGCCGGGCATTATCCTTGGCGTTCTGCGCGTCACTCAAGTCGAGCAGGTCTATCTTGCCTACCAGGAAAGTCTGTATGGCCGTCTGGTAACGGGCCTCCGCCAATTCATCCACCTCGGCGGCGATCGCCAACTGATCTGCCTGGTTGTTGAAGTTTTCAACAAGCAGAAAGATATCCTGGTTGAAATCCATCTGTTCCTGCCGGATCTTAGAGCGCACCACCTCACGGTTCGATTCCGCCACCTTCACTTGCCCTTTCCGCTTGCCCCAATCCAAAAGCGGAATCGAAAAGCCAACCTCAACCACCTGATTGTTTCTCAAAGGATTATAGGCACCATGAAAAACATTGTCCTTTCCCGTATAACCGACTGAGGCGAAAAGACTGATGCTACGCTGATTCCCTTTGGCGGTCGCCACCTCATAATCGGCCTCCAGCTGGCGGCGACGGATATTCTTGGCGAAGGAATTATTTTCAACAGCCCTGTTCAAAACCTGTTGATAATCCAGGCGAAGATCGGGAACGCCCGCCGGCAAGACCGGATCGATCACCTCCTGCTCACTCAAGCCCAAGAACGAGCGCAGTTGGAACATCATCGCGTTCAGGTTCGACCGGGCACTGGTCACGTTCGCCTTGGCCTCCAGGGCCGATTGCTTCAACCGCTTCAACTCGGTCGCCGAGATCTGACCAATCTTCCGCTTAGCGACAGCGATCTCATACAGCTTATCCGCGTTCGTCAGGTTTTGCTGGCAAATATCCAAGTTCTCTTTAGCCAAGAGCAGGTTGAAATAATGGGTAATCGTCGTGACCGTCACGGTCTCGACACTCTCCAGATAGGCGGCCTTGGCCTCCTCGTAACGGACCGGCTCGATGCGACGTTTCCATTTCTGGTCGTTCACGCCGAAAATCGGTTGCGTCAAGGTCAATCCGACCGGCACGCTCATAAACTCGTTGTAAGCGCCTTTTCCCAATTGCCGCGTATAATCCAAAGAGCTGTTCAGGGAGATCTTACCTCCCGTCAGGGCGATATTCTGCTCGATCGAGATCTCGCCATTCATACCCAATACATTATTCTGTACATAAGTATAGGTTCCATCAGATTGCTGATATTTGGAGTATTGATTGGAATAGGAAGGGATCGTCCCGGTAAAAATCACCTCCGGCAACTGCTCCGCCTTATGGGTACGATATTCCCAATAGGCTGTTTTCAACTCGTTCAAGGCAACAACCGCATCAACCGACCGCACTTGCGCCAAATGGATTGCGTCAGTCAACGTCAACCGGGTGACAACCTCATCCCCATTCTCCGCCAGAAGCCCCAACAGGCATCCCCAAAGGCCAACCATAAATAAAAAGACTCTTCTCATTTGTCGAATGTTTTTGCCCTGCGGAAAGCAAAAGTCGTGCCGTAATTTTAAGTCGTTGATTGACAATGCCGATATTTCTCAAACCTGTCCGATATCGGACAGTCGTATCCGGAACCGTACGCCCAAGCCGAATTGGTCTATTTTCCCTTTTTCTGTTCCTTTTGTAATTATACTTTCAAAAAGAAGAGCAAATATTTGGTCATATTACGAAATAGACTAACTTTACGGCGTAATGATAACTTATTGTTTAGGAAACAACGGACAGTGTATTCCTTTTTCATTGCCCTGAGTCCCTAAAGAGATGTCGAACCTTAATACGTTATCGCATGGAAAAAGCAAACATCGGAATGAATGCCGGACATGTATGGCGAAGACTGAACGGACTTGGATTAGTTTCGGTCCCTGAATTAGCGCGTAAGCTGAGGCTAAGCGACAGTGATACGACTCTCGCGGTCGGCTGGTTGGCGAGAGAAGACAAGATCCATATCGAACGCCGCAACGGCATCCTCTATGTCAAGCTGAAAGAGATCAGCCAAACCACAGTTTATTAACAATCCAAAATTTCAAACTTATCAATAATCATGGACAAAAGCAGTATTGGAATCAACGCCGGCCGTGTCTGGCAGAAATTAAGCGAAAGTAACAAGAGATGGGAGTATGAGGAGTTGAAACATGCCTTGGGCTTGGCAGACCGCGACCTGAACGCCGCGATCGGATGGCTCGCCCGAGAGGACAAGATCCAATTCTACGAGGACAAGGCCGGTCATAAGGATTATCTTTACCTGGAAATCAATTACTATATCGGATAAAAGGATCAATTAATAGGATCAAAATACCTGACTAGGGTTAATCAGGTATCCTGATTAACCCTAATCAGCCATACTAATCAACTCTAATCAGGTCACCTAATCAGTACTAATCAGACACCCTGATTAGAGTTGGCCTGTCGCTTTACTCCTCACGCAAGGCCTCAGCGGGCATGATCCGGGTCGCTCGCCAAGCGGGATACCACACGGCCGCAACAATGACCAAGGCCAAGGTCAGCCAGGTCAGCAAAGAGGCCACCAGGAAACTGGTACCCTTTGTCCAACCCACGACTAACGGGATGACCTCCGCATAGAGCAAATTGCCACAAATCAACAGGGCGGGTAACATCGCTAACGTCAACAACAACAGGCTCTCAGCTATCGTAAAGCCCAACACGCCCCGTCTTGAGGCACCCATCGCCATGCGCAGGCCCAACTCCGCCCGGCGCCTTTTCACCCGGAACCAGAACGACCCGACAATCGCCAGAAAGACATTCACCAGCAGAAAAAGCATCACCGAGGTGATCACCCGTTGCCCGCTCGCCTCGGAACTGTTCTCCAGGAAACGGGCACGGATCGTGCCGTAATCCTGGATTCCCGTCACCCGGAAATTCCCGGATTGAAGCCGAGAGCGCATCTCACTCATGAAACGATCCTCGAACCCCAAGAGCCGCACGCCGGTACGAACACGAAATACGACGTCCCACCGCATCAAATCCTCCTCGGACTGGGGCTTATCCCCTGAAGCGTCCAACTGGACGAACCTCGCGTAAGGTAACCTGATATGATACTCATCGTTGCGAACTGGCTCCGTCACCGCCACGATCCGCCTGGGGATCGTATCCTCATCTCCAGACCGTATCACCTGCTCACCGACGACATCAGTCCGTCCGAAAAACCGCTCCGCCAAGTCCGATGAGATAATCTCGTCCGAGGTACTGAGCAACCGCCCAAGCTGGTCGGGCGAGCCACCCGTACACATATGGATACCAAACACCCGGAAATAATCACGTGACACCTCATATAGTCGGACATTCCAGATTTTCAGGCTATCGTGCGACAGGCCCCACGAACTGCTGGAAGTCGTATAAGGCAATGAATAAGCCGCAAGCGCCACCGCCTCCACGTCCGGATGCTGCCGGATCTGATCGACAATCCGGTCGAAATTCCGTTGGGGCTCCTCGCTCCCTTCCGGATAAGCGACGAAGTTGGGCGAGTCGGTCGAGCGCAAGGCGATTGTAGCCTGATAAACCCGATCCGTCTTGAAACCGACCGGTTGATGATACAGCACATACTGGGCGATAAAATAGTCGGCCATAACCCACAAGGCAACAAAGACCACCAATAATTCCAACAGGAGCCACAGGTTCGATTGGAACTGCGCACGGATAATCTTCAATAAATGACCTATCATAAACGCTTCCCCCCTCATTTAACGATTAGACATATTCAACGACCAGACGATATCCTTCCGCACCGCCCGCCAGACAGGAACCAACGAGGAGAGCAGGTTCAACACGAGACAAACCGCAAGTGCCGCCAGGAAAACCCGCCAATTCAACAGCATACCGCCCGAGAGCGTGATCGTATCGCCCATGCCGGATCGCAGGGCAAACGAGTCGGTTACCAACAGGATATTCTTATACAGATAGACAATTCCGTACGAGAAGAACAACCCCACCAAACCTCCGGGCAGCATCAGCATCAGATTCTCCACAAAGATCTGTTTGAACAACGTGCCACGAGGCGCGCCAAAGGCCCGGCGGATCCCGATCTCCGTCATCCGGTCCTGGATCTGCGAAGTGTTCAGGCCGGAAATATTCAGGGCCGGCACCAGCAGGAAAAGCAAGAGGAAAAGCGCCATAAGCCAATAAGCCTTCTCCCGGTCGATGCCCATCACGGACAAGCCGTGAGGCCGGATCTTTTCATCCGCCCTCAACTGCCCGTCTACCAGCGTCGTATTATAACGCTTGATCGCCTCCTCCAGCTCCGCCTGCACCAAAGGCAGGTCACGCTTATCTCGCAACAGGATATTCGCCTGCAAATCACCAACACTGGCATTCCGCTCCCCCTTAGATTCATCCATAAACTGAGTCATCGAGGAGTAAGGCAGCCATGCCTGGGCATAAACATCGGGGAGGGCACCCGAGACATCCGCCACCACGCCACAAACCGTATAATCGACCTCATTCAACCGGACGATCTCGCCACTCACCGCCTCCCGGCCAAAAAGCTGGCGTGCCAACGAGCGGCACAAGACCACCCGCCGCAAGCCCGAATCAAAGTCGGACCTGTCGAAAGGCTTCCCATCCAAGAAACGGAAATCATAAACCCGCCAGAAGTTCGCGTCGCAAGCCATGAAAAAGATTTTTGGCGACTCCTCTTCTCCGGGAACCTGCGCAAACATCTCATCTCCATATAAAAAAGAGTAAACCGGCCGGCTCGTCACCGTAATCGCCTCCGGGATCTCCAGAGATGAAATGATCTCCTTCACGTAACGAATCCCCAAGGCACTGTTGTAAGTACTATTCTTCCCTTTATAAGCATAAGTCGCCCACGACAGGTAACACATCCGGTCGCGATGATTCTCCGGGGCGATATTGGCGGTCTGGATATGATAGACTACCGCCAAGGCCATCACCATCGAGATCGCCAATCCCGTCCCGATGATGTAGACGCCGCTAAAGAAGCGGTTCTGCCTCAGCAAATGCCACGCTTGCTTAATATAAAGTTGGTATTCATTCATAATATCTATTATCTATTCAATAGTTAACCATATTCCTTCTCTCAATTCATAATAATCGGCATCATTAACATCAATGCATCGTAATTACCCAAAGAGGTATAAGGTACCCAAGCCTCAGACCAGGCTACACTCGCAAATCGGGAAACATCCCGTACGACACCACAAACCCGATAAGTCACGAAATCGATCTTCACCTCACGTCCCGTCACCTGTTCGCTTCCGAACAGTGTCCGTGCCGCCGTCTCGCTCAAGACCACCTCCGGCAGGCCACTCTTAAAGGCCGCCCCCGTGAAAGGCGCTCCCGACAGGAAATCAAAATCGAACAGTCGCCAATAGGCCGTATCGGTCGCCGAGACGGTCGCGTTGAACGTACGCTGTCCATCCATCGTTCGTAAGTCGCCCTTAGTCCAGGTCTCACGGATATAAGCCGTTACCAACTCGGCCGACTCCAGCGGATAAAGACACGACTCGATCATAGACAACCCCAACGAGGACAAGGAGATCCGCCGCCCATCCGCCTTTCCCTCGGCCTTGACAAAAGAGACGTAATAGGTATCGGACCGATGGATCTCGGGCTTGAAGGCGGCCGTGTTGGCCACGAAGAGGATCACGAGAACCATGATCATCCCAATGGCCAAGGCCGTACCGGCGACGGCAATCACCGTCGCCAGCCGGTTCTGCCCCAACAGCCGCCAGGCTTGTTTTATGTATAACCAAAATGTGCGCATACCATGATCGTTTAAGGAAAAGTTACTCAACTTGCCGCCCGTCGAAGAAGTGAACGATCCTTGAGGTCTCCTTGGCCTGTGCTCCATTGTGGGTAACCATCACGATCGTACGGCCATCTTCCTCGTTCAGCTTATGCAGGATCTCCATCACCTCGGCACCCATCTTGGAATCGAGGTTACCGGTCGGCTCGTCGGCCAGGATAATCTCCGGATTGCCGATGATCGCCCGGGCGATAGCCACACGCTGGCATTGTCCACCCGAGAGCTGCGACGGGAAATGGCGCATCCGGTGCGAGAGCCCGACCTTCTCAAGTACGGCCTCCGCCGCCTCACGCCGGGCCCTGGCATTAACACCATGTCGATAAAGCAACGGCAACTCCACGTTATCAAGCACATTGAGGGAGTTGATCAGGTGAAACGACTGGAAGACAAAGCCCAGCTTCCGGTTACGGAAAGCGGCCAACCGCAAGTCGTCCATATTCGAGGTATCCACGCCGTCGATCTCGACCGTCCCGCTTGTCGGCAGGTCCAACAACCCCATGATGTTCAACAATGTCGACTTACCACAACCCGATGGGCCCATGACACTCAGGAACTCACCTCGTTCCACCGTCAAATTTACATTCTCCAACGCTACCGTCTCCACCTCGTCGGTCCGATAGATCTTCTCCAGTTTTCTCAGTGTAATCATAATCCTTATTTTTTTATGTATCTCTTTTGCCCATTCTATAACAAATAATATGCCACGCCTTTAAATTACTGATTTACAACAGGGACTAAAAACAAAATTGCCCGATAACGAAACTCAGTGTTCGTTATCGGACAATCTTCCATATTCAGGCAACAATCGGGTAAACCCAATTATTGGTCCCAAGATTCCATTAAATCCTTAATCTCCTCAAGAGAAATTGAATCCCGCTCACCTTTATCATAAATCGTCAACAAGGTCACCACGCCATCCCCTGAAACATTGATCACCGTAGATGTATAGGTAATCACTCTTGCTCCATGGCTTTTCCCTTTTCCCTTCGAACCAATAGCCATCCGTATTTTCCGAAGACCATGACCCAAATCAACACCGATAAAAGGATTAATCGCCAAATCCTCTCCAAGTTTAGCCAAATCCTGCTTTAATGAAGGGTATTTTTTATAAAGGCGCTTGAATTCACGGTTAAATGCCTTAAAGGTTTCAATCTTATAGCTCATCAAGGAAATCCTTTAAGTCCGTGAAATCATCTGTCTTCGCAGCTCCATCTTGACGACTCTTTATCGCCCGCAAACCCTCCTTGATATCATCCAAGATTTCCTCTTTCGTAGGAGCGACATATATCTCCTCTCCAGCGGATTCCTTGATATGCCGCAAAGCGTTAAGAGCCTGCCGCATCAAATTCTCATTATCCAGGATAGAAACGATCTCTTTCATAAGGGATGTCCGTAATTCCAGCGTCGTCATAACTTTTTTCCTTTCTTTAATTAATACATGATCACGCGAATATACGGATTATTCCACAACTCATAAAACAATCAATAGTCTCCACCCAATCACTCATCATGCAACGCCTCGGCGGGGTTCATCCTGGCGATACGTCCGGCAGGGAAATGGATGCCGAGACAGATCATGCCTCCCATCAGCAGGTAGACAGCCAAAAGAACAGCCAAGAAACGCCACCAGGTATAGTCCAGACGATAGGTATCGGGCAGGTCCATCAACAACATATTAACAATAAAGAGGAGAATGAATGGCAGGGTCGCTAACAATAAGATCAGCCCCTCCGTCAATAACTCCAGGCGTAACCGACGTTTCGATGCGCCAATCGCCGCCCGGAGCCCAAGCTCCATGCGTCTCGACTGGGTACGCAACCAGAAGGTCCCGACAATCCCGAAAAAGATATTCACCAGCATAAAACCCACAAGAGCGCTCTTTTTCTTCTGGTCATCGAGACGACTCTTGAGACGGTCGGCCCTGTAGTCGCTAACGGGGCTAACACTCGAGACATAGATATCTCCTGCCTCGAGCCGGTCGCCCTGCGCTCGCAAGAAATCGGCCATACGCTCCGGCTCAAACCCGTCGCGCATCCTCAACACGCACTGGTAATAGAGAAGATCATTCCACTGGTTGTAGTCATCCAATACCTCCTGATCGGTCCGCAAGAGGGCAAACCAGCAGGGCCCCGGCCGATCGAAATCGCTTTGGGCGATCGACGAGGAGACTGCGGCGATCCGCATCTGATCATTGGAGTCCGCTGTCCACTTCACAGCCTTGCCCGTCGCAAAAGAATTATTGAAAAGACGCTCGCTCAACTCCTTGGAAAGAACCACGTCGCCCTCGTGACTCATCACCTGGCTGTAAAGGTCATCCCCATTGGCGTCTCTCATACGGAAGAGCTTGAAATAGTCGGGGGTGACAACATAGAGCCGGCTAAGCTCCACATGCCGGGCCGTATCCTCCGCGGAAACAAGTGAGGCAAACATCGTGTACCACAAATAAGGGCAGGCACATCGCATTAACGCCACATCCGTCACCCCGGGCATCTGCCGCAAATTCTCCGCCAGGCGCAGCAGGTTCTCACCATCACTTTGGGTCGAATCGGTAGACAAGGCTTTTTTCGCCAACTTCACCTCATAGACATTCTCAATATCGAAGCCGGTAGGCTGGTGATAAGTATAGGTATCGACCAACAGGGCATCGAGCATGACCCAAAGGATAGCCGTCACCAACAAGAGCTCGAGGAACAGCCAGACATTGGCCCGGCGCTGGTTCCAAATCAGTTTCAAGATATGCTTAATCATGATGTATCTCCTTTCTCGCTTAAATTACTTGTTTGTCTCCTCCCCATTTCTCAACGCCTCATAGATCGGCTTACGGGTGATCCACCAAGCGGGCATGCCTACCGACAGGAGGTTGAACAGCAGGCAAAAGAGCAACGCCAAAAGGAAGACTGTCGGCCTGAAAAGCATCTCACCGCTCAACGCCACATCACCCGTCGGCAACATGAAATCCTTACAGAGCGGGAAGAGCGCCAACGACAGGATCAACCCGACAAAACCACCCATCAGCGTGATCACCCCATTCTCGAACAGCAACTGACTTACGATATCCCAACGGTTGGCCCCAAAAGCCTTACGCACGCCGATCTCCGCCTGCCGCTTCCGGACGGACGACTGGGTGACGCCCAACAGGTTCAACACCGGTACCAGAAGCAGGAAAAGAAAGAGACTGCCCGTTTCCAACCAATATTTCTTAGGATCGACAAAATGAGTGCCCATCGTACCCATCGCCTTGCTCCACTGCGTCACGGGATAGTCGTAAAAATGGATCTCGTTCTCCTGTTTCGTACTGTTATATCGGACAAGTCGCTGGCTAAGCTCCTGCCGGATCGCCTCGAAATCTCCCGCGTCCCTGGCCAGGATAGCCACATTCAAGGGGCCAACCATATTTTCCCTGGAGGAGAGTAGCCTTTGCGGAAAAGTCGTATAGGGTACCCATAAATCACCATACGCCACCGAAGCCGCCTTACTCACGTCGGCCACCACCCCGCAGACCCGGAAGGCCGTCTGGTCCACCATGATCTCACGTCCGACCGCCTCCGCCTCGCCAAACAATTTCCTGGCCAGTCGCTTGGAGATGACCGCTCGCGGCACCGCCGAATTCAGGTCGGCCTCCGTAAAGGGTTGCCCCTCGAGGAAACGGAAGTTGAAAACCCGCCAGAACCCCGCATCCGTAAACTTAATGGAATAGGTCTCAAACGACCGGCTTCCAACCGGCGATACGGGCGTCTTATTCTCATAATAGGCCGTCACCGCCTCTGGAGTGGAAAGACCGTAAAAACACTCCTTCACCACCTCAGGCGACATGCCTCCCTGATTATAATTTCGCTCCGTTCCTTTAGTCCTCACCTCTGTCAGCTCGACAAAAAGCATCCGGTCGCGGTTATTCTCCGGATAATAATTGGCCACCTGTACCTGCAACATCAGGACCACGACCATAATCATGGCGATGGCGATGGCCGTGCCGAGGATCGAGATCACGCTGATCAACCGATTTTCCCTCAGCATCTGGAACGCTTGTCTTAAATACTGTTTTATCATCGTCTTAATCCAATTTAATCTTGTTCTTATTCTGGTAGGAACTCATGTCGGAAACTACGACCCGCTCGCCCGGCCGCAAGCCACTGATCACCTCGACCTGCTCATAATTACTGTCGCCCAAGCGTACTTCCCGTTTACGCAGCTCACCGCCCTCCTGAACGAAAAGCTCATACTCGCCCGGCCCGACATAATAGGAGCCATTGGCCACGCGGAGCACGGCATCCTTGATGGCGGTCATCACGTAGATATCGACCTTCAAGCCCGAACGGAGGCGGGGATGCTCATCGTTAGCCAACTGGACGGTGAAAGAGATGACACCATTCTTCGAGAGCGGAGTCACATCACTCACCGTTCCCTCCAGTTTCTCGTTGCCCAAACGCACGATCGTCTTGCCCCCGGCGGCGATCCGGTCGCCGTAGGTATCCGCGATCTCACCCTCAATCTTAAAATGGGAAAGATCCGAGAGGATGGCCACCCGCTCGCCTTGAGCGACCTGGGCACCAATCTCGTTATTAATGTAGGTCAGGATAGCCGATCGGGGCGCTCGTACACGGGCATCCTCAAGAGTACGTTTAGTCTCCGCCAGACTTTTGCGAAAGATGCTTAACTCCAGCTCCTTTACCCTTAGATCCGCATCAGCCGAGGCCTGCTCGTTCTGATATTTCTGCTCATCCTCCTCCAGCTTCAGCCGGCTGACGTTATAATCCAGTTCCACTTGAAGGACCTTGTCGGTCGTACCGGCCCCCAAGCTATCCAGATAACGCTCATTGCGCAGCTCTACCTCCTTACGGCTCAACTCCATACGCGACACCTTCAGCTGCATCTCCATCTCAGAGAGACGACTTTTGGTCTGTACCTTCAATTGCTCCAACTGTAGCACCCGCATCCGTTCCTCGTCGAGCTGTTTCTCATAATCGGTCTCCGCGCTCTGTAAATCAAGTTTAAGGATTGGTTCGCCCTTCTCTACCTGATCACCCCCTCGCTTATAAGTTTCCAAGATCCGTGATTGTATGGGCGAATTGATAATCTCCTCGAAAGCGGGCACGACACGGCCTGTCGCATTGACCGAGACCTCTATACTGCCCTCATCAACGGTCGAGAAGACCAAATCCGCCTCATCCAGACTGGCCCTCGCCCATTGCGTAACCAGTCCGACCAGACAGGCGCCGGCCAACAAACCGCCGCCCCATTTCAACCATTGCCGCCGTCTTGCCCGGAGGCGTGTCTCTTTTGGTATTTCCCTATCCATAAATCATTCCTTTTTGTCCCCAAACAGGACAAATAACGTGCCATTTTTCTAAAGCACTGATTATGAACAAGGGTTTTGAAAAGAAGTGTCCGTTATCGGACAGTGGATGTCCAGATTCGCAAGCCTATTCCATCCAATCCAATTGCTTCCATGGATAAGCACCATCATTCCGCTGTGGTACGCCCGGTGTGCTCCTCCCCTCCTTAATATATTTTATCAACAGGTTTTTCAACCGGTCAACTACCTCAGGATGATCCGCTTCCACATTATTCTTCTCACCCGGATCAACACGCATATCATACAATTGAACAGGTGGTAACAAAGCCAAAGCCGCCGTATCGGTTGGGGTTGGCGCGCTCCAGCCACCCGAACTGGGAGAAAGTAACAACTTCCAGTCGCCCTGACGGATCGTGAATTGTCCCTCAATGGAGTGATGAACCGTCGCCTCACGGATCGGGGCAATCTCCCGTTCCGAACGAATCGCCGGCAACAGGTTATAGCTATCCTCTCCTTCCGAGTCTCTCAACCGATAGTTATTGATCGCCGCAAAGGTCGCATAAAAATCAGTCAAGCAGATCGTCTGATCCACCCGATGAGGCTTGGCACCCGCTGGCCAACGAAGAACGCAAGGAATCCGGTGTCCACCATCAAACAGATCGGCCTTATGCCCCCGATAGATCGAGTTGGGCGAATGCCCCAATGCTTTCAATTCATCAATCACGGCAGCCGGACTACAACCATTATCGGTCGTGAAAACCACAATCGTATTCTCCTCCTCACCCGAAGCCGCCACAGCGTCGAGCACCTGCCCAACCATGGCGTCGACCATCAAGACAAAGTCGCCATACTCACCCAGACCCGACTTACCCCTGAACTCGGCAGAAGGCAAAATAGGCGTATGCGGCGCTGGTAAAGGCAGATAAAGGATACCCCATGTCGTCCGCCAGGATAAAAACTATATTGGGTTGCCGCTGCTGCCCCAAGCAAGCCACCACCGAGAACATCGTCCCCGCCACGATCGCGATTCTTTTCATATCCTATTCCTTTATTTATTCCAGATTTAAAATCTCTCGCCCTAAAGATAATGTTTTCACCCCAAAAAGGAGCTTATCCAAAAGGCCATTTTTAGTTTTAGGGTCTATATGCTATTCACCTCATTCAATCAACTTCCATGGCAGTATATATCCTATGGCAGATGAAGTATATATCCTATGGCAAAGTCAGTATATATTCTATGGCGGATGAAGTATATATTCTCTGACGAATAAAAAATACAAAAAAATCCCGGAAGAACTTGCGCCTCCCGGGATTCGGACAATATTATGCTTGAATTAAAATCAGATCGCGTAGAGAGAGCTGATAGACTCACCACTACATACGCGGCGGATAGCCTCAGCGAACATATCCGCTACTGAAAGGATCTTAACCTTATCACATTTCTTAGAATAAGGAATTGAGTCCGTAAAGATCATCTCCGTCAAAGCAGACTGATCAACACGAGTTGACGCCGGATCAGACATAACCGCATGGCTAGCAATCGCACGTACGGACTTAGCGCCATTTTCCATCATCAAGTTGGCAGCCTTCGTGATTGTACCAGCCGTATCAACCATATCGTCAACCAACAGGACATCCAAACCTTTCACATCACCAATGATTCGCATTTCAGCGACCTCATTAGCACGCAAACGAGACTTATGGCAAATAACCATCGGCAAGCCCAAATATTTAGAATAGCTGCTAGCACGTTTCGTACCACCTACGTCAGGTGTAGCGATACACAAGTTATCTAAAGGCAATGAGCTCTGGATATAATCCAAGAATACGGAAGACGCATAAAGGTGATCCACCGGAACATCGAAGAAGCCCTGGATCTGGTCCGCGTGGAGATCCATCGTGATCAAGCGGTTGATGCCCGCCGTGCTCAACATGTCGGCGATCAGCTTGGCGCCAATCGAGACGCGCGGCTTGTCCTTACGATCCTGGCGAGCCCAGCCGAAGTAAGGGATTACGGCGATAATCGAGTGAGCGGAAGCACGCTTGGCCGCATCGATCATCAATAACAATTCCATCAGATTATCAGAGTTCGGGAAGGTGGACTGGACAAGGAACACATCCCGACCGCGAATCGACTCCTCGTAAGAGACGGAGAACTCACCATCAGCGAAATGCTGGATATTCATCCGACCCAGAGGACAACCAAGACTATTGCAGATTTTCTCCGCCAGATAACGGGAATTTGTTCCCGAAAACACCAAAAACGGCGTATGTGCGCTCATTACACTCATTATTCGAATATTTTTGATCTTGAACTGTAACGCGAAATTACAAAACTTATTCACAATAACATGAGAAGACCCCAAAAAATAAGCCGCCCTATGGACCAACCACCAGGCGACTCCCATTAGGATTGGCTTTGGGGCAAACGTGGTGCCACTTTCGCCCCATGTTTCTTTTCACCTACCTAATCACCTTAAATTCTTATGACAAAGGAAGCGATAACAGGCCAGGATCGCTTGCCGGATCGTATAAATTATTTGTCTTATATTTACCGCCGCGCGAGGCGGCGGTCGCCCGCCCTGAAAAAAGGCCGCCCACCCATTCCGGCAAGCGGAAACAGGCGAGCGGCAACCTAACCTATAATGTATCTAACGCCCAGTACTTTCTCGCGTTTTTACTTCCAGCTTGCGTTCTGGACAATACGTCCTTCCGCTGTTTGGATTTCTGAGCTCGGAATCGGGAACACCACCCAATTGGAGTCGTAACCGCTATATTTATTCAAATACTTATTCTCGTAAGAGACAAAATCATTCAGCACTTTACCGACTTCACCCCAACGAGCCAAATCGTACCAACGGTGACCTTCCATACCTAACTCCGCACGACGCTCACGTTTAAGGGCTGTAGTCGCCTCATCAACACTCGCGAACGGTTTTGTATAAAGGCCGATACGATAATTGGCCGCCGTACTCGGCACGGTTGTTCCATTGACCTTGTCCTCATAACTATAAGAACCAACTGTTGTTGCGTCAGCTGCGACATAAGAATTAGCGGCACGTGTACGGATCTGGTTGATCATCTCACGAGCGGTCTCCAAATCGCCGTCATGGATACAGCACTCTGCGTAGAGCAACATCACATCAGCAAAACGCATGATATGATAGTTCTTAGCAGAAGAAACAGAAACAGTTCCGACAGAACTTGAGCCCATTTCCGACTTGAGCGGCTGCGGTTTCTTGTTCATATACGGGCCACCATTCGTATAGTCGCGAATCCAAGTGGAAAGAGCGGCCTGTGCGGGTGTACCCCAATCCAAATAAGGCACGCCGAAACGACCAATTGTAATATCAAGACGAGGATCGGTAGCGACCGACAAATCAGACTCAATAACACCACCATTGATGACGGACAGAGTTGGCAGACTGTGGTAATCCTCTACTGGCAAACCACTTTCATCAACAATGAAAGAATTTACGAAATCGTAAGTCGGCTGGTAGAAACCCCAACCACCAACACCGGAAGCGCCAGGCAAACCGACCATCCACTGATGGTAAGGCGCATTCGTATAGGTTTGTGTACCACTAATCGTCGTTTGCGCATCAAAAACAGACTCTCCCAACCAATCACCTTCCGGACGGAAAAGAGTATAATAATCATCAATCAAGCGGAACTTTTGTCCCTTAGAATCTACACCCTGATCGATCACCTGCTTGAAAAGACTCTTCGCGTCTGCCCAATGATCTTCCGTTCCGTTAGCCCCATTATAAGGAGATGACCAATAGAGGTATAATTTTGCCAACATAGCGGCAGCGGCCCACTTATTGACACGTCCCTTGTCTGACTCCGGCCAAGTTTCCGGCAGATTATCCATCGCATCCTTAAAATCTTGCGCTACCAGATTCCAGACATAAACATAATTACCACTCTCGTCAACATTTGATACAAGCGGATCGGTTGCCGAACGATAATCCTCCAATGTAACATAAGGAACAGCCGCACCGAACATCTTAATCAACTCGAACATATTGACACCCTTCAGGAATTTCGCCTGAGCGACCACCTGATCGTAGTCTTCCAACTGGTCTTTAATCTGCTCAGCGACATCCAATACGTTATTAGCACGTTTAACGCCCTCATAACAAGCGGACCATTTGCTCAACAAATAGGTATTGGCCGCATTGAACTTATAAGTTTCCAACTCCGTAAAAGGAGATTGGTCTGTTGATTGCGAACCTTTGTTCGCGTCAGCGCCAACGACATCACCATAAACATAATTGGAAATAGAAGCCTCACCATAACCACCAAGATTCGAATTATTATTAAATGCACCGGCATAAGCACCTGTCAACAACAAATCCACACCATCCGGTGTCATTAAAGTGCTTTCGCTGACCGCACCCGCAGGATCAATTGTCAAGAAACTGTCTGTACAACCACCGGTCGCAGTCAACAATAAGGCAAGCGCCGGATATAATATCGATTTTTTCATATTGTCTCAAATTTAAAATGATTCACTATTCAAATTCAACGTCTTCAACGTCCATTAAAACTCTACATTAAGACCAATCAGGTATTGCTTCGGCATACCATAAGAACCATAATCGATACCCTTCATCATATCGTTGGAACTATCACCATTATTTGAGCGAACCTCAGGATCCAAGCCCTCATAACCGGTCAATGTGAACACATTAGCTAACTGGGCGTAAACACGAATACGAGAGAGATTCAGCTTCGAAACGACTGATTTAGGTAACGAATAACCTAATGTCAAAGTCTGCATACGCAAGAACGAGCCATCCTGGATATAACCGGAGTGGCTGAGGGTTGTCTCAGGAGCCGTATCACCACTTACCCACATAGGCAGTGTTCCGTTCGGGTTGGTTTCAGGATGCCATGCGTTCTGTACACGGTCACGAGAGTAGACGTTACTCAAGTTACCCCAATAGGTGTAGTATTGATAATGCGCATACAAGTCGTTACCGATCGAATAGTAGAGGTAGGTGCTCAAATCCCAATCTCTCCAATTGATACCGATGTTGATACCACCTGTCAAATCCGGATGCGGGTTACCGATGATGGTACGGTCGTCTTGATCGACACGTCCGTCGTTATTGAGATCCTTAAACTTGTAGTGACCTACCCACGACTGAGGATTGAGCGACTCTTCTGTCGTACCATACGGGGTAACCGTCTGACCATTATCGTTCTTATAGTTCATCACGTCATCTACACTCTTATAGATACCATCCAACTGGTAGCCATAGAACATGGCGATCGGTTGTCCGACAGTCGTAATATTCAACTCAGAGATACGGGTTGAGGTGTAAAGATTCGATGAACCCAACTTCGTCACCTCATTCCTATACCAAGAGGCGTTCGCGTTGATATTATAGTTGACCTGCCCGATCTTCCCGCGCCAACCGACGGAGAAGTCCACACCGACGTTACGCATGCTACCGATGTTGACACTCGGTTTCGAAGCGCCACCGGCCAAGTAGGTCCAGTTGGCGTCGACCAGCATATCGGACGTATTCTTCACATAGAAATCGAAGCTGGAGGTCAAACGGTTGTTGAACGCGGTAAAGTCGTAACCGACGTTAAACATCTTCACCGTCTCCCACTTTGCCTCCGTATCACCCAAATTGGTCATCGCGTAACCCGTATTAGCACCCGAATTATCACCACTGATGGAATAGAGAGAAGCATTCTCGTTCGCGTATTGGAAGGCATAGTTGTAAGAACCGATATTGGAGTTACCGGTCGTACCATAACCAAGACGAAGCTTCAAGTCGTCCAACCAGGACTGACGGGCCGTCTGCAAGAAAGGCTCATCCGAAATACGCCAACCCAAAGAGGCGGATGGGAAGGTACCCCAACGATGTTTCTCCGAGAACTTCGAGGAGGCATCCCGACGTACCGTAAAGGTTGCCAAATATTTGCCCTGATAAGAGTAATCAACACGGCCGAAATAACCAAACATCGTGTATTTATCACCCATAGATCCGCTGTTGGTGATGTTGGAGGTTCCACCATTATCCAAAGTCCATGTATTCGGATCCTTCTCGAAGATATACTCATAACGCGTACCAGAGATGCTACGGCCAATGTTCCGCTTCAAAGCCTCGGTACCGATCATGACGGTCAAGTCGTGATCGTCCGCGAAGGTAGTCTTATAGGTCGCCGTGTTGGTCCACTGCCAGTCGAAATACCAGTTACCCGTCTCATTGAAGTTGTTCTGCGAAGAGCCCTCCTTGTTATACTCGATGGTTCGCTCGTTCATGGTCGCGGTCCAGCCGCCCCGGATAGAGGCCGCGAACTGAGTCCGCACAGAGAGACCCTTGATCCAGGGATCCTTAATTTCAGCAAAAACAGCAGATTGTAAACGGAAGAAACGCATCCAATCGTCAGCTGTATTATAAACTGTAGAATATGCACTTACATCTCGGCCACCACCACCAACGGAACCAGCGTATTGTCCGGAAACATTATAAAGTGGTACCCACGATGCCATTGTATAGGTTCGGCCAAAAGTATTGGCATCACCCTGACGTCCACGCTCTCCCGTGATCTTCATGGTTGCCACGTTGGTATTCTGTCCAATAATGAAATGCTTGGTCGGCGTGAAAGTCGTGTTCAAACGCATATTGTAACGCTCAAAACCTGAGTTCTTGATCGTACCCTCGCGATTCGTGTAACCCAAAGAAAAAGCATACTGTCCTTTATCATTACCACTTGTAACAGACAACTCATGATTCTGAGAAATACCGGTTTGTGTTACCTCATCAAACCAGTTGGTACCCTCGCGAGCCTCTTCCTCAGAATAACCATCCTCCAACATCTGGTAATATGCGGAACGAGAATAGTAAGGACCTGTTTCCGAATTGTAAGAATTTACCCAATTATCGATGGAACCAAACTCCGAAATGATCTGATCTTTAGAATAGCCCGTAGGAACAATAGCATAAGGCATCTGCAATTCACCATTAGCGATAGAACCGAACTGCTGATGTGCCACTTGGCTCTTATCGTAACCACGATAATTAACCAAGTTCCATTGAGACTGTTCTTCCGCCTTCATGGATTCCCAAGCACCCATCATCGGATAACCATCATTAGCCATTTGTGAGGCACTGACATAACCATTATAAGTAATACGTACCTTACCAGCCTTGTTTCCTTGCTTCGTCGTAATGATGATGACACCATTTGCCGCACGGGCACCATAAATAGCCGTTGCGGCAGCATCCTTCAAAACCTGGAAAGAATCAATATCGTTCGGATTTACGGAACTAATATCCACATCCTGAACACCGTCTACGATGATCAACGGGTCAGACCCTTTCATAGAACCGACACCACGGATACGAATAGTCGTCTCACCAGAAGGACCTCCAGAAGTATTGACATAAACACCAGGCGCACGTCCTTGCAATGCCTCAGCGAAAGAAGCTACCGGTTGAACCTGAATATCGTCGCGAGAGACTACAGCGACAGATCCCGTAATATCTTTTTTCGCTTGCGTACCATAACCAACAACGACGACCTCATCCAAAGCCTCAGCATCTTCCTTTAATGTGACAACTATAGACTCCTGATTGTTTTTAAGGGGCACATCAACTGTAGTGTAACCAACATAAGAAACTTGAAGAATCGCTCCATTTGGTACATCCTGTATAACCGCTACACCGGACATGTCCGTGATACTACCGATTGTCGTACCCTTGACGATCACATTCGCACCAATGATCTCACCAGCGGCATCCTTAACGGTAACTTTAACCGTACGGCCCTTTTGCTGAACCCAATTAACACCAATGGCACTCGCACTTTCCTCTGTCGCCACGGCAGGACTAATGACCGCCAGGGATAAAGGGAGCGCACATAATCTCATAGAGCTCCTTAAAAAATTCATTTTCATAACCGTAAAAGATTTGATGATTAATAAATTATTCTAAACTATGATATATATTCCCAAACATACATAGATTAACACCACGAAATAATAAATAAAACCGACCATAAACTTGCTGAAATCACTAAAATCATTGTTACATATTTACCGATTTAACTTTTTTATAAATGATCGCATTCAAAAAATAGAACTCTTTATTTGCAAAAAATAATTAACATATAGACAATAATCCCTACTATCTAAAGCCAAGTAAAATTGTTATAAACAATCATAAACCTTCAAGCATTGATATTACAAGAAAAGAATAAATATCATAACTTTACAGAGAGTGAAAACAACTAATTAAAATCTAATATCGACCCTGCTGATAAGGAAAAGGAGTCTTCAATAGATAACATTTCCTCAACAGGAGAAAAACAAATGAGAAAATGATCGATTCCAAATCATTACATTACAAATTTGAGACCGTTTCATCCCAAAATCCAGTCTTGGAAAAAGCAACAGACCTTTGGGAAGTATGCCATATCGTCTCAGGTTCAGGATTACTCTCCTCCCAAGAGACACAAATGAAAGTACAATCAGGTGATCTGTTCCTGATTCCACCGAATATACCCGCAAATTTTCATTTCGAAGAAAGTATAACCGATAACGCAGGGAACAAATACAGTCGTACCCGAGTCGTATTCCATGATAACATCCTGGATAAATTTGTCACGATCCTACCCAAACTTAAAGAACAAATCGACCAACTCAGGAAACAAGGCTCCATCATTCGATGCAAAGAAAACAGCGACCTTATTACAAGAGTCATATGGAAAATGAAAGACTTACAAGAAGAAGAGAGGGCCTCTGCCCTACTTAAGCTGGTCTTACTTCTCGCGAAAGAAAGTGGCAAGAACGAGCACGAATCATCAACAAAAAATCAAAAGGCCCAAAAGAACCTGGAATTGGTCAACTTATACATCATGCACAACGCCAGTCGAAAGATCAAACTGGAAGATGTCGCAAAACTCATCAACATGAACCGATTCGCCTTCTGCACCTTCTTCAGGAAAAACACAGGCAAAACCTTTTTCTCCTACCTCGAAGAATACAGAATCCGGTTAGCCTGCCAAATGCTGGAGGAGGATGAATCCTCCATCTCTGACATCTGCTACAAAGCTGGATTTAATGATGTACCCCATTTCAACCGGACCTTTAAAAGGATTATGGGCATCAGTCCAAAAGAATACAGGAAACAAAAATGATGCCCATTCTTTCTCATCGTACGGCCATCTCCTGCCTAAACTCTGAAGGAGTATGGCCCGTATATGCCTTAAAGAGATGATTAAAATGAGACAGGCTATTGAATCCCGACAAATAACAAATCTCAGAAACAGGCAAACATTCCCTTTCCAATAAGCAGGTCGCATGCTTTAGACGGTACTCATTCAGATATCTCGAAAAATTCATCCCCGAGAAACGCCTCATCTTCAAATCGAAGGTAACGCTGCTCATTCCTAGATGCTGGGCCAAATCCTCTTTCTTTACACCTTCCATGATATGTGCCTCTAAGAAAGCCTTTACACGATCCATAAACCGCCTTTCTTCCGATTTCCGCTCATACGCCAAAAATGAGCCTTGCGACAAATTGGAAACGAGCGACAACAAATCCAATATAGAGCCTATCTTACGCAGGTCACCATCACGCATGGAATTCAAAAGCGTAATAATTCTTCTAGACATATCAGCATTAAACACAACCGCACCTTGAAGTGAAAGTAACCGATCTACACGATCCCGTAATTCCGGAAAAATCTCAGCGACATTTTCCAGAAAAGAGGGTTTGAGAAAAGCCGCAACCAAGCGAATCTTCCCTTCCTTATCCGTATCAGAAGGATTAAACTCATAACTATGAGGCACATGAGGAGAAATCAAGACAACCTCTCCCGCAAAGAACGACGAAGTATATGTTCCCAATTGTTTTATTCCCCGTCCTTTGTTAACATACAATACCGTAAAAGCCTCCTGCACATGCGAGCACACCTCTCTTTCAGGCAAAAAACTCACATAATGATAGGCAAATTCCTCCATCCATAATCCATCATCCATACATCATCCTATTATTTCGTTAAACGATCATCATCGCATCAATCTTCACTTAGGGACGATCTTGAATCATGCCGCCTTAACCTTAGCGACATTCTTGTTTACTTAGTGGTTTAGACTCATCCGTCAAGAGGAAAAGTCAATAAATACCTTTTGTGTTATCTCATGGCTTCAAAAAGAGGGCCATGAACATATTCTTGTCCCTCAAGGAGCTTTTACCTCATTTCCAGATCCTTCAAAATCGAAAGAGCCGAGGTAAGAGCATATCACAAATAAAAGTGAAATCGGACCTTGAGATTTGTCCGATTCCACAAAAAGGTTGTCGTATATTGTCGTTATGCGTTTTTTTGACAATACACTTAATAAAAAGAGCTACATAAACGAGAACTTAAGTAAAGCACCACCATAAGCCGGCACTTTCACTTGATAATAGAAAGCGTCAGACAGGGTACTGATTGATCTTTTACCTGTAAAAAGATCCGTCACATAAGCCGGTTTATTATCCTCTATACCTAATGCCTGGAATGCCTCTACCGGAATCCGAATTCCAATGGATTGATCTCCCCTATCGAAATTAGCGACCGCCAGCAAAACCTCATTCCGCCATTTACGCAAGAAAACATATTGCTTACGGACATTCATATAGGGATTATCCTTATTGGCATACATCAAGTCGTAGAACTCACCTTGAGAGACAACCGGTTCCATCTTAGCGATGTTCAAAAGCTTAGCATAAGTCTCACGCAACTTAACCTGAGCAGGAGAAAGTTTTTCCTTATCAAAACGACCACCGTTATTCCAGTCACGAATACATTGGATACTCCAATAATCGAAAATGGTCGTCCGACCATCACGGCCACTGAAGCCCTCCTCATCCATACCCGGCTCACCCAATTCCTGACCACAGTAGATCATGACCGGATTGATATTCATCATCGCGGAGACCGTCATACCGGCAATACCCAACCGGGCATCTCCCGCAAAGAAAGGAGAAGCGAGACGTTGCTCATCATGATTCTCCAGGAAATTCAACATTTGAGGCTGGATATTACCCAATTTCTGCCAACAAGCGGTAATTGCCTCAGCCGATGCTTCCCCACGCATGACCGCCTTTAGCGTATCATACAAGCCAACCTTATCATACAAATAATCGAAATGGCCCGTAAACAGATAATTGCGGTACTCATCCGGATTATAGACCTCTGCGATGAAGATTACCGGGAACTGTTGCTTTACTCGTGGAATAGCCCAATTCCAGAACTCAACGGGAACCATCTCTGCCATGTCGCAACGGAAGCCATCAATTCCTTTAGCCGCCCAGAACAACAGGATATCCAACATTTTACTCCAGGTATCCGGTATTGGCGAGAAATGACAAGCGCCACCATTCTGATAATCGATACCATAATTCAACTTAACGGTCTCATACCAGTCGTTTATTCCCGGAGTCGCGCTAAAACAATTGTTTCCGGTCACCTTGGCAGGAAACTCACTGTACTCAAAATCCTCGTCATCCTGATCGTCGAAATGGAGCACTAAAGTCTGCCCTGGCAGGTAGTAGAAATTATTGTTCGGATCAAATGCCTTATTTACGTTATCGTGATCACCCAAATCACCCACATAATTTTCCTTGCGATCTGAAAAATACTGACGCGCCACATGATTAGGTACAAAGTCGATAATCACCTTCATTCCTGCCTCATGCGTCCGGCGTACCAACGCCTCAAACTCTTCCATACGATCCGGTACGGAATCAGCCAAGTCAGGATCAATATCGTAATAATCCTTGATCGCATAAGGTGAACCGGCCTGTCCCTTGACAATAGCCGTGTGATCCTTGCGAATGCCATAAGCGGTATAATCCGTCTTTGTGGCATGCTCGATCACGCCTGTATACCAGATATGGGAAACACCCAACTCTGCAATGGCCGCTAACGCCTTAGGCGTGAACGCCGAGAACTTTCCAACCCCATTCTGAGCCAGACTGCCATTCTTCACCAGTTGAGTGTTGGTATTACCGAACCAGCGCGGGAATACCTGATAAATCACTATCTTGTCCTTATTATCCATGTTCCTTTTGTTTTAGTGGCAAAAAGCGAGAGCAGATCAGGGATTCAATTCCTTCTTTCCCGCCAAAATCGCCTTGGCTAATATATCTGTTTTATTATCATTCACCAATTTCTCGAAAGCCCGCATAGCGGCAACGTAACCCAACTCAGAGATCACGTCTACATTCTCCAGGTCGAAAGTCTTGTATAACCCGGCCTCTTCCACCTCGATCAAGACATCGCAAAGCTCACGATCCTCCAACGTGTTCGCCCGGAACAGGTAATGATAGGAACGCTCCGCGATATGCACCAAGGTCTGTTTATATTTCTGGGGAATCAAAGGGCTGACATTCACGCCAACGATCCGCTCGCACTCCTCGCGGATGGTTGAGACAGGGAAATTGCGGAACAGGCCACCGTCCACATAATGAATGCCATTAATCACAACCGGACTGAAAATAACCGGGATACTGCATGAGGCCGTTACCGCCTCAACGATCGGCCCCTCACGAAACTCGACACTCTCGCCATGATCCAGGTCGGTCGCTACAACAACCAGCGGAATATTCAAGTCCTCGAAATTCTTGGCACGTAAATGTCTCTTCAGGAACAGACTGAAACGATTGCTGTCAAAGAGACCCGCTTTCGGGATCTGCAACTGGGCGAACTCGGAAAACTCACGCCCCGAAAAAAGAAGCTTGATCTCGTCGGCCGTATAACCATCGGCAAATAAAGCCCCCATTAAGGAGCCGACACTCGTTCCGGCAATAATATCCGGTTGCAACCCACATTCTTCCAAAGCCTTAAATACACCTAAATGGGCGAACCCTTTCGCGCCTCCACCACTCAACGATAAACCTAAATTATATTTCTTTTGGGTCGTTCTTTCCGCCATACAGGTCCATTTTGAAATTCTTCGGCAAATATGCCTTTTTTTTCCGTGACTCTCATATTCTTTAGCACAAAAGTTTTCGATCGGATTCCTCTTTTTGCTAAATTTACCCCACGTGAAGCTATCACGACACATTAAGTTTAATTTTAAATCTTAATCCACCATGATTACAAGTATTTTCTGGATCGTGCCTCTGGCCTCTATCCTGGCATTGGCATTCGCCTGGGTCTTCTTCAGGCAGATGATGAAAGAGAGTGAAGGAACCGAGTTGATGGCTAAAATCGCCGCCCATGTGCGTGATGGGGCGATGTCGTACCTGAAACAACAATACAAGGTCGTCGCCACCGTCTTTCTCATCTTAGTGATCCTCTTCTCGATCATGGCTTATGGCTTCGGCGTACAGAACGAATGGGTACCCGTCGCCTTCCTGACGGGCGGTTTCTTCTCCGGACTGGCCGGATTCCTTGGCATGAAAACCGCAACCTACGCCTCCGCCCGAACGGCCAACGCCGCGAGAAACTCGCTCAACAAGGGTTTGAGGGTTGCCTTTCGCAGTGGTGCCGTCATGGGGCTGGTCGTCGTGGGTCTCGGATTGCTCGATATCTCCTTCTGGTATATCTTGCTGAACGCCCTGATTCCAGCCGACGCGATGGATCCAACCCATAAATTGACCATCATTACCACCACGATGCTGACCTTCGGTATGGGCGCCTCAACGCAAGCGCTTTTCGCCCGTGTCGGTGGTGGTATCTATACGAAAGCGGCCGATGTCGGCGCCGACCTGGTCGGCAAGGTGGAGGCTGG
>ERZ779874.674-NODE-674-length-37860-cov-19.144558_pt1 | contig 37860 bp, 29 predicted proteins | sample MGYA00511031_ERZ779874 | MGnify/ENA primary metagenome ERZ779874 (study PRJEB29588, sample SAMEA2156850) | human gut metagenome | biome: human gut; feature: human-associated habitat; material: faeces | place: Denmark | collected 2008/2010 ...
CCCTTGACCCTGCCAAAGGGTCTTCGACCCTCTGGACTCCCTTTCGCGCGATTGAACTGGTACTACTCTCAGGCAATGCCCGCGTGTTGGGCTTTGGAAAAGTGCCATTGTAAAAAGGTCTGCCGTGCAGATTGTGCATGGCAGCCCTTTGCTATTTGGGTATCAACCGATGGAGTACAGGGCAACTACCTTTGCAACCATCGTGATATACTTAATCTGAATCGCATTCCGTGCGTCTTCGTCCATCGCAAGATAGTCCGCAACGCTGATTTTCTGCGCCGTTTCGCCCTCGGCAGGAATCGTCGTCAGCATACTGCGCTGCTGATCCAGTTCGCACTGCACGCGCGCGCCCGCATTGCGTGCGCCAATGCCGATTTTCTTCTCCGTAAAGGGATTGTATTCATAGTAGGAGATGACAATGGGGCTGCCCGCAATCAGGTTGCGGTACGTCGCCGTTTCCGCCATCACCGCGCAGGACGTGTAAACATCTGTGCCGTTCTCATCCACCGTGTACTTCAAGCCGAAAATAGCAACCGTCGGCTCGTTGTTCTCGTCAATGGTCACAACCGTATTCGTGCCCAAGCCATTGCTTTGCAGCTTGATGGCGTACTTGCCGCCGTCATTCGGGAACGGTACGCTGACATACTGCGCATTTTCGAGCTTCGTGGCTTCCTCCAGCGTCGAAACGCCATTTTCATCCGCAATCCAATAGTAGACCTTGACCTTCACTGCCGAGCGCGCCGCCAGATCCAGCGGGGTACGGATGCACGGGCCGTCCGTTTCATCCACATACTTCGCCTTGCCGGACGCGTGCGTAATAACGTCCACAGCCGCATCCGTCGTCTGGAAATCGTAAATTGACGCATTCGGGTCTTCGTAGGTGAAGTCGATGCCCGCCGCCTTGCACTGGTCGGCAAACGTTTCTTCCGTCACCGCTTCTGCCACGGGAGATGCCACGGTGTCCACTTCACCCTTTTCCGCGCGAGATAGCGCCGCATTCACTGCCGCAATCACTGCTTCGCTGGATACGGTCGCCTGACTGACCGTATCAACGTCGGTATTGCCCGCCACAAGGATAGCCTCAATCATTTTGTCGATGGCAACATCACCCAAGCCTGCCGTTTCGCTCTGTGACACGACTTTGATATCCGCAATCGCATCCGCCGTCATTTCAACACGCAGGGTAATTGCGCCGTTGTTGCCGTCCGCAGAAACCGTGTAAGTTCCGGGCGTATACGCGCCGTCTGCCATTGCTGCCCCACCCGCGCAGAACAGGGACAGCGCCATCAGCGTTGAAAGTGCTCTTCTTTTCATAACCAATCCTTCTTTCCGCATACAGTTTGCATGCTTATGATAATATTATTATATCATTCGTTAATCGTTTGTCAAGAATGCTACAAAATATATTTTTTCAGCAAAACGACCGAACCCGCTTCACCGCGCCGTTCGGTCGTTTTTGATTCCCATTTTCCGCAGCAGGAACGCTGCAATCTTCCTTCCCCAGTGCTGCCGTTCCAGATGCGCCACCGGCAGTTCTTTCACGCGGTAATCCTGCTGTGCCAGCCACACATCCAGCAGCCGCTCCGCCAGAAAACCATGCACCCGCTTATCCCGTGCGCTGTAGCCCGTCGTGTCAATTTCCGCCGCGTCCAGCAGGGGGAACAGCCACGATGCATAGCTTTGCAGCGCGTCCCGGCGCATCAGCATCAGGTTGAACCGATGCCCGGATCGGCGCGCCATCACGCGGTCAAACACGCGCTCCTGCCCCGGATGCAGCCGCGCAAGCGCCGCCCGCGCCTTCCACAAATCCTCCTCGTGGTGCGCATGGGCATACTGCGTGAAGTTCGTTTCCAGCCAGTAGTGCCGCTTTTTCGGCAAAAAAATATCCGCCGTATCAAGCAGGGGCAGCAGCTGCGCACGCGTCAGAATGCGCTTTTGCGGACAGCCTGTCCTGCGGAGGGAGAAGTACCGCCGATAATGGCACAAGCCGTACCAGTCCGCATCAACATTGTGCGCCATCCAGTACAGCACCGTCAGTTCGCAGTAGCTGCCGTTCTTCGCGCTGATATTTTCGCCCGTGTCGTCGCGCATCAGCCCCAGCGGCGGATGAGTCGCCGCGCCCGCCTGAATTGGCGTATACAGCGCATCTGTCGGCAGCGCGTACTTTTCGTGCAGCGCCACGGCAAAAAAGATGCGCGGCTGTTGCATGCTTCTCCCCCCTTCCTACGCTGCATTGTACCATGCTCCCTGCCTTCCGTCAACAGCGAATGCGGACGGAAGTTGTAAATTTTCCATTCTTCTGCCGGTTTTCGTTGACAATCGCCTTCTTTTTATGCTATTCTTCAGGTTGGAGTATCATAGAAAGGAATGGCATTGATTATGAAGAAATGGCTGATAGCGCTGCTGACGCTGCTCGCGCTGAGCCTGAGCGTTGCCTTCGCCGCGGAAGCGAATGATATCACAGAGGACTGCAAGTTCAAGGTGTGCAGTTCCGGGCGGAAATACACGCTGATGACGGACAAGAAGTATACCTCTTACTGGGAGAGCAACAAAATCAAAACCCCATGGATTGCAATTACCGCGCCGGAGGGCAAGCCAATTGCCGGGCTTTATGTCTGCTTCGGCAACATGCCTGAATCGTGGGAAATCCAGACCAGCGACGACGGCAAGGACTGGTTCACCGCCGTGCCGGGCGACACGCGCTTCCTCCACGCGTATGTTGCGCTGCCGCAGCCCGCGCAGCATGTCCGCTTGGCGGTGACAAGCGAGAAGAAAACCGCCCTGCGCATCAACGACCTGTTTGTGCTTTCTGAGGGCGATTTGCCTGACTGGGTGCAGGTATGGCAGCCGACGGAGGAGAAGGCGGATATCCTCTTCCTCTCCACGCACCCGGATGATGAGCTGATTTTCTTCGGCGGCGCAATTCCCACCTACGCTGTCGAGCAGCAGCGCAAGGTGGTTGTGGCGTACTTCACCCGCTCCAACACCACCCGCTCCTCCGAGCTGCTCAATGGTCTGTGGCACATGGGCGTGCGGACGTATCCGGTCATTGGCAATTTCAAGGACAGCTATGCCAAAAATCTCAAGGCAGCCTATAAATCTGCGGGCGGCAAAGGCAAAGTCAACGAATGGATTGTGGGGCTGTATCGGCAGTACAAACCGGAAGTCGTTGTAACGCAGGACACCAATGGCGAGTATGGTCACAAGCAGCACATGATGATTGCTGACGCCGCCCAGAACTGCATTGCATTGGCAGCAAACGAGGATGAATTCACCGCGTCCACCATTGCATACGGCACTTGGCAGGTCAAAAAGCTGTACCTGCACCTGTACCCCGAAAATCAGATTGCGTTTGACTGGACGGTTCCGCTCAAGAGCATGAATGGCGCGACCGGCATCGAGCTGGCGGAAGAAGCCTATACCCTGCACAAGACGCAGGCATCCTCCGGCATGAGCGTCACCGAAACAGGCACGAAGTACGACAACCGCGTGTTCGGTCTGGCGTTCACGACCGTAGGCGAGGACGTCCGCAAAGACGACTTCCTCGAAAACATCTACGACGCACCCGGTTCTTACGATGCGGCGGCAAACAACGTAGAGGCCACGCCCGCGCCCACCGAAGTGCCCGCATACATGGCGCACATGCCCGCCCTCAACGCCAAGGGTTTCCTCGATGAAGGCGAATACATCTACTCTTCCGAGGACGAGGGACTGTGGATTTACGTCAGCCAGACCAGCAAAGTCATCATCCAGCGCAAATACGACGCAACGCAGCCGCTGACATGGTTTGAGGCGGATCTGTACGGCGATTTGGATGCGGGCGAAATGCTCCGCACGGTGCAAAACGACCCGGAGAAGATGGGCAAAGTGCGTGTGGACGCGACAGAAACCGCAAAGAAGCACAACGTCGTTTTTGCGATGAACACGGACTACTACACTTACCGCGTCGCCGTGAACAACAACCGCCACACGGGCATTGTCATCCGCGATGGGCGCATTCTCTATGACGACCCGTACACCGAAAAGCAGGTAACGAACTCCATGTTCCCGAATCTGGACATGCTGGCATTCATGCCCGATGGCAGCCTTAAAGTCTACCACAGCTGGGAAAAGACGGCGCAGGAGTTCATCGACGAGGGCGTACAGACGGTGTACTCCTTCGGCCCGTATCTGCTGCTGGACGGCAAAGTGTCCGAGCGCGCCTACGCCAACAACGAGAACAAGAATCCGCGCTGCGCCATCGGCATGGTCGAACCCGGTCACTACGTCGCCATCATGTGCGAAGGGCGCCTGAAGCGCTCCGCAGGCGTTACCATCAGCTATTTGGCGAAGATGATGCGCGCCAAGGGCTGTCAGGTCGCCTTCAACATGGACGGCGGGCAGACGGCAGTGATGGTCTTCATGGGCAAGCAGCTCAACCAGATTGGCGCTTACGACGGCGGCAAGACCAACTCCCGCCCGACAAGCGAAGTGCTGGGCTTCGGCACATCCGAGCAGGTCGGGACGTACGAAGTGCAATAAACATACGATATCGGGGCAGAAGAACGCGCTTCTGCCCTGTTTTTTCCGAAAAAATCGTGAAATTACGGCTCTCACCCTTGACGTGACAAGCACCAAAATGCTATAATAAAGCGTTTTCAAGCTACTATTTCGCGGGAAATGCCGGTTTGCGGCGCTTCCCTGACTTTTTCAGGAGGGATTTTCTGATGTCTGGGCATTCCAAGTGGCATAATATTCAGGCGAAGAAGGGCAAGGCGGATGCTGCCCGCGGCGCTGTTTTCACCAAGATTGGCCGTGAAATCGCGATTGCTGTGCGCGATGGCGGCGCAAACCCCGAATCCAACGGCAAGCTGCGCGACATCATTGCCAAGGCGAAAGCCAACAATATGCCGAATGACAATATTCAGCGCTCCATCAAGAAGGCGAGCGGTGAACTGTCCAACGTGACCTACGAGCAGATCACCTATGAAGGCTATGCGCCCGGCGGCGTTGCGGTCATCGTTGATACCATCACCGACAACCGCAACCGTACCGCTTCCGACGTGCGCCACTGCTTTGCCAAGAACGGCGGCAACCTCGGCACGACCGGCTCCGTCAGCTTCATGTTCGACGAGAAGGGCGTTCTGGTGGTGGAACGCACCCCCGGTTCGGACGAAGAAGAAATGATGATGATGGCGCTGGACGCCGGTGCGGAAGACATGAAGGTGGATGACGACGCCTACGAAATCTACACCGCGCCGAACGACTTCTCCACCGTCCGCGAAGCGCTGGAGAAGCAGGGCGTCACCTTCCTGACCGCTGAAGTGGACAAGATTCCGCAGAACACGGTTGCGCTGCCTGACGAAGAAACGATCCAGAAGATTCAGAAGCTGCTGGAGATGCTGGAGGACAACGACGACGTGCAGAACGTGTATCACAATGCCGAACTGCCGGAAGAAGAGGACGACGAGGACTAATCCTCCGTCGATTTTCGCTGCCCCCTGCCGAGGAGTTTTCCTTCTCGGCAAGGGGGTTTTTGATTTCTGAAAGCCTTTTGCAATGTCCTATTATTCCGCCCAAAACAAAAAAATGCCGCAGATTTCTCTGCGGCGTTCGTGGCTCAAATAGGATTCGAACCTATGACACTTCGGGTATGAACCGAATGCTCTGGCCAGCTGAGCTATTGAGCCAAATGGTTGCGGGGGTAGGACTTGAACCTACGACCTCCGGGTTATGAGCCCGACGAGCTACCAAGCTGCTCTACCCCGCGTCATTCCATCGCTTTTATCGGCGACATTGATTATTATACCCTATTCCAACGGTTTTGTCAAGAGGGTGCGGAAAGTTTTTTTGCAGCGGAAGCAGAGGATGAAAATGCGGCTGCTGACCTTCTTTCCCGAAAGCCAGCAGCCACGCCAATTCACGCCCCTCCGCGAGGGGCGACCTGTGCCGTTCCCGCAGATTTCAACGAACTCTTGGAGATTTCAATTCACGCCCCTCCGCGAGGGGCGACCTGCCTGCCACTTGACACGGCGGCACTTACTCATTTCAATTCACGCCCCTCCGCGAGGGGCGACCTGATATGGGGCTGGATGTATCGAACGGATTAAATTTCAATTCACGCCCCTCCGCGAGGGGCGACGCGAAGCCGCGCCGCAGCATCGGTATTTATTTCTATTTCAATTCACGCCCCTCCGCGAGGGGCGACTGACGCAATTATGCGATACATGGACGGAGAGTGAATTTCAATTCACGCCCCTCCGCGAGGGGCGACGATTGTCAGCGCATTCAGCCATTCTTGCATTTCATTTCAATTCACGCCCCTCCGCGAGGGGCGACAGTTTTTCAGTTCCGCAATGTCAAGAGAATTTGTATTTCAATTCACGCCCCTCCGCGAGGGGCGACCGGAGCTTCTGCGCCACGCCGTTGCCTTCGTAGATATTTCAATTCACGCCCCTCCGCGAGGGGCGACTGGTTCGGGAGAAACTACTTTCGCTGGAATCGGATTTCAATTCACGCCCCTCCGCGAGGGGCGACCCAAGCAAACAGAGCAATGGTTATCTTTCAGTTATTTCAATTCACGCCCCTCCGCGAGGGGCGACCGATTCCGGGTCGGAATTCCGCAGCGCCCATCATATTTCAATTCACGCCCCTCCGCGAGGGGCGACTGAAGCCGGTGCTGCTGTTCGACAAGCTCATCCAATTTCAATTCACGCCCCTCCGCGAGGGGCGACGTGGGAGGAAAAGCAAAAATGAAAAAGTATGAACTATTTCAATTCACGCCCCTCCGCGAGGGGCGACACAAACTGATTGACGCGCTCAAGGGCGAGTATGGCATTTCAATTCACGCCCCTCCGCGAGGGGCGACACACGATAAGGACGGCAAGCGCATCAGTATGTGATTTCAATTCACGCCCCTCCGCGAGGGGCGACGCTTGCGGACTGTACGGCAAGCCGCTTCCAGCCATTTCAATTCACGCCCCTCCGCGAGGGGCGACGACCTGACCATCGACTATGGCGTGAAGCCGGAACAATTTCAATTCACGCCCCTCCGCGAGGGGCGACCAGAAAGCCCTTGACCTCATCGAGGGGCGGAAATCCATTTCAATTCACGCCCCTCCGCGAGGGGCGACGCTGGTGTCCTACTACTTCCAGAACCGCGACGTATTTCAATTCACGCCCCTCCGCGAGGGGCGACGATTGTAAGCTGGTTGGTGTACTCCGCGACGCTCTATTTCAATTCACGCCCCTCCGCGAGGGGCGACGCGGGTTGATGCAGTACGGTGACGGCATCAATGCAATTTCAATTCACGCCCCTCCGCGAGGGGCGACCGAAATACTTCAGCGGATTGCCCAGCAGATGAATATTTCAATTCACGCCCCTCCGCGAGGGGCGACGTTTCAAGTGTTCTGCATCCCTACGGAGGAGATATTTCAATTCACGCCCCTCCGCGAGGGGCGACATCGAAATCCAGACGGATGCCCGTCTTTTCCAAATTTCAATTCACGCCCCTCCGCGAGGGGCGACCGCTGTACGCAAACGATAAGAAGCAGACGGAGCTATTTCAATTCACGCCCCTCCGCGAGGGGCGACTTTCCCGGTGTCCGAGAGTCCGGGCGTCGGGAAAATTTCAATTCACGCCCCTCCGCGAGGGGCGACGCGGCAAAAGCACGCAGGACGGTACGCCGCTCCCATTTCAATTCACGCCCCTCCGCGAGGGGCGACGTGTACATCTGGGCGGCGCTCGAATCCCCCGTCGAATTTCAATTCACGCCCCTCCGCGAGGGGCGACACATAGAATGGACGGGCGAGTACCTTTACTCCATTTCAATTCACGCCCCTCCGCGAGGGGCGACGTTTACGCGCACATAGGCCATGCCGTCGATGTAGCTATTTCAATTCACGCCCCTCCGCGAGGGGCGACGGCGCGGGTTCAGGCGCGCTCGGCTCTGCGGGCGTATTTCAATTCACGCCCCTCCGCGAGGGGCGACAACGCCATCGGTGGAGGACGACGCGCCCGAAATATTTCAATTCACGCCCCTCCGCGAGGGGCGACCCGGCGCGGGGGCGGGGATGTCAGCCGAATGGTATTTCAATTCACGCCCCTCCGCGAGGGGCGACTTGCAAGCGCAACGGAAAGGCAGGAAGACTTATAGATTTCAATTCACGCCCCTCCGCGAGGGGCGACGGAACGATGCATGTAGTCCGTGCGTTGCGTTCCAATTTCAATTCACGCCCCTCCGCGAGGGGCGACGCTGGTGCATGGCGTTTGCTGGGGGTACTGGAATCTCATTTCAATTCACGCCCCTCCGCGAGGGGCGACTCCGCCGAGCCTATTATCAAGGTCTGCGATTCCGATTTCAATTCACGCCCCTCCGCGAGGGGCGACTCTGCTGGTGGTTTTCGGCGCTATCGTGACGATTATTTCAATTCACGCCCCTCCGCGAGGGGCGACGTGCATTACGGCTTCATCGAACAGTTCATCTGCATTTCAATTCACGCCCCTCCGCGAGGGGCGACGCGCAACCAAGCAAGGTGGCGGCTCTGTGTACGATATTTCAATTCACGCCCCTCCGCGAGGGGCGACTGCAGTTCAACATGGAGGGGCTGATGCGCGGCATTTCAATTCACGCCCCTCCGCGAGGGGCGACGGGTCACGAATTTTGAGCAGACGACCGGTGGGCTATTTCAATTCACGCCCCTCCGCGAGGGGCGACGTGCCGCCGAGGAACGCGCCGCACAGGAGGCATTTCAATTCACGCCCCTCCGCGAGGGGCGACCTGTACGCCGAGGGCGCAGACCCGAACGAGGATATTTCAATTCACGCCCCTCCGCGAGGGGCGACCCAAGCGCGTCCGCCAAGGTCACGGCGGCGGCGCTATTTCAATTCACGCCCCTCCGCGAGGGGCGACAGCATGGACAGCCACATGCGCGGCGAGTTCCCATTTCAATTCACGCCCCTCCGCGAGGGGCGACGGTGTCCGAGGAGCTGCTGCGCGACAGCGTGTTTATTTCAATTCACGCCCCTCCGCGAGGGGCGACGTGTCGATGTCCGAATAGAAGGTGAAGCTGTGCTATTTCAATTCACGCCCCTCCGCGAGGGGCGACCTGGTCACGACCTTGTAGATGAGCGTGCCCTTGCTCACATTTCAATTCACGCCCCTCCGCGAGGGGCGACGGCAGGAAAAAACGGCGAATTACCCCATCGACGGCAATTTCAATTCACGCCCCTCCGCGAGGGGCGACGAGAAAAAGTATCATTAACGATATTTTACCCCTTATTTCAATTCACGCCCCTCCGCGAGGGGCGACTGGAAGGCGGCGGCAAAAAGTGGTGGGACGCGCTGCTTATTTCAATTCACGCCCCTCCGCGAGGGGCGACCGGTAGGGTGCGCGCAGGGCGTAGAACAGATCCATATTTCAATTCACGCCCCTCCGCGAGGGGCGACATCGAGATTGCGAAGGAATGCGCGGAGTACGAATTTCAATTCACGCCCCTCCGCGAGGGGCGACAATCAAGGCAAGTATCAAGCGGTTCGGCATGGACATTTCAATTCACGCCCCTCCGCGAGGGGCGACCTCCTTCGTAGTTGTACTTCCCATTCTCAATCCAATTTCAATTCACGCCCCTCCGCGAGGGGCGACGTTGAGCTTGTTGGCAACTGTCGCAATTGGCTGTATTTCAATTCACGCCCCTCCGCGAGGGGCGACAATCACGCAGTTACCACCTCCGCGTCCGCCTCGCATTTCAATTCACGCCCCTCCGCGAGGGGCGACGAATCGCTGTATGCTCCATGCTCGACGATATGTCAATTTCAATTCACGCCCCTCCGCGAGGGGCGACTAACGGCACATATCTCGATACAAGAGATATTCGAATTTCAATTCACGCCCCTCCGCGAGGGGCGACCGGGGACTGCTTCCGTTGCCGTCCCCTTCTTCTTATTTCAATTCACGCCCCTCCGCGAGGGGCGACCGGAAGAATGTGCGGATTCCGTGACTTAACAGACATTTCAATTCACGCCCCTCCGCGAGGGGCGACGCTTTTCAGTATATCATGCGGATTATCGGGGAAATTTCAATTCACGCCCCTCCGCGAGGGGCGACCCGAAAGAAGGAAAAGGAATGAGCGGGTTCGTAATTTCAATTCACGCCCCTCCGCGAGGGGCGACTTCGCGTCATGCCGGGAGGGTACACACCAGGCAATTTCAATTCACGCCCCTCCGCGAGGGGCGACTTGATTGTATGCGACGACGTGGTAAACCTCAACATTTCAATTCACGCCCCTCCGCGAGGGGCGACAAGTCTTCCGCATCACGTCGGACGCGCGGGACATATTTCAATTCACGCCCCTCCGCGAGGGGCGACCTCGCAGCACGACTTTCGCGGAAACGGTATCGATTTCAATTCACGCCCCTCCGCGAGGGGCGACTCTTGCGACGCGGCGTAACTCGCTTGACTTTGTATTTCAATTCACGCCCCTCCGCGAGGGGCGACAAGGCACAGACAGGGAATATATCGCGCAGATTATGATTTCAATTCACGCCCCTCCGCGAGGGGCGACCATCAGCAGCCGTCGATGACGGCGTAACGATGAAAATTTCAATTCACGCCCCTCCGCGAGGGGCGACGGTGCATGGGGTTTGCTGGGGGTACTGGAATCTCATTTCAATTCACGCCCCTCCGCGAGGGGCGACAATAATACGAAAAGAGGATTTGCGTTTCAGCAGGCGCATTTCAATTCACGCCCCTCCGCGAGGGGCGACGCCACCGACGCCTACCGCAGCGCGTTCTGGACGATTTCAATTCACGCCCCTCCGCGAGGGGCGACATCAAATCATGGACCTGCTGGGACGGCCTTACACAATTTCAATTCACGCCCCTCCGCGAGGGGCGACTCGACGTTTCGCCCGACAGCGAGGGCAAGCTCTACATATTTCAATTCACGCCCCTCCGCGAGGGGCGACAGTACAGCATCCTGCCCGTCAGTGTGTACGAAAAATTTCAATTCACGCCCCTCCGCGAGGGGCGACGGCAAAAGATATGCAATTTCTGCAAATCTTTTGTTCAACCCTTACAAATCAGCATGGCTTAACAATAGTGCCACGCAATTTGTCGAGATTATTTTGGTGATATTTCATAGAATCATCGTTTGAATTTTGACATCACGCCGCGCGAGACGGTCGGCCATTCATGTATGATTCACATGCGCTGAAAAGAGTGTTTTCAGCTTCCGCTATAACATCAGTAGTTCTCCAGCTTCAATGCGCGCAGTGCAACCAAGCACATCAATGCGCTCCTTGTAACTGTTGCCAAGGCGATAGAAGCGAACGGAGTCATGTTCTGCATCAATTGTCGCTGCCAATTGCGCCTTGAGCGCCGTCAGCTGTGCTGCATCAAGCAGGACTTCAAATACAGAGTTCTGAACACGCCGTCCATAGCGTTCGCAGAGTTTCGCTACACGCCTAAGCCGCGCTGCTCCCGCTTCGGTTGCTGTATTCACATCATAAGTAACAACAACCAACATTTTTTCACCTCCAGACAAACGGCGGATAGCAATCAAGATCCCCGCGCAAGACACGCGCCAGCATCATGGCCTGTACATAAGCAATCAGCCCTACTTGGATTTTTTCTCCGAGATACGGATGCGTGATTTCTTCCTGCTTTCGGTCACGCCATGCGGTAAGTACCGTTTTGCGCCCGCGCTCGTTCAGCATAACAGCCAGCGAATCGTACTCAAAGTCCTTATCCGTCAGCTGACGTTTGTTGAACAGCGACAGCGCCAGCCGGTCGCACAGCGGCGCTCGGAACTCTTCCAGCAAGTCCAGCGCCAGCGACGCCCGTCCCGGTCGAAGCGTGTGCAGCCATCCAGCCGCTGGATCTAAGCCTACCGTTTCAAGTGCCGCTTGAATGTCCCGCGTTTGCAGCGTGTACATAAACGACAGGACTGCATTCACTTCATTGCGCGGCGGTCGTCTGCTGCGCTCCACAAACTGGAAGGGGCATTGTGGGGAAATCATGTCGTCAAAATGCGCAAAGTAGCATTTTGCGGCGGCTCCTTCGATGCCGCGCATTTGGTCAACACTTGCGCATGTCTCCAGCTGTGCTGCATACTGGCTAATAGACTGGCAGGCTGCTCGAAGACTCTCTGCTGTTGCCGCATCCTGCGTCCGTGCCGTGCGCATCAATACATTTTTCTCGTTGAGCAGCTTGCCCACCAGGAGGTTCTGCACGAATTTCATGCGGAAGTCATCATCATCCAGCGCTTGATACTGCTTTTTTCTCAGCAGTACATTGCCGCTGACCGGCCCGCAAATGCGGCTGTAAAAGCGTCCATTCGACGATAGGAACGTCAGCGTAATCCCGTGCTCAGCGCAGAAACCAATCAGCGGTGTGGAGACTGCCATTTCCCCAAAGCACACGATTCCGTCCAGCATTACCGCTGGTACACTTGCTTTCTCTTCGCCGCCAATTTTCACGCAGATATTCTCGTTGCGGCAGAAAAGGTAGCTGTCTGGCGTTGTCACATAGAGGGTTTCCAGTAATTTTTTCATTCCGTCTCCACCCTCTCTGCTTCAAGAAGAAGCGCCTTGCAATATTCCTTCGCGGATGTTTTTACCTTCGGCATACAGTATTCCTGCATCGAGCAACGTTTGCATTTCGGGCCGTAAGCTGCCGACGGAATCAGCATTTCGCGGCGGACTTTCCAGAGTTTCTGCACAGTCTGCCGTACCTGTTCACGCAGCGCTTCATCAAGTTCCACATCCACTCTGCGATGCGCGGTAATGTAGAACAGCGCACCTGCCGGGATCGTCGTGTGATACATTTCCTCTAAGCACATCGCCTCCGCGCAAAGCTGAATCTTGTATTCTGATTCATCGCGTATCTTCCCATGCTTGTACTCCACCGGCAGCAGCCGCACCGGGAAATCCACTGCGGGAATCGTGCAGCCGTTTTCATCCCGCACTGCTTCAATGCAGTCGCATTTTCCGCTGATTTGCATTTCGTCCGAAAAGACACTGTTCTCGTAGAGCTTCACGAAATCGCCGCGGCGCTCCACGCGCTGTGTATGAACCCGTTCATGCTCGGCGCGACCTTTCGCCGTCTCGACATTTTCTACCCATACACGTTCATTCAGCAGCAGCGCGGCGCGCCGCAGACAGTAATCTGCCTGCGACAGCCACGATAACGGAAGATACTCCTGCTCGTCATCCACGGGTAAACCAGCTTTCTCCCTGCGGCAGTTCATCCCAGACAATCTCCCCGTAAGGATTGCTCAAGAAGCCCATCCGTACCCCCGCAGGCACCTTATCCAGCGCCACCTTTGCTTCATAGTCACGATAATTGCGGGGGAAATCCACCTTCTTCTGCACCGTCACCAGTTCAAAGAGTTTATGCGCCGGTGCACAGCCCAATTTGGCTTGACGTGCGCGCTGTTCAGGATTCGTATCCGTGCCTTCGTGCTTGAAGATGATGAGCGGAGAAACAACCTCCATTTCGCCCTTGCTCGCCGAACGGTCATGCTCATACATGTTGAGAATCGCCTCAAACAGCGCCTTCATATCAGCTTCATCGAATCCCGTTTCCGCTGCAAGATTCGCGCTGATGAAGCCACGCACCTCATACAGACCAAAGGGGATAATCTGCTTGCGTCCCATCGTCCGAAGTTCGTCCTCTGGTGTTTTCTGCTCCTCCTCTTCGTATTCCTCATATGTCTTTTTGCTGGATTTGTCGTTTCCGCCCAAGGCAGCTGCCATGCGCGTGATGGATATATCCAACGGCAGGACAGGATCTAAGCTCTTGCCAAAAGCAATCTGAACAGGACCGCGAACTTGCCCTGCATTCGGTCCTGTGGACATCACCGCGCCAAAGGTACGCACATCATAGAAGAGTTCGCACGCCTTTCTGCGCGCCGCGTAAACCGGGTTCTTTCCTTTTGCGCCCTCGACATTTGCTTCACGTCTTGCCAGTGCAATCTGCTTATTCAGGTTCACTGACTTCTGCACGAAAATCCCCATGCCCGGCACGCCCGGATAAGCAATTTCAATGTAGCTGCGAATACGGCGTTTCGTGGCCACGTCGGTAATCAATCCCTGCATGGTCTGCGGGTCAATCCGGGGCATGTTGCCCATATCCGGGTCGCCGTTCGGGTTGGCATTGGTGCAAGCAACATAGTACATAAATTCGTAACGGTTCTGCAGTGCCATTTTCTTATTCCTCCTCGTCCGTTTCTGCCTCTTCGTTCTGTGCTTTCTGCATTTTTAGTTCTTTAAGTCTCTTGTTCAATTCTGCCGTCATTTGGCGATACCCCAGCGCAAAATAAGCCTGCTGCTCCAAATTCAACACAGTAGGGATTTCTGCAATGTCGCAAGTGACCGCATCCAACATTTCTTGATACAGTTCCAAGTAATCATTGCTTTTAATTTTGTCCTGATGCGGTACTGAATGGATGGACAGCTGCCCCAATACCAGCGCCGGCATCTGGCAGGCAGATGCATAGTAGCGCTGTACAATCCCTGCTTTAACTTTCCGCATCGCAAACTGCTGCATACTCGCATACACGGCGACCCACGCGCCGCAGCGGTACGCAACATTCGTATTTTCCGCCTGATACATAGCTTCTATCACGCCTTCCTTTCGATTGTTTTTCCGAATCAGCCATACTTTCAGCCATTGGCAGCACATTGCATTGGGCACGGGCGCATGTTTATCTTCTTCGCTGGCACTGGCCATTTGATTGCGAATGTATCGCAGCGCACGAACCGCCACGGAATCCGGCAGCATACTGTCCGTCAAGATTGCGTGCAGCACCGCTGGCGTAATTCCCGAAAGTTCCTTTCTCATTCGCTCGAAAAATTCTTTTTTCGTTTCGCTTTTTTTACTTTTTTGTTTAGGTTTCAAGCGAATCATCATTGCTTTCAGCGAATTAATTTTTGTGAATCCCGTTCCACCGAGATCGACCATTTGCAAGTCATTGCGCCATTGCTGGATATTCTTCTCTAATTCACCGTAATTACCATGATCATAGCTGTGAATCCGCGCACGCCCTTTGACGCCGGACAGCAGCAGAATATAATACTGTGTGCTGGCTGGAATCGCTGTTGCAGCTTCCCCGCTTTCAATGCTTACAAGACGTTTAGCTGGAATATCGCGTTCAGCATCAGGATTTGACGGTGCTTCTACCGTTTCATCAAATTCTTCATCGTCGTCGTATCCATCATCATCTTCCGTCTGCTGTTCTGTTCCCTGATTCTTAGGATCGCCATCCAGTGCTTGCTGCATCGGGTCGCATTCCGCAGGAACATAGCAGTCAAACCAATGGACAAAGCGCATTCCCGCCAACGTTGGCGAAAGCGTTTCGCTTGACATGAGATGGTCAAGCGCCGCTTTCACCGCGTCAATTGATTCCGCAGAAACAGGCGCATTCGCCGATTGCTTCAGCCCATATGAGCGGAATGCTGCCTTATCAAAACAGAACAGTGGCAGCGATCCATTTCCCCCAACTTCCTGAAAACCCGTAATGAGTGGCAGGGTAGCAACAGGCGTCGTTCTTTCTCCTGTAATCAGGCACAGGCTTTCTGCCGCGCCGTGCCGTGCGAACTGCTGACGGAACTCCCGCCACCATTCCTGCACCTTTGGAATTTCAACAATGGGTGTTCCTACAATTTCAAAAGAAACCGTGTCAGATGGTTTGATTTTCAGTCGTATCAATTCCTGCCGCACTTGCTCACAGCAAATTTCGTCCTCCAACAGCCGTACACAAGTTGATAATTCAGGCACTTTCTGCGCTGCCAGCTGAAGGGAGTCAAGATAGAACTGATGCTTGAGCATTTTTCGTTGCGGCTTTTTATTTTCTTCGTTGCTCTCTATTTCTTCTTGCTGAACCTCTTTCCAGAAAACAATTTCGTACTTTTCTACAAGCACATTACACTTATCACCATGTGTCAGGCTTCCACCGTCAGGGCAAAAGTATTCATCCTCGCCGTCCTGCCTCACGCCAAGGAACGTGCCATTTGCGCCAAGGCAAACCCATGCCTTTACCGTCTTTTTCACCATGCCCGGAGGCGGCAGCAGCTGGTAACGCATGGCATAATCGTACAGCGGTCTCAGCATATTGCATCCCCCTTCAGGACTTCCGGGCTATCATAGGGCGGCACTTCAATGACGCCCTGCTTCATCACCGCATGATACAGGGACAGCCTTGTCCGCGTTTTCTTGCGAACCTCCGCATCATGCAGGTCAAAAATGTCGTACACCATCAAGCCCAAATCCATGTCTTGCTGAATCGGCTTTTCGTTCGGGTCACTTTCAGAAAAGTACGCAACGCATTCCCTTAAGCCGAGCGCAGGCTGGCAAAAGCACTTGCCACCTTTAATTCGCCGTTCAGCCTGTGCATACAGCTGCTCTGCCGTACCATGATAATCCGGCCTCGGCACAATCTGCGCGGTAATGCGGTAGCGGACATCATACAGGAAAACCGTTTGCCGCTGTGTCCGCTCATCCTCTGCGCTGATTGGTTCCATATTATTTCTCAATATGGACTTCACTTCGTTGCGCCTGACGCTGATATAGCGGATAGGTTTCAGCACTTCAATTTTTGTAACCATCCAAAAAAATTCTTTAGGTTTCGCGTACACGCTTGACAGTATACCTCGTGCTGCTGATGGTGTTGGGACTGCCTGCGAAAGCCTTTCTACTTTCGTTGTCGGCGAAGTGAAGCACGCCAAGTCACCCCAAACGGTCACTGAAATCTCCATGATTTTTCATCACCTCCATGTTCTTCTCTCTGCCAAATCAGCAGAGAGGATAGCATTATCTTTGTACTATTTCAATTCTCAGCTTGTTAGCCTATCAGTGTTTCAAGCTGTCAGTACAAATATAATGTAAATCGAATGAATTGTCAATGGCAAATCTGGTATATAAGCATTTTTTTCACCATATTGGGAGGTCGTTTTTCAGCTGCATCCCCGTATCCATATGATAATCCCCCTTCCTGCGAAGCACCCAATAGCCGGATGGCTGCCTGCTCTCATTCCGTTTTCCCGCAAAATACAGCTGCTCCGCATAACAGTTGAAGTCATCATTCGCATATGCAGTCACGCACAGCTTTGCAGCTTCATGCATCCACTTCGCCGTCACGCCGTTTTCCAAGGCTTCTTCCTTCAGCTTCTCAAACAGCTTGTTTTCAGGTTCATATGGCACAAGCACCTGCACGCCGTCATTCTTGATAATGCGATAGTTTTTCTCGGCCCCTGCATAATCCTGCATTTGGATAGCCTCGCTCAGTTCCTTCTTCCCTTTCAGCTTCCAAAAGAGCTTCTGATAGTAGCGCTGAATGTCGCTCGGTTTCATCAGGTCAATCGGTTTCTCAATATGCAATGCACTAACCAGCATTGCCGCCTTTTCATACCATGTATCAGGATATAGCCTTTCTTCATCCGGAAGGAACACAAGCACTTGCCCGCCTTCGGAATGGCGGCCGTTTCGATTGCAACGTCCTGCCGCCTGAATGATTGATTCCAGCGGGGCCAGCGCGCGGAAAACGCTGTCAAAGTCCAAATCCACCCCCGCTTCGATGCACTGCGTCGCAACCACACGGCAAGGCAAGCCGTCGCGCAGCCGCTTTTTGACTTGCTCTATCACGACGCGCCGATGTGCCGGACACAATTCCGTCGTGATGTAGAATACTGATTCCGTCTCACATACCAATTTCAGCGCATCGAACAGCTTCTTCGCGTGCTTTTTCATGTTCACAATGGTGCAGATGCTCCGCTGTGCCGCCATTTTCTGCGCAATTTCTTCCCACGAGATTCTCTCATTCGGCAAAACTCGCCATGTCACCTGAACGCGGCGAAGTTGCTGATACATATCGGCATGGTTCGGACAAATCTCCGTAGCATGCCAAGTAAGGTTAGGGATTGATTGATAATCCGGCTGTGTCGCCGTAGAAAAGAGCATCGTCACATTTTTCTTCGGCAGATTGCAAAGCGCCTGAATGGTTTTGAGCGTCGCAGGAAACAATTCTGCAGGCAAGCTCTGCGCTTCATCGAAAATGATTACAGAATTTGCCAACCGATGCAGTTTCCGAAGATTCGGGGCTTTTGCCGCAAACAGCCCCTCGAAAAATCGCACGGATGTGGTCACAATGACTGGCATATCCCAGCGCTGCGCAAACTTTCGCTGCTCTTCTGTCAGCTGCCGTTGGCTATGATCTTCCAGCAAAACGTCATCCCCAAGGATTTTCCGATATTCAATTGCATTCTGTTCCGTCAGCGTAATAAACGGCAGCACAATGATGATTCGCTGCTGACCGTTCTTGCGGCATTGGCGCAGCGCAAAATGCAGCAAGGCCAGCGTTTTTCCTGTGCCAGTAGGCGCTGTCAGGGTGTAAATCCCCGGCGCATGATCCCCCGCCCTGCCGCACGTTTCAAACAACTCATTCCGCAGTGCATTGAGTTTTTTATCAGCCGTTGAGTTTCTTGCTAATTCCGCCCGATGCGCATTTAAGCGCTCCAGCCAGTTTTCCGCATCACATTTCGGCGGCTCCGGGATGATTTCCCCATCCTCTTCCGCTGATGCGGTGTAATCTGCATCCACCAAGCAAGAAAGCAGCATTCGCGACCAAAGCATCCGTTCTTCTTCCCCAAGCGTCATGATCTTAGGTTCAGGACATTCCCACTGCGGAAGTTCTTCATGAAATATCTCCGCAAGCACACGGTAATTTTCTTTTCCTGTTAATGCAACCTCCTTTCCATCATTGCCTTCCAACCACTTTTGCTCTGTCATGCATTCACGCAGCGAATACTTCAGCTGGTCGTAGCAGAGCAGCGTTCCATGATGTGCATTGATTGCCTCTAAAATGGGCGCGTAATTGGTACTTGCAATCTCCTTACTTGTGCATTTATGTGTAGCAATCAGAAACCACCGCAAAAACGCAGCGCTCACCCTTGCATGGTCTACTCTGGATGCGTTTCCTTCCAAAACATCTTGGAATTTATCTGTGAGCTTGCCAGCATCATGAACCGTTCCGGCCATTTCCGCTTCTTTTTCCATGCCCAGTTGTCTTCCATACTCTTTGCTCAATTCTCCCACCGCGCAAAGATGTTCCTTCACCTCCACCTGCTTGCGTCCGGGACGCTTTGACTTTGCGTACCACTTCTTCATAGTATCTCTCCATCTTCATATTAAATTTGAACGGTTGAACTTCATATTTAGTGTACATAAGTTCCTCTATTTTGTCAATACTCTCAATGGTAAAATTTTAAGGCAACACCGCACAAATGAGGTACCGGTCACTGGCACCATATCCCCCCGATATATTCACCAATTTCCCTACAAATCAATCCGAGTAATAGCAAAAGGCTCTGCCGTTCTTCCTTCACGGAAGTCAGCAGAGCCTTTTGCATCCTATAAAGTTATATTCCAGCACCCGCAAGCCATTCGCGCCATCCGACACATCAGAATAGCACAAACGCCGCGGTTGCTATCATCTTGCTACCAAGCAGGCAATCCTGTTTTGAAAAAGTACGTGTTTTCAAGACTTTTCAGCCTTTCGGGGATTATTCCCACTCAATACTCGCCGGCGGCTTGGTCGTCACGTCCAGCACGACGCGGTTCACATGCGGCACCTCATTGACAATCCTTGCGGAAATCGTGCGCACGACGTCGTACGGGATGCGCGCCCAGTCGGCGGTCATGAAGTCGTCCGTCGTGACCGCGCGGATGGCGACGGTGTAGTCGTACGTCCGCTCGTCGCCCATGACGCCCACGGAGCGGATGCCCGTCAGGACGGTGAAATACTGGTGGATATCGGCGTCCAGACCGGCCTTGGCGATTTCCTCGCGCAGCACCGCGTCGCTCTCGCGGACAATCTCCACCTTTTCCGGGGTCAGGTCGCCGATGACACGAATCGCCAGACCGGGGCCGGGGAACGGCTGACGCCAGACAAGATCGTGCGGGAGACCAAGCGTTTCGCCCAGCGCGCGCACTTCGTCCTTGAACAGCATCCGCAGCGGCTCAATCAGCTGTGTGAAGCCGAGTTCCTTGGGCAGACCGCCGACATTGTGGTGGCTCTTGATGACCGCCGCGCCCGTCGCCTGACCACTCTCGATAACGTCCGGGTAAATCGTGCCCTGCGCGAAGTAGTCCAGCTTGCCGAGCTTTTCGGATTCCGCCTTGAATACTTTCAGGAAGTCACGGCCGATAATCTTGCGCTTCGTTTCGGGGTCGGAAACGCCCTTCAAATCTTCATAGAAGATTTTGCTGGCGTCGGACGCAACCAGACGCACGGGGAAAGTGTGCGTGAACACATTCACCACCTGCTCGGTTTCGCCCTTGCGCATGAAGCCGTGGTCAACGTAGACGCAGGTCAGGCGGTCGCCGATGGCCTTATAAATCAGCGCCGCCGCGACGGAGGAGTCCACGCCGCCGGAAAGTCCCAGCAGCACCGTGCCCTTGTCGCCCACGATTTCGCGGATGTTGGCAATCGCCGTCTGCGCGTAGGTTTCCATCGACCAGTCGCCCACGCAGCCGCAGATATTCAGGAAGTTCTCGATGACCGCGCGTCCCTCGTCGGAGTGGGTCACTTCCGGATGGAACTGCACGCCGTAGATGCGCCGGTCGTCGTTCGCCATCGCCGCAACGGGGCAGTTCGTGCTGTGCGCAATCGGGTGGAAACCAGCCGGGCACTTCTTCACCTGATAGGTATGGCTCAGCCAGCAGGAGGAAGCATCCGACATGCCGGAGAGCAGGCTCGTCTTATCGTCCATCGTCACGGTGATTCGGCCATACTCGCGCTGTGCCGCCTTTTCCACCGTGCCGCCCAGCAAATACGCCGTCAGCTGCATTCCGTAGCAGATGCCCAGCACCGGCACGCCCAGCTGATACACGCCCTCGTCGCAGCGGGGTGCATCCTGTTCCAGCACGCTCGCCGGGCCGCCGGAGAGAATCACGCCCACGGGGTTTTGCGCGCGAATCGTCTCCAGGCTCGCGTCATAGGGCAGGACGCAGGAATACACATGGCATTCGCGCACGCGCCGCGCAATCAGCTGCGTGTACTGTCCGCCGAAATTCAGAATGACGATTTTCTGTGTTTCCGCCATTGATTGATTTCCTCCACTATTTCTTTCCCAGTTTCAAACTGAAAAGCAGCACCGAATTTTGATACGATGCTACCTTATATTGTGCCACATTTCCGCCGTGAAAGCAAGCCCCTGCACGGCTTTTTTTCCTGCCGGCTGATTAGTTTACACGTTAGCCTTACGTCGTTTCCTTTCATTGTTCCTTTCGGTGAAAATTTCGCCATATTTATCAGCTTTTTTCTTCTCTTGCCGCTTGACAAGGGCATTTTTCCGGGTTATAATACCCATATGCCTAACTGTTAAGCTAACAGGAAGAGAGGAATGCTTCATGTTTCGTCAGGATTGTTCGCACCATCTGCTTACGACCATTCTGCCTTTCTGGGAGAACCTGACCGACTGGGAGCGCGGCGGCTGGTTCGGCTATGTGAATCATGACCTGTCCGTGGAGCGCGGGGCGCACAAGGGCTGCATCCTCAACAGCCGCATTCTGTGGACGTTCTCGACGGCGGCGCGGGTGACGGGCGATAAATCCCTGCTGCGCTATGCGCGCCATGCGTTCGCATTCCTGCCGCATTTTGAGGATACCGAGCGCGGCGGCGTGTACTGGTCGGTGACGGCGGACGGTGAGCCGCTGGACAAGACAAAGCACACCTATTGTCAGGCGTTCGCGATTTACGGCTTAGCGGCGTACATGCGCGCCATCGGCGAAAGTGACCCGGATTACGCCCTTGCGCGCGACAAGGCGATGGCGCTTTTCCGCCTGATTGAGACGAAGTGCAGCGACGCGGGCGGCTACGGCGAAGCCTATGAGCCGGATTTCACCCCCGTCGGCAACGAAAAGCTGTCCGACAACCCGAAGCTGATGGAGCGCCACGAGACGGCGTCCCGCACGATGAACACGCTGCTGCACGTTTTGGAGGGCTATGCGGAATTATACCGCGCCATGCCGGACGAAGCTGTGCGCCGCGCCGGAGAAGTCTGCTTAGAGCGTTTCCTGAACGTGATGTACAATCCGGGCAAGCGCCGCTTGGAGGTCTTCTACGACCGCAATTATCGCTCTTTGCTGGACATGCAGTCCTTCGGGCACGACATTGAGGCCTCGTGGCTGATTTGGGACGCGGCAGAGACGCTGCTGCCCGAATCAAACCGCGCGCCGTATCTGCACATGTGCCTGACGCTGGCGGAAGCTGTCCGCGAACGCGCATTCACCGACCACGGCTTGGAGAACGAAGTCGTCGAGGGCAAAGTTGACCACACGCGTGTCTGGTGGGTACAGGCGGAGACGGTGCTGGGCTTCCTGAATGCCTACGAGCTGACGGGCGCATCCACTTGGCTGAGGCAGGCGGAAGCGCAGTTTGCCTACATCCGCCGCGCCTTTGTTGACCCGCGTCCGAACAGCGAGTGGTTCTGGTCGCTGACCGAATCAGGCGTCCCGACGGACAAGCCGATTGTGGAAGAGTGGAAGTGTCCGTACCACAACAGCCGCATGTGCCTGCGGGTGATGGAGCATCTGGCGTGATATTCCATCGGTTATCGCGCTGATGGGTGCATTCATGCTGTTTTTACCTTTCTGAATGTGCTTTCGCCTTGCGCAGGGATTTCGCTCCTGCGGGAGCGACAAGGGGCTTTGCGGTCGCCCCCTTGACCCCTTCGCAGTGCACACTCCTGTTTATTGGTTTGTATTGCTGCTTAGGAACGAAAAGCACACTAACTAAAAAACTTCCGATACAATTCAATTAACTTAGGAGAGCACCGAAGGTTTCCAAAGGGCGATCGGAAAGCCCTTTGGTCGCCTCCGCAGAGGCGAAACCCCTGCGTCAACAAGCACAAAATCATCAAGGAATCCGAAAGCCAACGAAAAAACGGACTTTGCCCTCGCAAACATCCACAAATCTGGAGATTTTATTTCACCATGAGCGGTATCACCATGCGTGACATTGGGCGGCAGCTGGGGGTCAGCGCCGTCACCGTGTCGAAGGCGCTCGCGGGAAAATCCGGCGTGAGTGAGGAAATGCGGCAGAAAATCATCCGCCGCGCATCCGAACTCGGCTATGTCAACCCCAACGCGCCGCAAACCACGCCCACATCCGGCTTGGATGTCGGCATCCTCATTCCGGAGAATTTTTTCTCCGTCGTGTCCTTTTATGCAACTTTCTACAAGCAGCTCGTGCAGGCGCTGACCGACGCGGGGCATTTCGGCATCATGGAGCTGGTCACGCATGACATGCAGACCGCGCTGACCCTGCCGAATCTCCTGCGTTCGCGCCACGTCGATGCGCTCATCTGTCTGGGGCAGCTAACCTCCCCGTATATGCAGCTGCTGACGCGGCAGGAAATGCCCGTCATCTGTCTGGACTTCCACGACCCCTTTGTCACCACTGACGCCATTGTCAGCGACAACGCTTTCGGCGCGGCGCAGTTGACCTACTGGCTGATTGAGCAGGGGCATCGGGACATCGGCTTCGTCGGGGATATCAAGGCAACGTCCTCCATCATGGAACGCTACCTCGGTTTCCTTTCCGCAATGCTGATGAAGGATTTGCCCGTGCGCCCCGAATGCGTTTTTTCCGACCGCAGCCCAGAAGGGAACACGTTCCACACCTTCCAGCTGCCGGAGAAAATGCCGACTGCGTTCGTTGTGAACTGCGATATGTCCGCGCAGGCGCTGATTACCGACCTGCAAAGCCGCGGCTACCGCGTGCCGGAGGACATTTCCGTCGTGGGTTTCGATGATTTCTGCCCGACCGCCGGCAACACGCCGCCGCTGACAACCTTCCGTGTCAATTGCCCCGCGATGTGCCGCATGGCGGTCAAGCTGATTGGCGAGCGCTGCGCGGGCGACCGCAAAACCATCGGGCGCGTGGTGATTGGCGGCGAATGCGTCTTCCGTGATTCCGCCGCGCCGGTGTCTGTCATTCACTAATCCCGGAGAGCAACTGCTTTCTGTGTCCCCCATCATTTGTCCTATCATAACAATCCTATTTTCAGCTGAGAATGCCCCAAGATGCGAAGCGTATTTTTTCTTCTGGCTAACGGGAGTGAAATGCAGCGTAGCAGCGCTACGCTAAATGGAATGACCGGACGCCAGAGGGAAAAAGGCGCGAGCAAATTGGGACAGGCGAAGCTGAAAAGAGGATGAAAAAAAGAAAGAGGTACGAGAACATGGCTGTCAAGATGCTCAACGTCCCCTCCCTTCCCAACATTCCGTGGCAGGAGAAGCCGGCTGACTACAAGCTTTCCTCCCCCGTCTGGCGTTACAGCGAGAACCCCGTCATGGGGCGCAATCCCACGCCGGAAATTGCCCGCATCTTCAACTCCGCCGTTGTGCCGTGGGAGGATGGCTACATTGCCGTTCTGCGCGGCGAGCAGGTCAACGGCGTCCCGTATGTCTACCTCGGACATTCCAAGGACGGCATTCACTGGGACGTCGAGCGCGAAAAAGTGCCCTTTGTGGATGACAACGGCAACCCGAAAATGCCGCACTACGCCTATGACCCGCGTCTGGTGAAGGTGGATGACACCTACTACATCATTTGGTGCACCGACTTCTACGGTGCTGCCATCGGCATGGCGAAGACGAAGGACTTCAAAACCTTCACGCGCATTGAGAACCCCTTCATTCCCTTCAACCGCAACGCCGTGCTGTTCCCGCGCAAGGTGAACGGCAAGTTTAAGCTCCTGTCCCGTCCGTCCGACTCCGGCCACACGCCCTTCGGTGATATTTTCATCTCCGAATCGCCCGACATGGAGTACTGGGGACACCATCGCCATGTGATGGGCCGCGGCAGCAACTGGTGGGAATCCGTCAAGATTGGCGGCGGCGCTGCCCCCATCGAAACGACCGAAGGCTGGCTGCTGTTCTACCACGGCGTCGCGACCACCTGCAACGGCTTCGTGTACTCCATGGGCGGCGCGATTCTGGACATCAACGAGCCGTCAAAGGTGCTGTACCGCTGCGAAAACCACCTGCTGACGCCGGAAGAGCCCTACGAAACGACTGGCTTCGTGCCGAACGTCGTTTTCCCCTGCGCTACATTGCAGGACGGCGACACCGGCCGCATCGCCATCTACTACGGCGCGGCGGACACCAACGTCGGTCTGGCGTTCACCACGGTGGACGAGGTTGTCACCTACATCAAGGCGCACTCCAAGCTCCAATGGGGCGACGACATCGCGCAGGACGATTTCTGATTTTGCGGGGATGTACGAGTGCGTACATCCCTCTTTTTGTGCAGGAGGAGGCGCCAGAGGCGCTGCCTCTGGACTCCGCAAGAGAGAATGAAACGGGACGAAGTCCCCTCCCTTGACCCTTTCGCGCGATTGAGTTGACTTCTCTTTCATACTGCTTTCGCGTGTTGATGCAGAGATTTCGCCTCTGCGGAGGCGACCAGAGGGCTTTGCGGTCGCCCTCTGGACTGCTTCGCGTCCCCATTTAAGTTTATTGATTGTTATTGCAGCTTTTTTTAGTTAGTGTGCTATTCGTTCACCAACCCACGGCATAAACCAACCACAAATAACCCCAAAAGCAGCGGCGCCGAAGGTTTCCAAAGGGCGCTCGCAGACTTCGTCTGTTTTCATTGCCCTTTGGTGCGCCCGCAGGCGCATTCCCCCTGCAACAAAAATCATCAATTTACGTGAGAGAAGCCAATTCACACAACGCAAAAGTGTTCCCCTGCTGTCACTCATACAGCGGGAAATTCTTCATAAAGTCTTCCACCTCCGCCTTCACCGACGGAACAGCATTTTCCCCTTCCCGAACGACGCGCGCAATCCACTTTGCGACCTTCGCCATGTCCGCTTCCTTGAAGCCGCGGCTCGTCACTGCCGGCGTGCCCACGCGAACGCCGCTGGTCACAAACGGCGAGCGCGTCTCGTTCGGCACGGTGTTCTTGTTCACCGTGATGTTCGCTTCTTCCAGCAGCGTCTCCAGCCGCTTGCCCGTCATCTCCGTGCCGGAAAAATCAAGCAGCAGCAGATGGTTGTCCGTGCCGTCCGACACCATCTTGATGCCTTCCGCCCGGAACGCGGCTTCCAGCGCCTTCGCGTTCTTGATAATCTGCGCCTGATAGTCCTTGAATTCCGGCTTCAGCGCCTCGCCGAAGCAGACCGCCTTGCCCGCAATGACGTGCATCAGCGGGCCACCCTGCGTGCCGGGGAAAATCGCCTTGTCAATCGCCTTGCCATACTGCTCGCGGCACATAATCATGCCGCCGCGCGGGCCGCGGAGCGTCTTGTGCGTCGTCGTCGTGACGAAATCAGCATACGGCACGGGCGACGGATGCTGCCCCGCCGCAACAAGCCCCGCAATGTGGGCGATATCCACCATCATCAGCGCGCCCACCTCATCGCAGATGGCGCGAATCTTCTCGAAATCAATCGTGCGTGGGTACGCCGATGCGCCGGAGACAATCATCTTCGGCTTGCACTCCAGCGCCAGCGCGCGCATGGCGTCATAATCAATATAGCCCTGCGCATCCACGCCGTAAGGCACAAAATGGAAGTACTTGCCGGACAGGTTGACCGGGCTGCCGTGCGTGAGATGGCCGCCGTTGGACAGGCTCATGCCCATGACGGTATCGCCCGGCTGGAGCATGGCGAAGTACACCGCCGTATTCGCCTGCGCGCCGGAATGCGGCTGCACGTTGACGTACTCGCAGCCGAAAAGCTGCTTAGCGCGGTCACGGGCGAGGTTTTCCACCACATCCACGCATTCGCAGCCGCCGTAGTAGCGGTGCGCTGGATACCCTTCCGCGTACTTGTTCGTCAGGCACGAGCCCATCGCCGCCATCACCGCCGGGGATACGAAGTTCTCCGACGCAATCAGTTCAATATGCGAGCGCTGGCGGTTCAGTTCCGCCTCAATCGCGTCCGCCACCTGCGGGTCTGCCTGTCGAATCACGTTCAGTTCCATGTTTGCACGACCTCCTTGTTTTTCCTATTATTATACCTTGCTTTCCGTTTTTGTACAGTCGGAATACACAATTTGTACAAAACACACGCAAAAAAAGCTGCGAAGGAATGTTCTCCACTTCTTCGCAGCCCTTGCTGACTTTTTGCGCTTACAGCGTCTTCTTGAACCAGTCGATGGTATCCTGCACCAAGGTCTTCAGCACCGTGTCGTCACCGCTGAAGACGCAGAAGGTGTGATCCGCGCCGTCCAGCAGCAGCACTTCCGCATCCGGGGAATTCACCGCCGCATCCACAATCTTCTGCGCGGTTTCCGGCACCACGGTCGTATCCACCTTGCCGTTGATTGCCAGAAGCGGCACCTTGATCTTAGCAACTTCCGCCGGATAATCAATGCTCATCGCGCATTCATAGTAGGCAGGAGACTGCTTCAGCGGTTCACGCCAGTCATAGGTCACTTCGTAATAGCCGTTTTCCTTGGCAATTGCGTACTGTTCTTCCTCATTGCCCTTCTGATCGTAAGCGCCTGCCCACGTCAGCACGGAGGTGAACACCTCGTTGCGCGCAGCCGTCAGCAGCGCCAGACGGCCGCCCTGGCTCCAGCCCATCACACCCACATGATCCATGTCGATGGTGCCCAGCGTCTTGAGGTATTCGTAGCACTTCATCGCGTCTTCCACACCCTTGTCATAGGTGAAGTCGATGTAATCGCTGGTGCTGTCGCCATTGCCGATGTAATCGAAACGAATCGTCGCGATGCCTGCCTTCGCCATTGCCAGCGCGGCATAATCATAGGCATTGCCCGCTTCGTGGCGGGTAGAGCCATTGCCATGCAGCATAACAACAGCCGGGAACTTTTCCCCTTCCGCGCCAACAGGCACGGTCAGCGTTGCGGGAATCTGGTGATCACCCGCGTCGATGGTGATGTTTTCTTCGGTATACTGCATTGCTTCTGCCGTATCCTCCGCCGCTGCCAGCGTGCAGCAGGCGATGCTCATTGCAAGAGCCAGAAACAAGGACAGGAACTTCCGCATAATTGTTATACCTCCCAACTTTTTTGCGCTTCTGCGCGATGGTCAGTATAGCACACATACCGCACAGAAACAATAGTTTCGCAGCGTTTTTTGCTTTGTTTGCCATCCACCATTTCACAATCCCGTGCCGATAAAAAAAGCAGGCTGCCATGAGAAGTCACTTTCCCATGCAGCCTGTCCATTGATATTCAAGTAGAAGATACCGCCGCTCAGACTGAGCAACCCCGCAGCACATCCGCCCAGCGCTTATTGCTGCTGCCTCTCGGCCCTGACAAGGTTCACACCGACAGATCGCACAGGACCCGGTCGTCATTGCAACGGCTTATGTAGTATAGCGGATTTTTGCCGCAAATGCAAGAGAACTTTCGTTCTTATCGTGAATTTTCCCGAAAAAAATACAGAAAAGATGCAAAAGCCCTTGACGGACGGGCAGAATTGTGGTAGCATATCGGATGCAAAAGTAATATCCCTTATCACGAGTGGCAGAGGGACGGGCCCAATGAAGCCACGGCAACCGGCACGCAGGTGCGTGGTGCCAATTCCCACAGTGCGCACACAGGCTCTATCCAGAGCAGCACTGACAGATAAGGACAATCGCTTCTGATTGATTCCCGGCTGCCTTGTGTGCAAGGACGCCGGGTTTTTTGCAGCTCTCAACCATCCCCTTATTGGCTTAGCTGAAAGGAGCTACAAAAATGCGGAAACTCTTTACCTCGGAATCGGTCACGGAAGGTCATCCGGACAAGCTGTGCGATCAGGTGTCTGACGCGGTGCTGGACGCGCTGCTCGCCCAAGACCCCATGAGCCGCGTTGCCTGCGAAACCTGCGCCACCACCGGCATGGTGATGGTGATGGGCGAAATCACCACGACGGCGAAGGTGGATATTCCCGCCATCGTGCGCGACGTTGTGCTGGACATCGGCTACAATGATTCTTCCCTCTGCTTTGACGGCAACACCTGCGCCGTGCTGACGAGCATCCACGCGCAAAGCCCCGATATCGCCATGGGCGTTGATGACGCACTGGAAACCCGCACGCAGGATGCCAACGAAATCGGCGCGGGCGATCAGGGCATGATGTTCGGCTTCGCGTGCGACGAAACGCCGGAATACATGCCGACTGCGATTGCCTTCGCGCACCGCCTGACCCGCCGCCTGACTGAAGTGCGCAAGAATGGCACGCTGCCGTGGCTGCGGCCCGACGGCAAAGCGCAGGTGACCATTGCCTACGAGGACGGTCAGCCCGTGGCGGTGGATACCATCGTCATCTCCACCCAGCACAACCCCGAAATCGCCCACGCGGACATTTACGCGGCGATGATGGAGCACGTCATCCGCCCGGTGATTCCGGCGGAAATGCTGACGGCGGACACCCGCTATCTCATCAACCCGACCGGGCGTTTCGTCATCGGCGGGCCTGCGGGCGACTCCGGTCTGACCGGGCGCAAGATTATCGTTGATACCTACGGCGGCTATGCCCCGCACGGCGGCGGCGCGTTCTCCGGCAAAGACCCGACGAAGGTTGACCGCTCTGCTGCCTATGCGGCGCGCCACATCGCGAAGAACATCGTCGCGGCGGGTTTGGCGAAGCGCTGCGAAATTCAGCTGGCGTATGCCATTGGCGTCGCGCGCCCGGTGAGCCTGTTCATCGACACGATGGGCACGGGCGTTGTTGCGGACGACCAGCTGGCGGCGGCGGTGGACAAGCTGTTCGACCTGCGCCCGAACGCCATCATTCAGCGGCTGAACCTGCGCCGCCCGATTTACCGCGCAAACTGCAACTACGGTCATTTCGGCAAGGCGGACATGCCGTGGGAGCAGCTGGATTATGTCAATGCGCTGCGGCGTGAGATTCTGGAATAATTGCATTCGCCTGATTTGACTTTTGAAGCCGTCTGTTTTCGCAAATGCGCGAAGGCAGGCGGTTTTCTTTGCGCCTTTTTCGTGATTTTTGCTTTCGATGTGACTTGTTTTTTCTGGTTGCAGAGGGCTTCGCGTCTGCGGACGCGACCAAAGGGCATGAAAACAAACGAAGTTTGCGGTCGCCCTTTGGAAACCTTCGTACTGCACTCCCATGTTTCTTGGTTTTTATCGTTGCTTAGGAGAACGAAAGGTGTACTAACTAAAAAAGCCGCGATAACTGCCAATATACTCAGATGCGGAAGGCGAAGGAGTCCAGAGGGCGAGCGCAAAGCCCTCTGGTCGCCACCGCAGTGGCGAAACCCTGCGCCGCACACAAAAGGGGTAATGAAAAATCATCCTTGATTTTCGCCATTTTTTGCGGAAAAAATGGATTTTTCCCTTGACAAGGGCTGCTTTTTGTATTATTCTTGTATACAAAGTGCAAACAAAATGCACTTTGCGTCCGCGGACGTGTTGACCAGAAAGGACACAAACGCGGCGGATTCTAAGCCACCCACAAGGAGTTGTTCGCTATGGCAGCCATCCCCTTCCAGCCCATGATGGAAAGCCGCCCGATTCGTGAAATCGCCTACGAAGTGCTCAAGCACGCTATTATCACCGGGGAAATTCCCGCTGGCGAGCGCATCGTCGAGACAGAATACGCCGACCGCCTGCACATCAGCCGCACGCCGCTGCGTGAAGCCCTGCGGAAGCTGGAGCGCGACGGGCTGGTGGAGTATGTACAGCGGCGCGGCGTGATCGTCCGCGCGTTCACGATTGCCGACGTGGAGGAAATCTACACCATCCGCAACGCGCTGGAAATGCTGACGCTGCCCGCGATTATCCAAAAGGCGACGGCGGATGATATCGCCGCCCTGCGCGACCGGCTGCACGAGATGGACAACGTGATGGCAAGCCGCGATTTCGAGACGCTTTCCCCCATGGCGCGCGCCTTCCACCGCCAGATGACCGAAATCTGCGGGCAGAACCGCATTCTGCGCGTCATTGAGGGGCAGGACCAGTACATCACGCGCTTCTCGTCCATGGCGATTTCGCAGGAGAACCGCCTGCTGCAGGCGCACGAGGAGCATTACAAGCTGGTGGACTATATCGAGCAGCGCGATTTGGAGCATTTCCAGAAGCTGATGCACCGCCACATTGAGCGCAGCAAGGAGAAGTGCCTCGAAGCGCTGAAAACCCAGCGCTATCTGCAAAAAATGTAATCAGGCAAAAGATGCACCGCCCACATACGCCGGTGCATCTTTTTGCAAGGAGCAATTATGAAGCATAATTTTCACACGCACACATCCCGCTGCCAGCACGCCGTCGGCACGGATGAAGCCTATGTCGAAGCCGCGCTGGACGCCGGGTTTGATGTGCTCGGCTTCGCTGACCACGCGCCCTTCCCGTTCGCAAACGGCTTCGTCAGCGGGATTCGGATGCCGCTTGACCAGTTGACGGACTACATCCATTCCGTCCATGCGCTCCAGCAGCGCTACGCCGGGCAGCTCGAAATCCGCCTTGGCCTGGAGAGCGAGTACTTCCCGCGCTATCACGACCATCTGCTGCGGATGCGCGAGCAGGGCATCGGCTACTACATCCTCGGTCAGCACTACGCGGACAGCGAGGAGGACAACCCGTATATCGGCTTTGAGTGCCAGACAGACGAGGGCGTGCTGCGCTATGCCCAATCCGCAGTCGCCGCCATGCGCACCGGGCTGTTCTGCTACATCGCCCACCCGGATTTGTTCATGCGCCACCGCACGGACGACCAGTTCAATCACGCGTGCGAGGAAGCGGCGGACATGCTCTGCCAGTGCGCAAAGGAACAGCACATGCCCATCGAGTACAATCTGCTGGGGCTGAACAGCCAGATGGAGGGACACACGCGGGGGTATCCGTCCGCGCCATTCTGGGAATACGCCCGAAAATGGCACAATGACGTCATCCTCGGTGTGGACGCGCATGACCCGGAACACCTGAAAAATCACCGCGTATGGCAAGCGGGCATTGACAATGTTCGCGCTTTGGGGTATCATCTTGTTAATGACTATATCTTTTAAGGAGGCGTAACCCCCATGAACCCGAATTGGGATTTGTCCTATCTCTACAAGGGCTTTGATGACCCGGCTTTTCTGGCTGATTTGAAGCGTTTTCCGGAGGAAATCAAGGTCGAGCAGGCGATTCTGGACGGCGGCGACGATCCGCAGACGAAGCTGGAGAAGCTCACCGACCAGCAGGAGGTTCTTGGTGCGCTGTCCGACCGGCTCTCGTCGTTCTGCAGCCTGACGCAGGCGGTGGACGCGAACAATGCCGACGCGACAAAGTACCTGAACGTGCTGGACGTGATTTTCAACGACAGCCGCATCGTCAGCAGCGCCATTACGCGCTATATCGGAGGTCTTGCGAACCTCGAAGACCTGATTGCCGCGTCGCCCAAATTGCAGAAGGTCGCGTTCCACCTGCGTGAATCCGCCGAGAACGCGCACCACATCATCCCCGAAGCGGTTGAACCGTGGATTCTGGAGATGAGCCTGTCCGGCGGCAGCGCGTTCAGCCAGCTGCGCGACAAGCTGGATTCCACCCACACGGCGAATTACCGTGGGCAGGAGATTCCGCTGTCCGCCGTGCGTGGGCTTGCGTACGACGCGAATGCCTCCGTCCGCAAGGATGCCTACGAGGCAGAAATTGCTTCCTACAAGAAGATGGAGCTGCCCATGTCTTACTGCCTGAACGCCGTCAAAATGGAGGCGCGCACGCTGAGCAAGGCGAAGGGGTATCCTTCCGTGCTGGACATGACGCTGAGTGACTCCCGCATGGACCGCGCGACGCTGGACGCCATGCTGACCGCCATCCGCGAATATCTGCCGCACTTCCGCCGCTACATGAAGGCGAAGGCGAAGCTGCTGGGGCATCAAAATGGCCTGCCGTTCTACGATTTGTTTGCGCCGGTCGGGCAGAACGTGCACACCTACACGGTGGAGGAAGCGCGCGAGATGCTCGTCCGCCTGATGGGGCAGTTCACGCCGGAAATGGGCAAGTTCATCGACAACGCCTTTGAGCAGCGCTGGATTGACATCTACCCGCGCGAGGGCAAGACCGGCGGCGCGTTCTGCTCCCCCGTGCATTTTGCTGACCGTTCGCTGGTGATGACGAACTTCACCGGCAGCTTCTCCGATGTGTCGACCATCGCGCATGAGCTGGGTCACGCGTGGCACAACCGCTGCTTGGCAGGGCTGCCGTACTCGCTGATTGACACGCCCATGCCGCTGGCGGAAACCGCGTCCATCTTCAACGAGCAGCTGCTGGCGCACATGGTGCTCAAGGACGCAAGCCCCGATGAGCAGCTGTCCCTGCTGGAAGGCAACCTGATGGAAACGAACCAGACGATTGTGGACATTTACAGCCGCTACCTGTTCGAGACGGAAGTCATCGACACGCGCGCCGACCATGCCATGAACGTCGACGAGCTGAAGGACGCCATGCTGCGCGCGCAGGAAGCGTCCTACGGCGACGGGCTTGACCCGGAGATTCGCCACCCGTACATGTGGGCGTGCAAGAGCCATTATTATTCGTCCGGCTACAACTTCTACAACTTCCCCTATGCGTTCGGCGAGCTGTTCGCCAAGGGCGTATTCGCGCAGTATCTGCAAAAGGGCGCGGCGTTTGTGCCGGATTACTGCCGTCTGCTGCGCTCCTGCGGTTCGGGCACGATTGCCAACGTCGCCGCCAGCGTGGGGATTGATGTACGGAATCCCGACTTCTGGCGCTCCAGTCTGGAGGTTGTCAAGGGGAACATTGACAAGTTCTGCGAGCTGGTTAAGTAATCGGAAAAGAGCAGGTGGAGGCTGCAAGTCCACCTGCTCTTTTTTTGTGCAGTTGATGGCAATTTCATGCTTGATTTTGATTCTCGCAGGGGGAATTGCGCCTGCGGGCGCAACCAAAGGGCTTTCCGCTCGCCCTTTGGAAACCTTCGGTGCGCACCCATGTATATTGGTTTATAGCGAAAGTTGCTATAGTTCGTGTACTATTCGTCCACTAAACAAAAACAGTTAATATAACCAAATTGTAACTTCCGAAGGGCGTGCGAAGGAGTCAAGGGGGCGATCGCAAAGCCCCCCTTGTCGCTCCCGCAGGAGCGAAACCCCTGCAACACAATCGCACTGTTCGCGAAGAACGTACATTTCCATCAACGACAAAAAGGGCTAAACAGTCTCCTGTCAGCCCTATTTTGTCATGCGAAACCGCTGATTACTTGACCAGCAGCATCAGCAGGGAGCAGGCCACGAAAATCGCCGCAGCAATCTTGGTGCCCAGCGCCAGCTTCGCTTCCGCGCTCTTGGCCTTGTGCTTGTCAAAATAGCTGTCGAACGTGCCGGCGATTGCGCCCAGACCCTTCACGTTGCTGCTCTGCATCAGAACCGTAAAAATCATGAACAGAGCGGAAATCGTGATGATGACCGTCAGAACCACACCAAATGCACTCATGCTTCAAACCTCCTTGGGGAGAAATCAACGCTTTACAGTCTATCACATTTTTCGCTGGAACGCAAGGGGCTTTTGCAGAAAAAGCGGTTTTTGCGCGCATTTCTTCCGCAAAACTCCCCTTGCGGGCGGCATTTTCTCCCCTATGCCTGCACATCCGTTATGGCTGCTTGCCAATGTACGCCAGAATGCCGCCATCCACATAGAGGATGTGACCGTTGACGAAGTTGGACGCATCCGACGCAAGGAACACCGCCGGGCCGCCCAAATCCGCCGCGTCGCCCCAGCGCTCGGCAGGCGTCTTGGCGATGATGAACTTGTCAAACGGGTGACGGGAGCCGTCCGGCTGAATCTCGCGCAGGGGCGCAGTTTGAGGCGTGGCGATGTAGCCCGGGCCGATGCCGTTGCACTGGATGTTGTACTTGCCGTACTCGGAGCAGATGTTGCGGGTCAGCATCTTCAGGCCGCCCTTCGCCGCGGCGTAGGCGGACACCGTCTCGCGGCCAAGCTCACTCATCATGGAGCAGATGTTGATAATTTTGCCGTGACCCTTCTTGATCATCGACGGAATCACCGCCTTGGAGACGATGAACGGCGCGTTCAGGTCAACATCAATCACCTGACGGAACTGTTCGGCGGTCATTTCGCACATCGGGATGCGCTTGATGATGCCCGCGTTGTTGACAAGGATGTCAATCACGCCGACTTCTTCCTCAATCTTGGCGACGAGCGCGTTGACGGCGGCTTCATCGGTTACGTCGCAGACATAGCCGTGCGCCTTGATGCCCTTTTCGGCATAGGCAGCAATGCCCTTATCCACCAATTCCTGCTTAATGTCGTTGAAGACGATGGTCGCGCCGGCGTCGCTCATGGCGCAGGCGATGGCGAAGCCGATGCCGTAGGACGCACCGGTGACGAGGGCGATTTTGCCCTCCAGAGAGAACATATTGCTCATAGGAAATCTCCTTTCAATGATCGCGGATAAACACGCGGAAACTGCCTGAAAGTGTGCTCAACTCAATCGCGCGAATGGGAGTCCAGAGGGTCGAAGACCCTTTGGCGGGGGCAGGGCAGCGCCCTGCTGGGGTCAAGGGGCAAAGCCCCTTGGGTCTCCCTCACTTCAAGTCCTTCATGGCGATGCCGTCCATGTCGTCGAAGTCCTGGTTTTCGCCGCACATGCCCCAGATGAAGGTGTATGCCTGCGTGCCGCAGCCGCTGTGGATGCTCCACGACGGGCTGATGACCGCCTGTTCGTTGCGCATGATGATGTGGCGCGTCTCCTGCCCTTCACCCATGAAGTGCATCACGAACGCGTCCTCCGGCATGTCGAAATAGAGGTAGACCTCCATGCGGCGGTCGTGGGTATGGCAGGGCATCGTGTTCCACACAGAGCCGGGCTCCAGCTTCGTCATGCCCATCACCAGCTGGCAGGACTGCACCTGCCCCGGCAGAATGTACTTGCAAATCGTGCGGTGATTCGCCGTTTCCAGGCTGCCCAGTTCCTGCCGCACGCAGTCCTCCGGGCGGATGTACACCGTCGGATACGCCGTGTGCGCCGGGCAGGAATTGAGGTAGAACTTCGCCGGATTCGCCGCGTCCTTGGATGCAAACACAATGTCCTTGCTGCCGCGCCCGACGTACAGCCCGTCGCGGTGGCGCAGCGTGTACACCGTGCCATCCACCGTCACTGTGCCTTCGCCGCCGATGTTGATGACGCCCAGCTCGCGCCGCTCCAGAAAATACTGCGCGCGCAGCTCCTCGCCCGCCGTCAGCGCCAGCGTACCCTTCACCGGCACGGCACTGCCCGTGATGATGCGGTCGATGTGGCTGTACACCAGCTTAATATCATCCGCGCGGAACAGGTCGTCAATCAGAAATTCCTCGCGGAGCCGCTGCGTGTCGTACGTCTTTACGTCGCGCGGAGAGGATGCCGTCCGAAGTTCCATAAAGAAGTCCTCCTTCGTTGTGTAAGTGCTTACAAATCAGGATAAAGAAACGCACTGTCTGAACGCAGTACCTTTCATTCCATATTGTACAACGTTTTTTGCTTTTTGAAAAGGGGGGGCATGGATGATTTTGATGCTTTTTTTCATGAAAAGCAAAAAAATTGGAGGAAATTTTGCAACAGATGAAGAATTACCCACTGTCGTTCGTTATATGAGTGACAGGAGGATAACGCCCCCTATCCGGAAAGGATGATGAACATGAAGCGCACCTTGAAGATTCTGCTCTGTGCCGCGCTGACGGCAGCGATCTGCATTCCCGTGCTGGCGGACGTTCCCGCGACGAGCAGCGGGCTTGTCGCGACCAGCGCGATTCTCTCCGCCACCGAGCACAGCGGTGAAACCGATGTGACCGCTGATCTGCTCGACGGCAATACCGCCACCGCGTGGGTTCGCACCAGCGCCGCCGCGCCGGACTTGTCCCTCGGGCTCAGCGGCACCAGCGTCGGCGAAATCTGGATTCGCAGCGGCTACTGCTACAACCAGAACTACTACAACAGTTATGACCGACCCGCGACCGTCGCCGTGACAATCTGGTATGCCTACGGGCAGCAGAGCGTGACCTACCGCTACACATTGTCGGATGCTTTCCTGCCCACGACAAGCAGCGCCGACTGGTCAAACGGCTACCAGCGCCTGCTGCTGCCGGAGGAATACACCGGCGTGACGCAGATTGACCTGACCATCGAGACGGTTTACGCGGGCAGAGGGAACGCGGGCGTGGCGATTTCGGACATTGCCCTTGCGGCGGATGTGCACGCCACGGCGACTCCGCGCGCCTACACCACCGCGACCCCGAAGCCTTACATCGCCTATGTGACCCCGCGGCCGTCCGTCACGCCGACCTCGACGGTGGAGTGGATTACCCCCACGCCGACTGGCGCGACGGTAGCCCCGACGGTCACGAAGGACGTTGATCCAACCCCGACTCCCACGGCAGAGCCTGTATTCCCCTCCAAGGGTGTTGCGGCGGCGCTGACGAAGCGGGCGGCGACCCGCTCCGGCCCCAGCAACCGCTTCGACGAACCCGGCTCGTTCTACAACGCAGGCGATATCGTCAACGTCATCAGCAAGGCGTGGGACAGCGAGAACGACATTTGGTGGTATCAGATTGAGTTCAACACGTCGAATGGCTGGATGCGCGCCTACACGCCCGCCAATCGCGTGGATGTGAGCAGCGACAGCATCCCGACGGAAACGAATTTGAACGAAACGCGGACGGTGATTACCTCCGGCGCGGTCTACTTCGGGCCGTCGACGACATACCGCAAGTACGGCTGGTCGTGGATTTACGAGGGCGACACCGCGATTATCTGCCAGATTGAGGGCAGCTGGGCGCAGGTGGAGTACTACTCCTATGCGAAGGATGTCACCCGCCGCGGCTGGGTGAAGCTGGACACGCTTTCGAGCAAGTAATACTATTTCCAAATGAGAATGCGCCAAGATGCGAAGCGAATTTTTCGCGCTGGC
>ERZ779874.676-NODE-676-length-37820-cov-5.416523_pt1 | contig 37820 bp, 28 predicted proteins | sample MGYA00511031_ERZ779874 | MGnify/ENA primary metagenome ERZ779874 (study PRJEB29588, sample SAMEA2156850) | human gut metagenome | biome: human gut; feature: human-associated habitat; material: faeces | place: Denmark | collected 2008/2010 ...
GAGCACCTGACTCATAATCAGGGAGTCCTTGGTTCAAGCCCAAGTGGGACCACACCTTTAGTTGAGGAGAGCCGTACCGCCAGGTGCTGTTCTCCTTTGTCATTTTATATCGGTATAAACGCCTTAAAATTCGTATATTCAGAGTAAAAACCCACCTCTATTGCGAAAATTCTTTGAAAGTTTTTGTCTATATTCGCGATTATTACATATTTATATTTCACGATCTAAAAATGAGCGAGACATTTGAAATGGTGGCCAAGACCCTGTTCGGGCTGGAGGATGTTTTGGCTGGCGAATTATTAGCCTTAGGCGCCAACGATTTGCAAATAGGGCGGCGTATGGTTTCTTTTACGGGTGATAAGGAGTTGTTGTATAAGGCGAATTTTTGTTGTCGCACGGCCTTGCGTATATTGAAACCGATTTATCATTTTAAGGCGAAAGACGCGGACACGGTCTATAAGGAGGTCAAGAAGGTGGAATGGGAGAAATATCTCTCGCTTGAGAAAACCTTTGCGATCGATTCTGTCATCTATTCGGAGGATTTTAACCATTCCAAATTTGTCGCTTACCGGACAAAAGACGCCATCGTCGATTATTTCTATGAGAAGGTCGGTAAACGGCCATCTGTCCGGATCAATAATCCAGATCTGTATATCAATATCCATATTTCACATAACGATTGTACGCTGTCGATCGATAGCTCCGGCGAGTCGTTGCATAAGCGCGGTTATCGGGTAGCCCAGACGGAGGCGCCCCTGAATGAGGTGCTGGCCGCAGGTATGATCCTGAAGACAGGCTGGAAAGGCGAGTCGAATTTCGTGGATCCCATGTGTGGTTCGGGTACCTTGTTGATCGAGGCGGCGATGATCGCCCTCAATATCGCTCCGGGTGTTTACCGCAAGGAGTTCGCTTTCCAGAAATGGATCGATTACGACCAGGAGCTGTTCGACCGTATCTATAACGACGATAGCCAGGAGAAGGAATTCGAATATAAGTGCTACGGCTCTGATATCTCGCAGGCGGCGATCGATATCGCCGCGGAGAATGTACGGGGTGCCGGTTTGGTGAAGTACATCAATTTGTCGGTAAAGCCCTTCCAGCAAATCTCGGAGGCGCCACAACCCGGTATCCTGGTGACGAATCCCCCTTATGGCGAGCGGATCTCGTCTCGCGATTTGTTGGGACTCTACTCAATGATCGGTGAGCGGCTCAAGCATGTTTTCATGGGTTACAAGGCCTGGATCATCAGCTATAAGGATGAGTGCTTTGATAAGATCGGCTTGCGTCCGAGCGAGCGGATCAAGTTGATGAACGGCTCACTGGATTGCGAGTACCGTTGTTACGAGATGTTCGAGGGAACGAACAAGGAATACAAGAAGGCTTTGAATGAGAATGGTGGGGAAAGGCCTGCCCGCCGTGATGACCGTCCCCGTGAGCATCGTCCGGGACGTGGCGATTGGGATCGCAAGGATGAGTCGTCATCTCGTAAGCGTTTTGACGATAAGGGCGACCGTAAGGGGTCGTTCTGGTCTAAAGGCGATCGTCCGGCGAAGATGCGTTACCGCGACGATGATGAGTTCCCGAAAGATCGTTTCAAGCGCGACTCCAAGCGTGATTTTAAGCGCGATGGCAAGTCGTCGTCTGGTAAGAAACCGTTTAACAGGAAGAGGGGAGATCGCTATGATGATTAAGCGATCCTGGTTGTTCCTGTTGTCTGTTATCTTATTACCCGTGATTATGGAGGCACAAGAGAAGGTCTTGACCTTGTCCGACTTGATACCTGGTGGTAAGACCTATAACCGTTTCGTCCCTCGCGACCTGAAGCAGTTGTCTTGGTGTGGGGATGAGTATTTTTATGTGAGGGGAGACTCGGTGATCGGTGGCGAGCCGGGGAAAAAGAGCCGGTTGCTTTTCGCGTTGGCTGATTTGAACCAGGCCCTGACCGCTGCGGGCTTGAAGGAGGCCGCGTCGTTGCCCTCTTTCTCCGTGCCGTATGAGGATCGTCCGGTATTGGCTTTTGTCCGTAATAAGCGCCGGTTGCATTTTGATTTCCGGAAACGGGAGATTATCGCCAACTATCCGTGGGATAGGGGAAGCAACCACGATTTTTGCGCCGCTACGGGACGTGTGGCCTTTACGGAGGCGAACAACCTGTTCATCCTTTCTCCCGATGGAACGGTCGTTCCTGTTACACGTGAAACAAATGAGGGGATCGTCTGTGGACAGGCGGTTCATCAGCGGGAGTTCGGGATCAGCAAAGGCACCTTCTGGTCGCCTGACGGATCTGCCCTGGCCTTTTATCGGATGGACGAGAGCATGGTGACTCCCTATCCGCTGGTGAATATCGATGCCCGTTGTGCGACAGCCGAGCCGTTCCGTTATCCGATGGCTGGTATGAAAAGCCATGAGGTGACGGTCGGAGTCTATAATGTGGAGACGGCGACGACCGTTTGGCTCAAGACGGGTTTGCCTAAGGAGAAATACCTGACGAATATCGCTTGGAGCCCTAATGGAAAAAGCCTTTATGTTGCGGAGTTGAACCGTGAGCAGAATGAGATGCACTTGGTGCGCTATTCTGCCTTGACGGGCGAGAAGGAGGCCGAGCTTTTCAGCGAGACCGACCTGCGTTATGTCGAGCCGCAACACCCTGTCCAATTCTTGCCGAATGATACGACCCGTTTTATCTGGCAGAGTGAGCGGGATGGTTTTAATCATCTCTACCTTTACGATACGAATGGCCGTTTGGTCCGTCAGCTGACGGGGGGTGAATGGGTCGTGACTGATGTGTTGGGTTTTGATAAGGATGGGAAACGGGTGATTTTTGAGGCGACAGCGCCCCATCCGGTCTCCGCCTCGATGCAAGGCGACGCTTTAAGGCGTTATGTCTGGTCGGTGGATCTGGAGTCGGATAGGCTGATGGATTGCTTGAGTTGGAAAGCTGGCGTTCATCATTGGAAACTGAGCTCTTCCGGAGCTTACGCGATTGACAAATGGAGCTCGCCAACGGTTCCGAGGGAGATCGACCTGGTGCGTGTGAAAGACGCGAAGGTGGTCGAGACCCTGTTGACAGCTCCGGATCCCTATAAGAACTATCGTATGCCGAAGATCGAGGTGGGTAAGATCCTGGCGGCGGACGGTAAGACGCCGTTGAATTACCGGTTGGTATTACCGCCCGATTTGGATCCCTCCAAGAAATACCCGACGGTCGTTTACGTCTATGGTGGGCCTCATGCCCAGTTGGTGACGGGCGATTGGTTGAACGGTACCCGAGGTTGGGATATCTATATGGCCTTGCGGGGTTATGTGATCTTTACGGTCGATAACCGCGGGTCGGCCAACCGTGGGCACGCTTTCGAGAGCATTATCCATCGTAACTTGGGGCAGAATGAGATGGCGGACCAGATGAAAGGAGTGGAGTTCCTGAAATCCCTGCCTTATGTGGACGCCGACCGGATTGGCGTGCATGGCTGGAGCTTCGGCGGCTTCATGACGACCAACCTGATGCTGACCTATCCAGACGTGTTCAAGGTGGGCGTGGCCGGAGGTCCGGTGATCGACTGGTCGAACTATGAGATCATGTATGGCGAGCGTTATATGGACCGTCCTCAGGATAATCCGGAAGGTTATAAGCGGGCGAACCTGAAGCTGAAGGCCGGCAACCTGAAGGGACATCTCTTGCTGATTCATGGCGACGTGGATCCGGTGGTGGTCTGGCAGCATAGCCTGGGCTTCCTGAAGGCCTGCGTCGACGCGAATACCTATCCGGACTATTTTGTCTATCCCCGCCACCAGCACAACGTGATCGGGAAAGACCGTCCGCACCTGCATGAGAAGATTACGAGATATTTTGACGATTATTTGAAATGACATTAAGATAATAAAGCTATGAATATTCTACTGTTAGGTTCAGGCGGCCGTGAGCACGCGATCGCTTGGAAAATCGCTCAAAGTCCGAAGGTGGATAAGTTGTTTATCGCTCCGGGAAACGCCGGAACCGCCTTTGTGGGAACAAACGTAGCGATCAAGGCCGATGATTTCGCCGCGATCAAGACGTTCGCGATCGAGAATGCGATCGACATGGTGGTCGTCGGCCCGGAGGATCCGTTGGTAAAGGGTGTTTATGATTTCTTCAAGAACGACGAGGCGTTGAGCCACATCCCGGTGATCGGTCCCAGCAAGTCGGGTGCCCGCCTGGAGGGAAGCAAGGATTTCGCCAAGGCGTTCATGATGCGCCACCAGATCCCGACGGCCCGTTATAAGAGCATCTCGGCCGAGAACCTGGAGGAGGGTTATCGCTTCCTCGAGTCGTTGGAGGCGCCGTATGTCCTGAAGGCTGATGGTCTGGCCGCCGGCAAGGGCGTGTTGATCATCGACAGCCTCGAGGAGGCGAAGCGCGAGCTGGGCGAGATGTTGTCTGGTATGTTCGGCGACGCGAGCAAGACGGTGGTGATCGAGGAGTTCCTCGACGGTATCGAGTGCTCGGTGTTCGTGCTGACGGATGGTAACGATTATAAGGTGCTTCCGGTCGCTAAGGATTACAAGCGGATCGGCGAGGGCAATACCGGCTTGAATACCGGCGGTATGGGCGCCGTGTCGCCTGTTCCGTTCGCGGATGAGACTTTCATGGCGAAGGTCGACGAGCGCATTATCCGCCCGACGATCGAGGGCTTGCGTGCCGAGGGCATCGACTATAAGGGATTCATCTTCCTGGGTTTGATCAACGTGAAGGGCGAGCCCCTGGTGATCGAGTACAACTGCCGTATGGGCGATCCGGAGACGGAGGTGGTGATGTTGCGCATCCAGAGCGACCTGGTGGACCTCTTGGAGGGTGTCGCTGCCGGCGATCTGGCGAAGCGTGAGTTGGCGTACGACCCACGGGCGGCCGTGACGGTCATGCTCGTCAGCGGTGGTTATCCCGAGGCCTACGAGAAGGGCAAGACGATCAGCGGACTGGAGTTGATCTCCGACGAGAATATCCTTTTCCATGCCGGAACGAAGGCGGAGAACGGACAGATCCTGACCAACGGTGGCCGTGTGATCGCCGTCAGCTCTTATGGCAAGGACAAGGAGGAGGCTTTGGCCCGCTCGTTCGAGGGCGCTCGGAAGATCGATTTCGACAAGAAATATTTCCGTCGTGATATCGGCTTTGATTTATAAATAAAGGGAAGAGAAAAGGCGTGTCCGGAATGCTGGAGCTATTCCGGCCGCCTTTCTCGTTTAATTTGGCGTGAAATGGTTTAGGTTATGAGAGGATCGGCTTTTTATGATCGGAAATATCTGGCGACGACAAACGCGGTCTACGCCTACCTGTTGGCCTTGTGTTTCTTCTGTTGGATCGCCGGTTATGTCAAGTCGCTCGGCTATCCGCTGTATGGCGAGGTGACCGCCTCACCCTTGTGGAACTGGATCTGCCAGATCTTGCCGGACGTGACGATGACCTATCTGGTCGGGATCGTCCTGATGTTCGGGGGCGCCTTCTTCGTGCACCGCGCCAACTACGTGATGGTGCTGATCCGCGAGAAAACCCTGTTGCCTTTTCTCTATTACGCGTTCTTCACGAGCACGAATCCCGATTTCTTTCCTTTCCGCTCCGCGTCGATCGCCGTCTTCTGCCTTATCCTGGCGCTCTATTTCCTGTTTGGTTCCTATCACGACGAGAACGCCTCCATGCGGGTGTTCAACTCGACCCTGATGATCGGCCTGGGCAGCCTGCTGTGGATTCATATCCTCTGGTTCCTGCCCCTGTTCTGGATCGGGATGTATAATTTCAGGTGCCTCTCGCCACGGACTTTCCTGGCCTCGTTGCTGGGCGTGTCGGCGGTCTATTGGATCGTCTTGGGCTGGTCGGTCTGGCGGGCGGACTACTCGATGTTTACGGTGCCCTTCTCGAACCTGGTCGCCATCCACCCGCTGAGGTTGATCGGCGTGCGGTGGGTCGATTGGCTGAGCATCGCCGTGGTGATCGCCCTGACCGTGATCTCGTCGGTCAACATCATGACCCACGAGAACGAGGACAGCCTGCGCTCGCGCCAGTTCCTCGCCTTCCTGATGGTGATGGCGATCTGGGCTTTCGCCCTCTTTTTCTTTTATGAGCAGTCGTCGGAGGAGTTTCTCGAGATGGCCTGCGTGCCGGCCTCGATCCTCGTCGCCCATTTCTTCACGGTTGTCCGGGGAAAATATGTCCTGGCGCTTTTCCATGCCTCGACGGCGCTCCTCTTCGCTTTATTAATATTGAGAATATGGAATTTCTTATAGAATATGGTTATATCGGGGTCTTCATCGCCTCTTTCCTGGCGGCGACGATCCTGCCTTTCAGCAGCGAGGTGGTGCTGACGGGCGTCCTGCTGGCCGGGGCTGCCTACGCGCCCTGCATGATCTCGGCCACGTTGGGCAATTTCCTTGGCGGCATGAGCTGCTATTGGCTCGGCATGCTGGGCAAGACGGAGTGGATCGAGAAGTACCTGAAGCTCGACCCCGACAAGCTGCGCCGCGTGCAAGAGTGGATCAAGGGCAAGGGCTCGTGGATGGGCTTCTTCGTCTTCCTGCCCGGCGTGGGCGATTTCATCGCCGTGGCCCTCGGTTTCCTCCGGGCCAACATCTGGATCGTGGCGGTCTCCATGTTCCTGGGCAAGGCGATCCGCTATTGGGTCTGGATGGAGTTCGTCTATAAGGTGAAGGACCTGATTTAGGAACGTGTGACTTTTGATTTGAACGGATAAAACATGGATGAGAAGATGAGCCAAAATGAATTGAGAAGCGAGTTCGCCCCGGATTGCCCGATCCGGAATATCCTTTCCCGCATCTGCGACAAATGGTCGATGCTGGTCCTTTACACCCTGCAACAGACGCCCGTCATGCGTTTCAACGAGTTGCGGAAGAGCATCCCCGACATCTCGCAAAAGGTGCTGACCACCACCTTGCGGACGCTCGAGGAGGATGGCTTCGTCCGTCGGAAGGTCTATGCCGAGGTGCCGCCGAGAGTCGAGTACTCGCTGACCGACCGTGCGTTGTCCCTCTTGCCCCATATCGATAGCCTTATCGCCTGGGCGAAAGAGAATATGGAGGAGATCATCAAGGAACGGGGGAGAAGGAGATAATCAACATACGCGGAAGCGAAAATGATTAGATTCAGCTCGGCGTAGGGGTACGCGGAGGCAAAAATGATTAGATTCAGTTCGGCGTAGGGGTACGCGGAGGCAAAAATGATTAGATTCAGCTCGGCGTAGGGGTACGCGGAGGCGAAAATGATTAGATTCAGCTTGGCGTAGGGGTACGCGGAGGCGAAAACGATTAGATTCAGCTCGGCGTAGGGGTACGCAGGGGCGAAAATGATTAGATTCAGCTTGGCGTAGGGGTACGCGGAGGCGAAAATGATTAGATTCAGTTTGGCGTAGGGGTACGCGGACTAGAAAATAGCTATTTTCCTAATATTCTTCCTTTATTGAAATAAAAAAATGGTTACCTTGTGAACCGAAACGGGATGGCGCCAGCTGCCCCGCTTTCGCTCGTGAGATTTTAAATGATTAATTAACTCTAATCCATGTTTTATGGCAACACAAATTAGAAGCTGTCCTTTAAGCCGGTTGACAATCGGATCGGCGAGTGATTTTCACACTAACGTATTGGCCGCAATTACCGCGACAACGCCCACGGTTTTGCACATTGAGACTTTAGAGCCAAACTATAAGCAATTGGTGGAGCAGTTGGCCTCTGTCGTGAATCGCCAACGCTCATATGTTTCCACGAAAAAGCTTAATGAGCTTGATGATCTCAGAGATAACGGTTCCGGTTTTATCTTTAATGTATTAGACGCTAACAAGACTTGCCTGATAGCCGCTAAAGTTGACGCGGCCAATCGACTTTTGGCGCAGATCTCCGCTTATCGGGGAATGCGGAATCACGAATACTCGAAGCAGAGCGCCGAGTTGCGCGGGATGCTGGCGGTCCTCGAGGCGGCGGAGAACGCGGCCGACGTGGAGACCTTGAGCATCGGGCCCGACATTGAGGCGCTTCGCGAGGTAGCCGACGAGTTCGAGGCGGCGTTCAAGGCCAAGGCGGCCGAGGCATCGGCACATGCCGACCAGAGCGATCTCGACTCGAAGGCGCTGGCCAGCGACGCGGCGAAGGCTTACGAGAACATCGTGCAGATTGTCAACGCCTACGCGATCGTGCAGCCGACCGACGAGCTGTTGGGCTTCATCAACGAGGTGAACGGCTTTGTCGAGGTCTATGCCCAGATCGCTAACGGCTCCACCTCGGGTGGCACGTCGCCCGAGCCTGCGCCCGGCGAGGACACCGGCGGCGAGGATACCGGCGGTGACGGCAGTGACGATGGCGGAACGCCCGGCGAAGTTTAATCCTGTTTGGGGCGTGTGTTCGGAAGGGATACGCGCCCTTCTTGTGTCGTGCCGGCTCAGCGGCGACGGATCGCCCGCCAGTCGTCGCCGTTGGGCAGGAAGGCCTTCAGGGGCACCTGGTTCTTGCGGATAAAGACCAGCAGGGAATAGGCGAGCATCGCGCAAAAGGCGACGCTGGTGCTGAGGGCCGAGCCGAGCGTGCCGAGGCGGGGGATAAGCCAATAGCCGCTGAGGGCGAGCGTCACCAGGCCGACGCACGAGCTGAAGGTGCTGTAGCGCACCTGCCCGCTGCCGATGAAGTAATGGCTCACGACGCTGTTGCAGCCCAGGGCGATGATGCCGGCCGCGAGGCCCCAGATGATATGACAGATCCCCTCGAACTCGCGGCTGAAGAGGATCTCCGTGAAGACCCATTCCGGAATAAGGGCGATGACGCCGACCGCCAGCGTGAGGGCGAGGGCGGTGAGCTTCAGCAGCCGGATGGTGATCGCCGCCTGTCGCTCCTTGCTCGGCTCCTTGGCCACCTCCTCATATTCAATAAAGCTGACGCTCCGGCTGATGTGCCAGACACTCTCTGAGATGCGGGTGCCCGCGTCGAGCAGTCCCACGCCGCCCAGTCCTCCGAATCGCTGGATCAGGAAATAGTTGAGGCGGGTGGTGAAGGTCTCCGCCAGGTTGTCGGCCCCGGCCCAGAGGCCATAGGCGAACATCTCGCGCAGCAGTCGGGGCAGGCGAATGGCAGGGCAAGCCTTCCGCTCATGGATGACCAGCGGGATGAGGCGGTAGAAACTGTAGAGGCAGGCGATGCCGTTGGCCACGTAGAGTCCCGCTATGTAGGACCCGACCGTTGGCCGCCGGGCCACGAAATAGAGGTAGACGAGGACGAAGAAGAGCAATCCCCCTTGCAGCGCCTGCGTCAGGTTGAAGGCCTTGATCCGCTCCTTGCCCAGCAGGAAACGGGCATTGGCGTTGGCCAGGGTGGTCAGGATCGCCAGCCCGTAGATCTCTTTCCAGTAGGCCGTGGGCAACAGGGTCGTGATGAGCATGAAGCCGCACGCCAGTCCGCTGCCCGCGAGGGTCCACACGTAGGCGGGGACGATAATCCGCCGCAGGGAGTAGCGGTTCATAAAATAGATGAGGGTATTGCCGCACAGGATGCCATTGAAGATAACGGCGATGTTGACCGAGGCGACCAGCACGCCCACCAGCCCGACACCCTCGATCCCCAGCTCCTTGGCGTTGATGAAGATGAGCGCCAGGTTGAGGATCGCGATCAGGTAGCGGGTACCGATGGTGGAGAGGATCTTGCGCAGCATAGGCTAGAGCGCGAGGCCGTCGAGCAGACGGACGTAAGTGGTGATCGCGTCACGGATCTCGGGGCCGTAGATGTACTCGTCCGCCGAGTGCGAGCGGGCAGAGTCGCCCGGGCCGATCTTGACGGAAGGGAAGCGCATGAGCGCCTGGTCGCTGAGCGTCGGCGAGCCGAAGGGATCCTTGCCCAGCATGAGGCACCGTTGCACGAAAGGATGCTCCGGCTCGGTCCGCGAGGAGTTGAGGCGGAAACTCCGGGCCTTGATCTCGCAACCCACCTGCTCCTTGATCAGCTCGAAGAGCCGCTCGTTGCTGTAGAACTCGTTCGAGCGGATGTCGACCGTAAACTCGCAGCGGTCGGGTACGACATTATGTTGCGTGCCGGCCTTGATGATCGTGACCGTCATCTTGACCGGTCCCAGCAGGTCGCTCTTTTCCGGAAATTGATAAGTACTGAACCAGTTGATGTCCTCGATCGCCTTGTAGATGGCGTTGACACCCTCATTGCGAGCGGCGTGTCCCGCCTTGCCGGTGGCGACGCAATCGAGCACCATCAATCCCTTCTCGGCGATCGCCGGACGCATGCCGGTCGGTTCGCCCACCACGGCGAAGCGGATCGGCGGCAACTCGGGCAGGACGCACTCGATACCATTCTTGCCCGACACCTCCTCCTCGCACGAGGCCAGGAAGATCAGGTTGTAGGGCTGCGCCTTGGCACTGAGGATGGTGAAGGCCTCGTAGAGCGAGACTACGCTGGCGCCGGCGTCGTTGCTACCCAGGCCATAGAGCCGGTCATCCTCTGTCTCTTCTGGCAGGAAAGGATCCTTCTGCCATCCGGCGGCCGGCTTCACGGTATCGATATGCGAATTGAGGAGCAGGGTCGGCTTGGCGAAGTCGAATCCCGGCGCGATAATCCAGAGATTATTGCCTTTCCGGAAGACGTGATGGCCGGCGTCGCTCCAGCATTTCTGTAGGTAATCGGCGACCGCCGTCTCCTCACGGCTGAAAGAGGGCCGCGAGATCATTCCTTTCAACAGGTCGATCGCCTCGTAATATTGTTCCATGCTATTTTATGCCAATATATTTAGGACGGTTTGTCTGTCTTTCTCCAACTGAGCCCTCAAGTCGTCGAGGGAGTCGAACCGGATGTTGTCTCGCACGTGGCTGACGAAGGCGATCCGGATGTTTCGGTTGTAGAGGTCGCCCTCGAAATCGAGGATATTGACCTCGACCGATACCTCGTCGCCATTGTCGACGGTCGGGCGGTTGCCGATGTAGAGCATGCCCTTGAAGACCTTCTTCTGCAGATGGACACGGACGGCGTAGACGCCTGTCGCCGGGATGATCTTCGCCGGCTCGTCGATCTGGATATTGGCGGTCGGGAAGCCGATGGTCCGTCCCACCTGATGCCCCTTGACGATGTGTCCGTTCAACATATAGGGATAGGTCAGCAGGCGGGCCGCCTCGCTCATGTCGCCCGCCAGGATCCGTTTGCGGATCCACGAGGAGCTGATGGCCTTCCCGTTTTCGAGATAAGAGGGCGCCTGGATAACCTTCATGCCACATTCTTGCCCGTAGCGGATATAATCCTCGAACCCTTCTGTCCGGTTGTGGCCGAAACGGTGGTCGTAGCCGATCAATAAGGTATTGACGTGCAATTGCCCGGCCAGGATCTCTTGGATGAAGGCATGGGCGGAGAGCTGTGAGAGTCGCTTGTTGAAATCCATCACGACACAATAATCCACTCCGGTCGTGGACAGGCGGCGGATCTTTTCCTCGAACGAGTTGAGCAGTTGCGGCTGGTAATCGGCCTGCAAGACGGCCCTCGGGTGTTCGGGGAAGGTGATCACCGTGCTCGACAGGCCGTTCTCTTTGGCGATACGGTTCATCTCGCCGATCAGGAAACGGTGTCCGATGTGCACGCCATCGAAGAAACCGATCGTGGCGACCAATGGTTTCCCTTCCAATTTACTCGCGTCTCTTACTACAATCATCTTTTCTCTCTTATTGATTTTATCTGTTGCGCGAAATTACGCTATTATTTCTGAATATCACGTTGGGTCGCCTCATTTCCTACTCGTTGGTAGGCGATGCGGGGCGTGCCGTTGGCGACGATGATCGTGCCGCAGCGAACGAACCCCAGTTTCTTGGCAATGTTTTGCATGACGATGTTATCGTGGTGCGTGTCGACCCGGATGTTGCGACATTGCCTGAAACACCATTGGAAACAGGCCTCGGCCACGCCTTTTCGCTTGCCCGATGAGGCCATGCGATGAACGGTCGCGTAGGGCTCATCGTTAAGCCACGCCCCGTCGTATATCTTTAGATAGGTTGGGTCGACCCCCTCGATGTAACAAAAAGTGGCGACGATCTCGCCCGTTTCGTTCTCGCAGACGAAGCTGTGCCCCTTCTCGATCTCGCTGGCGATCAACTCTTCCGATGGGTAACCGTTGATCCATTGGTTACCGTTGCCATGCTCGCTCATGAATTGGCGGGCATGCTCGTAGATACGCATCAGTTGGGGAAGATCCTCATGTTTGGATGGTCTGATATTCATGGTCGATGGAATTTTATGATTTTCCCGCGAAGCTACAAAAATTAATAACGCGTAACTTTGGGGAATGATTCTTTAAACGGATTGCATATGAAAATAGTTGCTGATAACACGGTCCCTTTCCTGAAGGGGATCGCCGAGCCTTTCGCAGAGGTTGTCTATCTCGACTCGAAGGCTTTTACGCCCGAGGCGGTGCGCGACGCCGATGCCTTGATTGTCCGGAGTATAGACAAATGTACGAGAGAATTGCTGGAGGGAAGCCGTGTCCGATTGATCACGACCGCTACCATCGGTTTTGATCATATTGATACCCGTTATTGCGAGGAGGCGGGCATTACTTGGCGGAACGCGCCGGGTTGTAACGCCGCCTCGGTTGCCCAATACGTTTTGGTCTCGCTGATCGCCATTGCTTTGCGTCGTGGCGAGTCGTTGGCCGGTAAGACAATCGGTATTGTTGGGGTTGGCCATGTGGGATCGATCGTCGCCCGTTATGCTGAGGCGTGGGGCATGCGTGTCTTGCTCAACGATCCACCACGGGCGGCTGTCGAGGGCGATGGGGTATTTGTCCCGCTCGAGACAATCGAGAAGGAGGCGGATATTGTGACGCTGCATGTCCCGCTGACCCGTGAGGGACAATACGCGACCTATCATCTGGCGGATGCCGATTTCTTCGGCCGTTTGCGCCGTAAGCCCTGGTTCGTGAATAGTTGCCGCGGGGCGGTGATGGATACCGCCGCTTTGATTCAGGCGAAGCGTGCCGGCCAGGTAGGTGAGCTGGTGATCGACTGTTGGGAGAACGAGCCGGCGATTTCGCCGGAGTTGCTGGAATTGACCACAATTGCGACACCACACATCGCCGGTTTCTCGGCCGACGGGAAGGCGAACGGAACCCGAGCTTGCCTGCGGGCGATCAGTGAGTTCTTTAATGTTGAGGTCGAGCGGCTGAAAGAGGTGACACCTTCGGAGCCTGCTGATCCGGTGATCGACCTGAGTGCTTTCGCCGATCATCGTCTGGAGCGGGCCGTCTTGCGGACTTTCGAATCGCCCTCAACGATGGCCAAAGGTGACGGCGACCTGCAGGATTCCAATATCTGGCGGATCGATCGTGCCTTGCGTGAATCACCCGAACGGTTTGAGTGGTTCCGGGCCCATTACGATCATCCGCGTGAGCCTCGTGCCTATCATCTTGTCGGTCAGACTTCGAGAGAGTGGAAACAGCTCGGCGTCTTGAAATTTCACGTGGATTAAATACCATTTTGGCCCTTTTCGCCCAGTCGATGGGTCGGGAGGGCCAAAACAGTCTTGGTGGTCTAAGCTACCAAACGGATGAGGCTATCTCAGGCCTCGCGATAGGGAACGCCGAAATCCTTGCGGCAAACCGACTCGATGGCGACTTTCCAGATCTTGACATTGCGTACGGCGGGCGCTCCATAAGTGAAAGGCCGTTGAGTATATTGGCGCATGATGATGTCGAGCGCCTTGACCTTCTCGTCGAAATCCTCCTCAAATACGACTTGTCCCTCGGCGATCACGCTCGCCCCTTTGATTCGGTAACTGCAAGCTACCTGCTCGTTTTGGTAAGCCAGCTTCATGCTCGAGCAAAAGGTGAGGCAGACTTTAGGATTGCGCTCGAGGATCGAGATACTGCGACCCTCTGGGGCAGAATGCAGGTAAATTACGTTGTCTTCATAACCGAAATTCATCGGGATCACGTAGGGCGTACCGTCCGTATCGGCCATGCCCACATAGCAGGTATCGCATTCGCGGATAAGCGCCTCGATCGCCTGCTTTTCGTTTTTAATAATGGTTTTCATAAGAATTTTGATATTTGTCGGCAAAATTAGTTGAAAAAACGCAACCTTTCCCATAAGGCTTTCGTCTATATAAGAAAACATAAAAGAGAAAGATTATGAAGAATGGTGTTTTAATGTTTTTGGCGCTTTGCTTGAGCGCTTGTGCGAGTCAGGCGAAGCTGGTCGAGGGAAACGGACATGTCGTGACGAGAGAGATACCGGTCGAGGCATTCGACGAGATTCATATCGGGCCAAGCATCACAAACAGCGGCCTGTTGTATAATGGCGAAAACCAGAAGAAACGCCCGGAGTTCCGCTATTCGCAAGAGGCACGTAAGGTCTTGGTAGTAACGGCGGACGAAAACCTGTTTTCGGAATTGGATATCCGTGTGCGTGATGGTGAGCTGACTATCCGGACGAAAGACAATGTGCGGATCCGGCCATCTCGCCTGCTCATTGAGGGAGGATCTGATCGGCTGAATGAGGTAAGCATCTCTGGTTCTACCCGGTTCTCGTGTATGACCTCTTTGGAGGGTGATCTTCTAGAGGTTTCTGTCAGTGGTTCGGGCGTAGCTGATTTCCCCCAATCCGCTAGATTGTCGAATGCGGACTTGAGCGTAAGCGGTTCCGGACTTGTCTCTTTGGGACAATTGACGTGTGAGCGGGTTGATGGGCAAGTTTCCGGTTCGGGATGTGTCAGCCTGAAGGGTGAGGGCCAGGAGATCGACTATTCCGTTTCCGGCTCCGGAAAGGTGGACGGCTCCGACTTTCATGCAAAACAAGGTGATTGCTCCGTGTCGGGTAGTGGTTCGATCGAGGTTTATGCGAGCGAGGAATTGGACCTGTCGGTATCGGGCAGTGGTAAGATCCGTTACGATGGTCCGGCGAACGTTCGCCAGTCCAAGTCCGGTTCAGGATTAATCCAGAAAGCTTTCTGATCATATACACATTAACATTTACATTGACTAAAAGCTATCCATGCGCTGTGTGGATAGCTTTTTATTTCTATTTTCGCGTAATTGAAACAAATTAAAAAGGAGAAATATAATGAAGAGAACAAAGTTTATTCTATGTGCTTTGATCGGCCTGTTCGTTGGTACGAGCTCATTGTGGGCGGTCGATCATGTGAAAGGTAACGGCAACCTGACCTCGAAAAAGATTTCGATCGAGGATTTCAATGCGATCCGTTTTGATGGCGTGATCGATTTCAATTATGTACAATCCGAGGCTCCGGCCACGATCGAGGTGACAGTCGACCAGAATTTGCACGATTATGTCAATATCGAAATCAAGGATCGGGTGTTGCAGATTGGCTTTAAGGGTGCCAAGGTAGATCATTTTACGAAGTTCATCGTAAAGACCAATTCAAAATGGTTGAATGAGGTGAAGGTGTCAGGCAATGGCAATTTCATGTTGAACAGCGAGTATACGGGCGATGAGATGACAATCAAGGCGAACGCAAACAGTCTGGTCCAGTTGAAGAATAAGGTAACGGTCGGGAAACTGAACCTCGACGTTTCAGGTAGCGCTAACATGGTGGCAAATAATATTGAGGTCGATAAGTTGGAATGCGATATCGATGGCTCTGGCTCAATTACCTTGAAGAAAGGAACGGCTAAAGAGGGTGATTTTGGTATCGTCAGCAGTGGCGACCTGCATGCCTTGGGTATTGAGATCCCTCGGATCGAGTGTAGCGTAACAGGTAATGGCCTGGCGGAATTGCGCCCGACCAAGAACCTGAAAGCTAATGTGATCGGCAAGGGTAAGATCCGTTATAAAGGCCCGACGGCTGTCGAGCAACGGGTGATCGGCAAAGGTACGATCGAGGAGATCCACTAAGCTAGAGCCATCCGTTTGAGCGATACCATTGGATGCTTTCCTCCAGCCCCTTGCGCAGGGTGTATTTGGGCTTGAATCCCAAATCTTCGTATAGGGGCTGGACGTCGCATATCCAGTTACGCTGCTTCAGGATAAGAAACTTATCGTTGTTGAGCGTCACGCTTTTACCTCGCATCTTACCAAACCATTCGGAGCAGGCGCAGGCGGTCTGTGCCAGACATAAGGGAACTCGAAGATGGAGAACCCGTTTCTTACCTAATAATTCTTGAAGAAGATGGGCGAATTGCTCATCCGTATAGACGTCACCATCCCCCACAAAATAGTGCTTATTGATTACCTTTTCATTCTCGAGTGCCAGGAAAGCGGCGGTCGCCAAATCCTTGACATAAATAAAGGTGATCCTTTGTGGCGTATAACCCGCCGTGAAATCGAATCCGGACTGGATACTTTTAATCTCCACGAAATAATCTTTCTCGCCAGGGCCGTAGACTCCTGTCGGGCGTAGGATCACGTAAGGAAAAGCGGTTTGCTTCCGGACGTAATTCTCGGCAATCAGTTTGCTTTTTCCATAATCGGTGTTGGGCCTCTGTGGATCGTTCAGGCGAATGGGGCGGAACTCTTTCTCGTCGCCCATGCCATAGCTGCTGAGACTGCTCATCAACAGGAATTTCTTGGGGGCACATTGGGCGGCCTCGAGCGCATGAAGGAAACGGCGTGTATTTTCCGCGTTTACCTCATAAAATTGTTTCCGGTCGGTTGTTTTCGTAAGACCTGCGTTGTGGATGATGAAATCCCATGGCCCCTGTTCCCGTGCGAAGTCTCGTAATTGTTCCGTTAGTGCCTCTTGGTCCTTATAATGGAGGTCAATGAATTTGATTTTAGGATCTTGCAGCCGTGACTTGTCGCTTTTGGCACGGACACCGGCCCAAGTCTCGTAACCCCGGCGGAGAGCCTCCTCGACCAAAAAACCGCCAATGAATCCACTCGCTCCCGTAATTAATATTTTCATGCTTATTCCTTATTTTTCATGTAAAACACGTAATAGTACCAAAGTAGACCGATCCAGTTGAGGACAAGGATGGTCAGGATCCAGAGTATTTTTTGCCCCGTGCTGATGAAGGGGTTTTGCATCACGGCCGTGCATCCGAAAATGATGACGGCGATCCCGATGATGAATCCGATTTCGGGAAGCGCGATAAAGCCGATTATGGAAGGAACGCCCATCATATTTTTAATGTGTATGTTGGTGATTCTTCAATACCCGGTGCGGCAGGTTGCCGTGGCCGATCAATTCGATCGGGCAGGCGTATTTCTCGTCCAGCCATTCGGGGGAAACATCCGTTCCGGGATGGTAATGGAGGGTCTCGTTGACGCAAGCGATGTTCTTGACCATGCTGAGCACGGTGCCAATGTCGTGCGAGACCAGGATAATGGCGCTCTCACGGTTGATCTCTTCCAGCAGTTGGTAGAAATGGGACTCGAACCGCTTGTCGACGTATGAGTTCGGTTCGTCCAGAATCAGGATCTGGGGCTTTGAGACAACAGACCGACCTAAAAGGACACGCTGTAACTGACCGCCCGACAGTTGGCCGATGGCTCGTCCGGCGAATTCCTCGAGCCCCATTTGGGCGATTACCTCATCAACTCGTCTGTTTTGGCTCTCGCTGAATGCCTTGAACGCAGGTTTCTCAGCTGCCAGGCCCGAGGCGATCACTTCGCGTACCGAGATGGGAAACCGTCGGTCGATATTACTCATCTGAGGGAGATAGCCTATTTTCGGCGCTGAGCCGGATGTCTTGTCCTCAAAGCGTTTGATTTCTCCGGATATAGGCGTGAGAAGGCCCAATATGATCTTGAGCAAGGTCGTTTTCCCGCCTCCATTTGGCCCGATGATTCCCAAGAAGTCCTTCTCCCAGACGCTCAGGCAGATGTCTCGGAGGACGATTTTCTGGTCATAGCCGGCGGTGACGTGATCCAGTTCAATGAGTTTCTCCATGTGTCAATGCTTTTGCGATGTTGATAAGTTCCTTATCCCATTGATAATCTAATGGGTTTATAACCTTTAAGGCACATCCGGTCTCTTGCGAGATCATCTCCGCGTTTTTTTGATCGAATTCCTGTTGGATGAAGATCACCTGCGCCTGATGCTTTTTGGCGGTTTCCACCAATGCTTTCAATTGGGCGGGAGAGGGCTCCTTGCCATCCATCTCGATGCAAAGTTGCGTCAGGCCGTTCTCGTTGGCGAAATAGGTCAACGCCGGATGATAAATGATGAAGGCGCTACCCTGCTTGTTGGCCAGGAGCTGCCGGATCGTATCACCCGTTTGCTCGATCTCTTGCGACAGCTTTTGGTAGTTGGCCTCATAAAAGCCCTTATTGTCTGGATCAAGCTCGATAACCGCGTCAAGGATATTTCGCGAGATGATTTTGGCGCCCTCAATGGAACTCCAGATATGTGGATCGGTCCCATGATGATGGTGATGATGCTCATGGCCATCCTCCTCATGATGGTCTGCCTCTTCCGTATCTTCTTCGTTCAGCTGGATTAACTTGACGCCTTTTGAAAGATCGTAGAACTTTGTCTCCGGGTTGTTTTTCTTGATGTTGTCCATCCATGCTTGCTCAAACCCGATATTCCCGATCTGGAAATAGGCGATACTCTGTCCGATCTCGATCATCTGTTTAGGCGAAGGATCGTAAGACTCCGGACTTTGTCCGTTCGGTACGACTGTAGAGATCTGGAAACGATCCCCTACGATTTTTTCGGCGAAATAGCGTTGCGGTTCTATCGTGACCGAGATCTGCCTGTTTTTCTGGGCGGGCCCATCACAGGCGATAAGCGTAATAAACAGGGCTAAACCAAGCCATGTCGTTTTGAGATTTGTCATGATTCTATCCATATCTCGCGAAGTTATGGATATTTGGTTTGAGTTTAATATAAGACTGAAATATATTTTTGTACACAATAGTACGTGTCGCCCTTCACGTACGTACCTGTCGGCTCGCACGAACGGTCGCGAGGATCGACACATACGTTCGTGTATGCCGACACGTACTATTGTGTGTGGAGGACCGGATAATAACGCGTTTTGGGTCCCATCGCAGTGTATTGGAAATTTCACTGCAGTGTAATGGAAAATGGACTTAAGTGCCCTGTATTTTTCCCCGAAGAGAGAAGGCGTTTTCTTAGGGAAGGATTGGAGTCCTTTTCGGACCGGACTGGAGTTTTCTTTGGAAAGTACTGGAGTACTCTTCGGAGAGGATTGGGAATACCTCGGGAGGCGATTGGAGGGATCTGATGGAAAAGCCTAAACGACATTTATATCCGTTGGTCAATCGGGGTTTTGAATTGTCTAGAATTGATTGATTTTGATTATATTCGCGTTGTTATAATTCTAGTACTTTAGGGAAATATTAAACGAGCAAATATGGCAATTAAGATATTGAGTGTTGATGATGAGCCCGATTTGGAGGTGCTTTTGAGTCATTATTTCAGGCGTAAGATCCGGAAAGGTGAGTATGAGTTCACTTTTGCCCATAATGGTTTGGAGGCCTTAAAATTGATGGTCGAGCATCCGGATTTTGATATCGTGCTCAGTGATATCAACATGCCGGAAATGGACGGATTGACCCTGCTTTCCAAGATTAATGAGCTGCGTAATCCTGCCCAGAAATGTATCATGGTTTCCGCTTATGGCGACATGAAAAATATCCGGACGGCAATGAATCGGGGCGCTTTCGATTTCGCGACGAAACCGATCGACATGGAAGATTTGTCGTTGACCATCGAGAAGGCGGTTGAGGAGGTGAATTATATCAAGCAGACCCAGCGTGAGCATCTTCAACTGGAGTCGATCCAGTCGGACCTGGCGGTCGCTGGCGAGATCCAGAAGGCGATATTGCCTTGTCGTTTCCCGCCTTTCCCTGAGATAACGGATTTGGATATTTACGCGTCCATGACACCCGCCAAAGAGATTGGTGGCGATTTTTACGATTTCTTCCGTCTGGATGAGGACCGGATTGGTCTGGTGATCGCGGATGTATCGGGAAAGGGGGTTCCGGCCGCATTGTTTATGGCGGTTAGCAATACTTTATTGCGCTCGATTGCTTTGACGAAGGATAACTCCAGGGAATGTATCGAGGAGTTGAATCGCCTGATATGCCGGGTAAATGTCAATTCCATGTTCGTGACGGTCTTTTATGGGATCCTGAATCATCGGACCGGGGCGTTGGATTATACGAATGGCGGCCACAACCCGGCTTATGTCTTGCGTGGAAAAAACGGTGAATTGGAACGTTTGGGCCATTTCCCGAATCTGGTTATAGGTGGTTTTGAGGATTTCAGCTATAAGAGTGAATCGGCCCAACTGGATCCCGGCGACTCGTTGTTTTTATATACGGATGGCATTACGGAGGCGTTCGATGCCAAGGATGAGGCTTTTGGGGATGAGCGCCTGGAGGACTCGCTCGTAGAGTTGTATCACGATGACGCGAAGACGATCATAGAGGGTGTCTATGCGGATTTGGGTGAGTTTATTGGCGATAGGACTCAATCGGATGATATAACCATGCTGGTTGTCAAACGATTAAAATAACAGACATGAGAAAAGGCCTCTATATCGGTATTTTGGGCTTGTTGGCGGTTTTGGTGAGTATCGGAGGCGTCGCGTTGTTCTATCGGGATTATCAATCCCAATTGGCGCAAAACGTTCTGCTGGAGAAAAAACTTAAAGAGGCCCAGGAAACCAGTAAGGAGGCGATTGTCACCCGCAGGGTGAGCGCTCAGCTTGAGGAGATCGCTTACCAGCAGAAGGATATCTCCGACCAGCAAAGGCAGGAGGCGCTTCATCAGAAACAGATCGCTGATGAGATGCGTATGCATGCCGAGTATGAGCAGAAGAAAGCTTTGGAGGCCCAGCAGGTCGCGATTGAGGCCTATAGTGAGATGGAGGCCCAAAAACGATTGGCCGACCAGCATCGGGAGGAGGCGGTAGCCGCTCAGATGAAGGCTGATACCTTGGCCCGTTTGGCGTTGGTCCGTTCCCTTAGTTCGGAGGCCTTGTCCCAGTATGAGGCTGGGAATGGCGAGCTGGCGGCTTTATTGTGTTATTCCGCTTGGAAATTCACGGTTGAGAACCATGGGGATATTTATCAACCGACGCTTTTTAATGCCTTGTCGGCCTTGAGCGACCAGTATGATTATAAGGATTTGCATAATGGTCCTATTCGTTCGATGTGTTTGGTTGATTCCATGTTAGTCACGGCCAGTCAAGAAGGGGAAGTGGCCTTGTGGCGTGTCCGAACGGATGAGGTTGAGCTGGATACCGTGATATGTCAGGATACTCGGTTTGATCTTCGTCATATTCGGGTGGATCGGGCGGGAAATGGTTGGGCTGTCGCATATGATGGTCATTTGCTGAAAATAGATTTGCGCAAGAAGCGAGTGAGTAAGACCTATGAGACGGGATTGATCGCTCCTGTGGGATTGGTTGCCTCGGACAGGTCTCTATGGCTCATGACGAGACGAGGACAGCTGTTTCGTTCGGCCTTGGATGAGATTCGTTTTGAGGAGATTTACGCGCATGATCAAGAGGTCCTGACCTTTACGGATTCTGCCCAGGGACTTTTGTTTGGCGACCGGACAGGGGCTGTTTACACGATCGGACGTGAAGGCCAGGCAACCTGTTTGTTGTCTGGATTGGGGCAGGGGGTTACCTGTTTAAATGGGGAACGGCCAGGGCAATTATTTGTCGGGCATAAGAATGGCTTGATCAAGCAGGTGGATTTGAAAACACATCATACCCGTAATTTGGTAAGCCATGTCTCCTCCTTGACGGGGATGGTCTTGTTTGGTGAGCACCTTTTGAGCTCGAGTTTGGATGGTTCAGTCCGTCTGTGGCGTCTGGATGGCGAGCGGATCACCTCTTCGGAGGTATATTCTTCTTCCAACTGGATTCATACGCTGGCCTTCTGGAATCCGGGGTTGATGGTGATCGTTGGTGATGAGAAAGGACGATGTGCCCGTTTCTCCATTTCACCGGAACAAATGGCGAATGAGATAAAACGTCATCTTTCCCGAAACCTGACAAGAGAGGAATGGCAATATTATATTGGGGAATTAGCCGAATATGAAGCGTATCGATAACATAATGAGTTTTTGGGGACTGGTCTTGCTTTTGGTGATCGGAGGCTTGGCCGGTGAGAATGTTCGTGCGCAAAATGGTTATTCCTTTTTCAGGAACTTTTCCGTTGAGGATTATCAGGGACATAATCGCAATTTTGATATCGCTTGCGATACGTCTGGAGTGGTCTATGTGGCCAACTTTGAGGGCTTGATTTATTATAATGGCGCTAAATGGCAAAAACTGCTGACTCCCGGAATTTCCCGGATTACCCATTTGACTCTAGACAAAAATGGTGAGATTTGGGTTGGTGGACATAATTATATAGGTAAGATCGTATCTGGTGCCAATGGTACGCCTGGCTTGAGGTCGTATGTGTCGGATGTTGTTTCCGAAGGTGAGGCATTGATTGGGGATATTATCGGCATAGAGACCGAGGGAGAGAGTATGGTCTATTATACCCAAGATTTGAGGATCTCGATTAAGGGTGATTCTATTTGTAGTCGTGAGCCTTATGTGAACAATCGCTTTCCAATAATGATTTCTTCTGTTCAGGCAGGTCCGGATATTCGAGTGGAAGCAGATGGGGGAGACGGTGTTAAGATTACGGATCGTCGTTTGGGTACCTCGATCCGTTTAACCGAGGATCAAGGATTATGCAGCAATCGGGTGAACAAATTGGTTTATGATCAGCATGGATCGGTATGGGGAGCGACGGATAATGGCCTGTTTCAAATAGATATGCCCTCATTCTTCTCCTATTATGATATCCATAATGGATTGCAAGGTGAGATCCAATCCATTTGTCGCCATAAGAATTCATTTTATGTCGGCACCTCGCAGGGACTTTTTATTTATGATCCCCAATCCGATTATTTTGAGCTTGTTTCTCCAGAAATCAGGCAAACCTGCTGGAAGTTGATCGTCAATTCAAGACAGGAATTGTTTGCCGTAACCAGCAATGGCCTGTTTATGGTTCAGGGAAAAAAGATCCGGCAACTGAATGGAAACAATGTTTTCAGTCTGGCTTTTGATCCTTCCGATGTGACGACCTATTATACTGGTGAGATAGATGGAATATATAGGTATCATGCGGGTGACCGATTCAAGATATCGAATGTGGAGAAGGTGATGAATCTTCTGTTCGCGCAAGGAGACTTGTGGGCGGAAACCCTTTATGGAGAGATTTATCATGCGACGGCCAATCGTTCTTCGGTTGAGCTCCAGGATACGACAAAAGGTTTGGAGCATGTGGAGAGAAATAAATTGTTTTTGGAGGCAGATACCGTGTATGTCTTGTCGCCTACTGGAATAGGGCGTTGGGATACCGGCCAAAACAAGTTTATCTATCCGGATCATGGATTGAACCAATACATTAATAATCGGGATGATTGGTGGCCAGGACTTGCTTTTGTCTCCCAGGGGCGAATTCTTTTCGTGGGTGGAGATTCCAAACGGGTTTTGGCGACAAACGGGTTTGAGATTGATGAGGCCATGAGCTCAAAATTCCGTTTGTTGGATAATTTATCAATCCGGACCATTTATTGGGATCGGGATTCCATTCTTTGGCTGGGTAATGACAACCGGTTGATCAAGGTTAATTTGAGGAATCGGGATGCGGTATATGAGCATTTGCCGGAGGTGCATATCCGTTCTGTTCGTGTGGGGACCGATTCTCTTTATTGGGGTGGAGACAACAGTTCTCTTGACCAAAAGGAAACGGGAGTCATTCCTTCTTTCAAAAGTCAGTCTCGGAATTTTACATTTGAGTATTCCTCTGGATTTGTTAACGCGATATCTCCTATACTTTATTCGTTTTGTCTGGAAGGGCCGACCTCTCAGGATTGGGTAGATTGGAGCTTGGAGACCCATCAGGATTTTAATAACCTTTCTTATGGAACATATTTGTTTCGGGTTAAGGCTATGGATGGTTTTGACCGGGTGAGTCCTGAAAAAACATTTACCTTTATTATAGAGAAGCCTTATTATTTGAGATGGTATAGTCTCTTGTTTTATTTGCTTGTTCTGGCGGGCCTGATTTCACTCTACGCAAAATGGAGAAACCGGAAATTGTTGATCGAGAAATTGCGTTTGGAGCAGTTGGTGGAGCAGAGAACCGAACAGATTCGTTCGCAACGCGACGAAATCGCCGAAAAATCTCAAAAGTTGGAAACAGCCTTGGCGGAGTTGAAAGAGGCGCAAGACCAGTTGATCCAGCAAGAAAAGGTCGCTACGGTTGGTAAATTGACACAGGGATTAATTGACCGTATCTTGAATCCTCTTAATTATATCATCAATTTTTCCCATCTGTCTACGGTCCTGTTGAAAGATATGAATGAGGATCTGGAGGATGAGAAGGAAAGTGTTTCCGAGGATAATTATGAGGATATGCGAGAGATCCTGGATATGTTGGGAACACATTTGGCCAAGATTGAGGAGCATGGGAATAGTACTTCGCGTATATTGAAAGCGATGGAGGAGATGCTGTCCGATCACAGTTGTCACTATGCGACAACCAATATCAATAAATTGATCAGGAGTAATCTTGATGTCTTGAACGCTTATTACCAGAAGGAAATACAGGAGGCGAATATACAGGTTTTGTTCGAGGAGCCGGATAAACAGGTGGAGGCGGACGTTGATCCTTTACAATTGGGAAAGGTTTTGATGAGCATGATGCAGAATGGCATATATGCGCTTCGGAAGAAAAAGAACAATGGTGTTGTCTATGATGCGGTCATGCGTGTATCCTTGTTATTGGAGGAACATAATGTCCTGATCGTATTGTGGGATAATGGCATTGGTATCGAGTCCACGATTCTTGAGAAGATATTCGATCCATTTTTCACGACAAAGACAACTTCCGAGGCAGCAGGTGTTGGCCTTTATTTGAGCCGGGAGATCATCTTGAACCATAATGGTAAAGTGGAAGTCCATTCCGTAAAGGATGATTATACGGAGTTTATAGTGATTATACCTATTCATCAATCTATTAATACCAAAAGCAATGAGTGAGGTCAAAGATTTGGAGCGTCAGATAGAACAATTAAGGACTCAAATCCAAAAGTCGGAGAAGCTCTCCTCTTTGGGAACATTGAGTGCGGGAATCGCTCATGAGATACAGAATCCATTGAATTTCGTGATTAATTTCAGTCAGATGGCAAACGATATGGTTGACGATTTGACTGATATACTTGATGAGAAAGGTTTAGACTTGGAGGATGAGGCAAACGAGGAATTGGCGGAAGTCTTGTCGACTTTGCGTTCTTATTTGTTGAAAATCGCTGAGCATGGTCATCGGGCAACAAATATCATCCAGGGCATATTGATGTATTCTAGAGGGAAAGCGGATGAGTTCCTTCCGACGAATATCCAAAAGTTCCTGAAAAAATATGTTTGGCTCTCTTTTCATGCGATGCGGGCGAACCTGGCGGATTTTAATGTGACTATCCATGAGGAGTATGATCCTGCCATACCGGAAGTGATGGTAATTCCTCAAGATTTGAGCCGGGCGGTTATTAATGTGATGAACAATGCCTGTTATGCGGTTTGGAAACGGCAGAAGGCTTCGGAGGATGATTATTCTCCGGCAATTACGGTAAAGGCGATATTGAAAGGAGACAACTTCGAGATTTGGATAGAGGATAATGGTATTGGAATCCCGGAAGAGGTCAGGCAGCATCTGTTTACCGCTTTTTTCACGACAAAACCGGTTGGAGAAGGAACGGGCTTGGGCCTGTCTATTACTCGTGAGATTATAGAAGGTAAGCATCATGGTAAAATTGAGGTCGAGTCGGAAGAGAATAAGTTTACCCGATTTGTCTTTATCATTCCGATAAAAAGGTAAAACATGAGAAGAAGAGGGTTCATATTTCTGGTATGCCTGAGTTGGTGTATGGCTTCGTCGTTATTGGCACAAAATGCCGATATTGACAAGATCATGGAGTCTTATAAATTGGGGCAATTGGATAAGACTTATGAGGCGTTGACTCAGAATATGACCACTTTTGAGGGCGCCGAGAAGGTGCAGGCATACCGTTTGTTATCGTTAACCTGTTTTGCGTTGGATCGTTTTGACGAAGCAAAAGAGGCGGCGGGGAAATTATTGGTCCTGGAACCTTATTATACGCCCGCATGGGATGACCCTGCTTATTTTAAGCGATTGATCGACAGTTTGAAGGGAAGCAAGAACACGATCGTTTCCGCTTCGAGACAGGCTGAAACACTAGAGGAGGCTCCCGTTCCGGTCACGTTGATTACCGAGGAGATGATCAAGGCGATTGGCGCACGGACCTTAAAGGATGTCTTGATCACTTATGTACCGGGTATGACATCCGTTGAGAGTCCGAATGAGGTAAACGTAGCCATGCATGGAGTCTATTCGGCCGGACAGGAAAAGATATTGATCATGCTTAATGGGCAAAGAATGAATGCCAGAGTGACCAATAAGGCGGCGCCTGATTATAGTATCAGTCTGGATAAGATCAAGAGGATCGAGGTCTTGAGAGGACCGGCCTCTTCCTTGTATGGTAATGTCGCCTTGATGGCGGTGGTCAACTTGATCACTAAAGAGGGATCAGAGATCAATGGTCTTGAGGCTGCCGCTGGTTTTGGTAACTTTGGCCAAAAGAAGGCAAGTCTTCTTATTGGAAAACATATTACGAATATGGATTTTATGGGTTGGGCCTCATTTTATGCCTCAAATGGGCAGAAGCGTTTTGTTTCGGCTGCTGAGGCGGTAGGAGCTAATCCGCATGATGGTTATGTTTGGACGGAGGCATATAATCATTTGCCCTCTTATGATTTTGGCTTGACATTTAAGTGGAATAAACTGTCATTGATTTTTAACCAGAGGTATGGGAAAAAGGTACCGCCTTATGCGGATATTCATACCTCTATGGGTGCTTTGTATGATTATGACCGATATAAAGTGATTAACGGTGAGGCGCCGGGGCACGGAATGTCTTTTACTCATGCGGGAATGACCTATTCCGATCAAATCAAGAATGTGGATCTGGAGGCCAGTGTGTATTTTGACCTGAACCGGAGTAACCAATATTCCTTGATTGGCGATGGAGAGAGTGGTACGTTGGGCAGTGATACGACACGCTATTATTCCTTTTTCCAAATTATGGACTGGTCGGAATATTCGGTAGGAGGTACGGTTTTAGCCAATTATGCCTATCCTCAGTTGGGGCGTTTGGGTAATGGCAATTTATTGGTCGGCATGCAGATGGAATATATGAGATTGTATGGGGCTGAGGGTCTGGTCGGTTCTGACTTTACGAATATTTTTATGCATTGGCCAACAAATCCCGTACAGTTGGGTGCGGAATCCACATATTCTCCATTCATGCAGTTGAAACACAGTTTTAGCCGGAAATGGATATTGAATGCGGGTGTCCGGTATGATATTAAGCATAGAGTAAGTGATCAGGTGGTGACGTCTTTGTCGCCTCGGATTTCGCTTATTTTCTTGCCCACAGAGAAGATGAGCTTGAAGTTGATTTACGCGAAGTCGTTTGTGGACGCTCCCTATTTTTATCGGTACAATCAATCACCTTCTTATAAGGGACCTGAGGATATGGAGCCGGAGTATCTGGAAGCGGTGCAAGGAAGTTTTACCTATCGTCCGATTCCTGCTTTAAGCTATAATGGCGTGATCTTCTATAATAACCTGACAGGTTTGATTTATCGGGATCAATCGGCTGAAGGTGATGAGCCTCGTTATATCAATGCGGGAGAGTTACGATCCGTTGGGATTGAGAACTCTTTACAGTATCAGGTTCCTCGGTTCATGGCGAATTTTAATGTGACGTATCAAACGGTTTTGGATGGAAATAATTACAGCTTTTCTGGACATCAGATTTATAATGTCCCGAATTGGTATATGAATTTATCCTTGAATGGTAATTTGGTGAAAAAGGAACAGCAGGAGTTATGGCTTTATGCGAATAGCCGTTTGACCGGTGAGCAGCTGTCGCCAATTGATAATGTCTTGATTGGGGGTGAACTGGTACGGGATTTGGATAATAGTCTGCCTGCCGTTTTTACGATGAATGCTGGTGCTCGTTATCGTTTCAGGAATGTAGAACTGGAGTTGTCTTTTTATAATCTCTTAGATAAGACCTATTATCAAGGAGGCAGTACTTCGATTCCCTATATTCAGCAAGGCTTTAGCCTGATGGGAACTTTGAGATATATTTTGAGAAAATAGGATCAATGAAAAAGAAGACATGGAACTGAGGTTGAATTGCTATCAGGAGAATTTATGGAAATACGCGAATCTGTATCCGGCGGAGTTCTATAATTTAGGATTAAGTTTTTGTTTGTCACCAAAACTGAGACCGGATTTATTGAAAAGGGCTTTTGAATATGTATTGAACTCGACAGAAGTATTGAGTGCAGTCTTAGTTTCTGATGATGATTTTGGAACCTGTTTCGAAACGGAGAACAAGGCGCCGTTTATCTTTGAATGTTGCGACTCGACATTGGATGCGTGTCGGAAGGATATGGAGTATTTTACTCGTGAACCGTTTGACTTATCGAGTCAATGGCCTATTCGAGTAAAGTTGTATCATTTGCCGGATCAGTCGTTTATGCTGGCGATTGTTTTTCATCATATAGGAATTGATGGAGTGTCTGTCAGGGACTTGTTGGAAATGCTGGCATGTGTATATAACAGTTTGGACGAGCAAGAGCGGTATCCGGATTTGAAGGTACCTTCATGGTCGGATTATATGAATGGTCCAGGGAAAATCGATCGGGATTTGGGCAAGCAGGATCTGGATTACTGGAAAAAACAATTAGTAGATAAGAACTGTAAGACTATTTTCCCGGATGTATCTGTCTCAGCAACCGATTATACGTGTCAATTCATGAATTTTGAGTTGGGTGAGCATATTATGTCGAATGTAAACCATGTCGCTAGACAAAATGGGACGACCTCTTTTTTGATAATTCTGGCGGCATGGATGTTTGTCTTACGTCGTTTTTCTGGGCAGGACACCATTTTTGTGGATAATCCGATTAATATGCGTCCGGCAAAATCGAGAAACCTGATTGGTTTTTTCGTGAATAGCCTTCCTTATGCCTTGGCTTTTGATGAGACTTGCTCTGTCAAGGATCTGTTTTTTGAATTGACAAGGCAGCATAAGATGTTGAAGCCTTACCGAAAATATACGATAACGGAAATTTGGGGGGCTTTGGAAAATGAGCGAATGACGAGTGCTTTGAGAAAGGCAAACATTGGAATCAATTTTGTGGGATGGAGTGATTCCTTGATTATTCCGTTGAAGAATGTGGATTGTCATTTTTATGAGCGGTTGGATCATTTTTCAGCGTTAGATTTGTTGCTTGAGGTCGAACCGACAAAGGTTGGTTTGTCGAGGATTTGTTATCGGGCAGACTTCTCGGAAGATTATGTGCGTGTATTGATGAATTCTCTAAAAGAGACCTTGAGAGCTTTTGTTGCCAATCCCGATCAAAAATTGTCTGAAATTGCTTTGCTCCCGCATGAGCAAATAAAGGCTTTAATGTTGGCGTATGAAAAGCGACTGGATCAATTGTTGCCGGTTGAGGAGTCAATTAATGAATGTTTTGAGCGAATGGCTCTTTCTTATCCTGAGCAATTGGCTTTAATATATGATGAGAAGTCGATCTCTTATCAGGATTTTCATGAGTTTTGTGAGCGTGGTGCCCGTTTGTTGAGAACTGCCTATCGTCTTCGTTTTAAGGAAGAGATTAAGGCTGGTGAGCCGATTGGAATATATACGGCTGATAAATTTAAGGCGATTTTGTGGATATTTACCATTTTGCGGGCTGGTGGCGCATACGTGAGCTTAGATTTTTCTTATCCGAAGGAAAGGATCGCTTTTCTTGTGCGGGATTATGGCATAAAATCCGTATTGTCGGATCGTGAGGAGGCCTTGAATGTTTTTCCATCTTCTGTATTATGCCTTTCGTTAGACGAGAAAGAGCCGGTTCCTGTTCAGGAAATATTACCTCAAGTCGATAAGTCTTCCTTGGCTTATATTATATCTACTTCTGGAACAACTGGTCAGCCAAAGGGAGTGCCGATAAGACACGAGCAGGTGTTGACTTTGCTTCAGTCGGGATTGTTTGTCTCTGGGCCGCATCAGCGGGTTTTGCAATTTGCCAGTCTCTGTTTTGATGTTTCTGTTTGGGAAATTTTTGGTACTTTATTGAATGGTTCCACTTTAGTGATCGCTACGGAGGTGCAACGTCATGATATTGTCTTGTTGAAAGAGTTGTTGATAAGTAAGCGCGTCTCGGTTGCGCTGATTCCGCCGGTACTGTTGTCTCGTTTCCCTCATCAGGAAATGCCGGATTTAACGGACCTTTGGGTTGGCGGAGACTCTACTTCTGGGAATGTGATCGAGTATTGGAAAAAGGGAAGACGGTTTTATAATGGATATGGACCAACAGAGGCGACCGTTTGTGCGACCGCTTGTGAGATGGATGACTTGATTGTGGCGAATGATATTGGTTTTCCTTTGATAGGAGTAACCTGTTATGTTTTGGATTCGAATTTGAATTTGGTTCCCGATTATGTTTGGGGTGAACTTTATATTGGTGGACCACAAGTGACTTCTGGATATATTAACCGCCCGGAATTGAATAAGGAGAAGTTTATCCCTAATCCATATGCGACGGCACGTGATCGGGAATTGGGAAGAAATTTAGTGCTTTATAAATCGGGAGATTGGGTCTCAAGATTGCCAAATGGACATCTTCTGTTTCATGGTCGAATTGATTTTCAGGTCAAGATAAATGGTTTCCGTGTTGAATTGGGTGAAATCGAGAGTCAGTTGAATCAATATCCGGCTGTTGCCAGATCGGTTGTTTTGGTCAAGACGGTGGCTGATGATAAGAGATTGGTTGCTTATATCTTGCCTGCCGAGAATTATAGGGATACGCTTTCGGGCCGTCAACTTAAGATCTATTTATCGGAAAGCTTACCTTATTATATGATTCCTTCTAAATGGATTTTCGTAAAGAGCTTTCCTTTGACGATTAATGGAAAGATAGATCTGAAGGCTTTGCCTGATCCGGATATGGGAGAAGATACGGATGCGGATATTGTAGCGCCTGAATCGGCTGAAGAGCGCATATTAGAACGTGTTGTCGCTGAGGTCTGCAAGATGGATAGGGTGAGTGTAGAGGCCGATTTGTTTGATATGGGAATTTCCTCAATAGAGGTTATGATGGTTATTGCCCAAGCGGCAAACTTGGGATTGGATTTATCGGTTTCCAGATTTTATCAAGGGAAAACGATTCGGGCGATTGTTCGTGACAACAAGGCGCAATTCTGTTTTTGGGCGGATGGAACGGATTTGGATGCGGATAAACCGGTCTTACTCCTGGTTTGTGGCGATGCCTATTTTAATCCGGATTACCAATATCTCGTGGAGAAATTTGGAAATGATTACGCTATTTTGGTGTTGGATTCGTATCATGCTTATTTCGCGTCAAGGGAAAACTTGGGTTGGGAAGAGCTGATGAATGTCTATAGGCGATTGGTCGCTAATGTCTTGGGTGATCGTGTGCCCAAATTGATCGCTGGTTTCTGTATTGGTGGTGAGATGGCTTTGTCTGTGGCCTCTCTTTTTGCGGAGTGTGATTCCAAACCGACTCTCGTCTTGTTGGATAGTTTCGCGAATCGCCGGAAGTGGGGAATATGGTCTTTTGATTATGCGGAATCTTTGGGCATGTTGCGTGAACGCTTGATTGAGGAGACGAGCGGATTGCTGAAATCTCAGGTGTTGGATGCCTATCCAGGTGATATTTACCTGTTTCTGGCCAATCGGTTTACGACCGAGCATGTCCAGGACGCGGATAAGAAAGGCGTTGAGGAGCGGGTTTATGGCCAATTCAGTGAGAACGCCTCCGCTTGGCGGGAACTGGTTCCGCATTGCCGGATAGAATGGATAGAGAGCGACCATTGGCATATGCTGGATCGGTTAGCTGTTGACCAGATTTATGAGAAATTAGCTTATTAATAATTTACTGTAATATGATTAAGCCTTCGACTTTATTGAAATCGGAGCGTTTGGGGGTTGTCGATGCCTTGAGGGGATTTGCCTTGATGGCGATTGTCCTTTTGCATAATTTGGAGCATTACAATATTTATCACCTGCCTGAAGGCCAGCCTTCGTGGTTGGACGCGTTGGATAAGGGGGTATGGGATACGGTCTTTTTCCTGTTCGCGGGAAAGGCGTTCGCCACTTTCTCCCTGTTGTTCGGGTTCAGTTTTTTCATACAGATGGATAACCAGGCCCGGAAGGGTAATGATTTCCGGTTGAGGTTCGCTTGGCGTTTGTTCCTGTTGGCGTTGTTTGCCCAGCTTCATGCCTTGTTCTATAATGGGGATATCTTATTGCTTTACGCTTTTTGTGGTTTCTTCTTGATTCCGGTGGCCCGTTTGTCTAATAAACTGGTATTGGTGATCGCCACGGTTTTGGTGAGCCAACCTTTTGAATGGTATCGGATGATTCGCGCGTTGATGGATCCGGCTTATGTGACCGATGTCGGGAGCCGGTTTATGGTGTATGCCAATCGGTGTTGGGGCGCGACGACCGATGGCTCGTTTCTCGAGGTTTTGGTTTCGAATATCGGCGACGGGCAATTGTACAGCAACTTTTGGCAAGTCGAGAACGGGCGCCTGTTCTTGGTCCCTGGGCTGTTCATGTTTGGCCTGTTGCTGGGGCGGTTGAGGTATTTCGTGAAAAGTGATCGCTCCCTTCGCTTTTGGAGGCGTTTGTTGCCGGCCTCATTTATCGTATTCCTGGTCTTGACCGCACTGAAGATTCTTTTGGTTGATTGGGTTGGTTTGCAAAGTGATTCATTTAAGATCGCTTATGGTGTCGCAATCGGGTCTTACGTGAATTTCGCCATGATGTGTATATTGGTTTCCCTGTTCGTATTGTTTTGGTTTAGGGTTGAGGATGGTTATCGGATACAACGTTTCCTGATCCCTTATGGGCGGATGAGCTTGACGAACTATATCTTTCAGTCCATAATCGGATGCTTTATTTATTATGGTTATGGCTTGGGGTTATGGCATTCTTCCGGGGCCACTTGCTCGTTGTTGATCGGGATCGGGATTTTCCTGTTCCAGCGTGCGTATAGTTGTTATTGGTTATCACGTTTCAGGCAAGGGCCGTTGGAGTATTTGTGGAAACGGCTGACTTGGCTGGGGAAAGCGGGTAGATGAGCGCGTAAGAAAAGGCGGGGAAGGCCAAAACGAGCCAGGTCTTATCTCTCGTTTGTCCCGTCGGACGTCTCCGACGGCGTTTCGCGACACTGTTTTGTCCCGTCGGACGTCTCCGACGGCGTTTCGCGGCACTGTTTTGCTCCGTCGGACGTCTCCGACGGCGTTTCGCAGCACTGTTTTGTCCCGTCGGACGTCTCCGACGGCATTTCGCGACACTGTTTTGTTCCGTCGGACGTCTCCGGCGGTATTTCGCGGCACTGTTTTGCTCCGTCGGACGTCTCCGACGGCATTTCCGGATACTGTTGAGGGTGTGCCTAAGCGGTTTTCGCTTTTGGGCACACCCTCTTTTTGCTATCGTCAGTCATCAATCACTCTATTTTCTTCCGGTGATGCAAGAGCCCATAACCGTTGGTCATGTGTCGGCGACGTTCCCGGATCTCTTCCAATGTCTTGAGATCCCCGATCGCCGGCAGCTCATGGCTTTTCGCGTCTTCCAGGAATTTCCAGGCATATTCGGAAGCCATCGCGGAGTCCCTGGCGGTTGGCAATCGTTTATCCAGCTTGCCGTCGAGGATGGAATTGGCGAAACGCTCGCATAACCGGTCGATATTTTTCCCGCCGTAAGGTTTTACGATCGTCTCCGTGACGTTCACGCCGCGCAGCTCGACCGTCGCGGTCTTGAAATCGTGGCTCATACGGGCGATTCCTTTCGTGCCAATGACGTCGATGTATGAATTGTGGGTCTGGTCCTTCGACAGCTGTCCATAGACAAATCCCTGGGTGATATCAAACACGATCCCATTCTCGAAAGTGCCATGGCATTGCAGCCACCACGGTTCCGGATAGCTCCACATCCTCAAGGCTTGGGCATGCCAGGTCTTGTACTCGCAGCCCGCGTACCACCGGGTGATATCCACGTAGTGCATGCCACAATCGTGAAACGCGGGACCCTCATATTCATGTCCCTCCCCGGGAGCCAGCCCGGGCGTCATGTGGCAGATCCGGATGATCGCCAACTCACCGATCTCTCCGCTATCGATGAACTCCTTGATCGTATTGTGATACCAGGAGTTCCGGAGGTAAAGATTGACTGTCGCCAGCTTATCGGAACTTTCAATAATCTTGACCGCTTCCCATTCCCGCGGGATAGAGTCGGCGATGGGTTTCTCGGAGATGACATGTTTCCCCGCCGCGACCGCTTTCTGGATTTGCTCAAGCCGGAAATTGGCCAAGGTAAATAAGCCTACCACATCCACTTCGGGATCATCAAAAACGATTTGCTCGTCGGCCACGATTTTGGAATTGGGAGAAAGCTTGTGGGCATATTCCCTCGCTTCCGGGTCAATATCGCAGATATAAGCGACTTCCCACTTGTCGTTTTTCAGCATTTCTTCCAGATAAAACCCTCCCATCCGGCCGAAACCAATAATTCCTACTTTTATCTTGTTTCCCATGATAGAATCTTTAATAGTTATTTCGCTTACAAAAGTAGCAAAAACGGGCGGTTATTTTTGCGATTTTATGTTAACGGCCCATTTTTAATTGGTAATTATAGAAAAATCGCCTATGCCCATTTGACTTTTATCATCTACTATACGTGTCGCGACAAGGCGAATGGTTTGTCCTTTGGTCGCCTTGAAATGGAGCGTTTGCTCGATCGGGTTCGCCTTAATGTTTGAGAATTCGCCAGAGGAGACCAGTTTGCCATCAACGAACAATTGGTAATTGGCGATGTGGCCTTCCGCGTCTCTATTCTGGTTTGGCATGTAGCGGAAACCGGAGATCTCGTATGGCCTGTCTAACTTGAAGGTTACCTCTCGTTTCCCTTTGGGGAGATAATAGGCCGTGAAACCATTTCCATCGAGCAAAAGCCGTGTATCAGGATCGTTAGGCGACATTACCGTATACGAACTGCTCGGAATATCGAAAGTCTTGCTGGATATCGGGCTGTATTTGTCGAATGTCGGGTCATAGGCGATCGCCTTGATCTCTCCTTTTTGGGCGAATTTGAAAGGCTGATCGTATGTTGCCGACGTTTGGGTTGGTTCGGTGCCATCAGTCGTATAATAGATTTTCGCGTTCTTGTCGCCTGCGGTGATGGTAACAATATCGTTTCCGTCTCGGCTCAGCTCAGGCTCTGTCATTAAGGCTGGAGCCAAGAAGGCCTCTACGTTATTGATACATAACGGACCTCTGGAATCTAGGAAATTGATTCTTATTTTCTCTGCCTCGATTGTTTGGATGCGGACGATTCGCTTGTAGCCAACCGTGGTAGTCGAATCAACAGGTTCGGCCGCTTCCCATTGCCCATCTTTCATATATTCAATGTTGAATTTACGAACCCGTTGTCCAAGTGGGATATACTCCTGCAGCATAACACGATTGATTTGTTGTGGGCTTGGCAACGTGAATGTCAGTGTGGCGGCATTGACGCCATCCTCGGTAGCCCAATAAGTATCCCAATTGTCATCGGTTACCCGATTGGCGGCGAATGTTCGGCCTCGACGGTTGCTTGCCTCGACATAAGCACCTTTCAGCAAGTTCGTTTTCAGGTCGTTTGAGATGGTTTGATACCATTCTACGGCACGTGCTGAGTCGGTTGGGGCGATTTTCCCATTTAAGGCGACAGGAAAGTTCAACAAGAAATTAGCGTTATGGCCTACACTTCTGTAATAGAGATCGACCAGCTTGGCCAGCGATTTGACTTGATGGTCTTCTCTCTCGTGATAGAACCAGCCCGGTCGGATGGAGACATCGCATTCGCCACCCAGCCACATACGCTCGTTTTCATCTCCCCAGATACTTCCTTGAAAATTGGGGAATTCAGGTTCCGGCGCATAAATACTCCATTGGGTGTCGCCGGCCCAACCCTCCTCGTTTCCAATCCATCGGATGTCGGGCACGGTGCCGCCAAAAATTATGGCGTTAGGATGTTTTTTCTTGATCTCTTCACGAGCTCTTTCGTAATTATAATAGGTTTTCGCGTCGATGGATCTTTTTTCGTTAGCGCCGCCATACCAGCCATTACCACCGTTAGCGCCATCAAACCAATATTCGAAAAGCGGGCCGTAATTACTGATCAACTCCTGTATTTGGGCGTGATATTTTTCTACGTAAGCGGGTGTACCGTAATTATCGCTGTTTCGGTCCCAAGGGGAGAGGTAAATACCAAACTTCAGGCCGTGGCGTTTGCAGGCCTCAGAGAGTTCACGTACCATATCACCCTTGCCATCTTTCCAAGGGGAGTTCTTGACACTGTATTCCGTGGTGGCCGTTGGCCATAGGCAAAAGCCATCGTGATGCTTGGCGGTTAATATGACACCTTTCAGGCCGGCGGATTTTATCGTGCTTGCCCATTGGTCGCAATCCAGGTTTGTTGGATTGAATGTAGATGCGGGTGTATCACCATATCCCCATTCCAGGTCGTTGAAGGTGTTAAGACCAAAATGAACAAAAGCGTAGGTCTCCAATTTGTGCCATTCTACCTGTTCCGGAGTGGGGATAGGATAAATGGGCTCGGGCGCTTTGGCGTTGTCACAGGCCACCAAAAAAGAACATGCGGATATTGTTAATCCCAGTGCTTTGACAAATGAATGCGTACGTGTACTCATAATATCTGATTATTTATTTTGTGTTTAAGCTTTATGCATGAATATAAGCAACGAATTTACGGATTTATTGGTATTTGTCCAATGGAAGTTTTTACTTTTATGATTTTTCGGCAGGAGGGGAGACTTGTAATGCCTTATTATTACTGTGCATGTGTTAGAAAATTCCTTGCTCGAAGCGTCCAAAGATAGTGATATTAAAAGTTGGATTGTTAAGAGTGAATAATGCCCATCATGGGATATCTATAATAGGCATTGTAGAGGGATAACAACCTCGGTTATGATAAACAGTCGCTAAAATCGTTCCCGTCCGTATTTACGAGAGCGTATATACGGATGGTTGCGGTAGCAATTCAATATCCGTTTCCAGTCCTCTTCGGAGGGTACTCCAGTTTTTTTCGGGAAGTACTGGAGTACTTTCCGGGAAGGATTGGAGTCCTTTCCGGAGGGGACTGGGATCGCCTTCGCACGCCTGTCCCGGTATTTTCCCAGGAATGGCCCGGGACGTGCGGTAACAAACCGAAAAAAAAAAGTTTATGCCTTATCCCGCTGATTGATATTCATTTATCGGTTTGTTCCTAAAAATTCTTGAAAAAAAGTGTTGGAAATGTTTGGAAGTTATGTTTTACAGCACTACTTTTGCACCCGCTTTCGAGAGGGAAAGTGACACGGACGGCTCGCCACGGCGACGGTCCGGGAAGAAAAAAGAAAAAAAACTTCCGAAAAAGTTTGGCAGTTCAGAAAAACTCCTTACCTTTGCGGTCACGTTCCGAGAGGGAGCGACAAGAGAAGAGATCTTTGAGAGAATTTTCATACCGACTAAAGTAGTACAAGTATCGAGGCCGGACGGATGTCCGGATCGAATGAGCCGTCAATTAAATAACGGGTACTAAACGACAATAGTCAACGGGATCCGGAGCGAGGATATTAAAGATACAATTTTTCACAACGAAGAGTTTGATCCTGGCTCAGGATGAACGCTAGCGACAGGCTTAACACA
>ERZ779874.685-NODE-685-length-37534-cov-47.609541_pt1 | contig 37534 bp, 21 predicted proteins | sample MGYA00511031_ERZ779874 | MGnify/ENA primary metagenome ERZ779874 (study PRJEB29588, sample SAMEA2156850) | human gut metagenome | biome: human gut; feature: human-associated habitat; material: faeces | place: Denmark | collected 2008/2010 ...
GTGGTGGCTGGCATTGTCGTAGTAGCCGTGGCGCGGGTCGCGGATGTCCACATCGGCACCTCCGACTTTGAGCACATAGCCGCCGTCCCATACCTTATAGGCATCTGCATTGGCGGCTTTGACTCCGGCCCAGTAAGCGGCGTGATCCTTGGGATGGGTGGAGCCAGCTGTGAAGCCAGTCACTTTGCCTCCCTCTATGGTCAGAGATCCGTTGATATGGTCGGACACATGGAACTCAGGAGCTACAGATGCGCGGGTGTTCCACCATGCGTTGTTGACCTCGCTGTCATTGCGGAAGCCGTCGGCGGAGGTCACGGCATTGCTGCCGCGAAGCAGCGGATGCACTTCTGCCGGAGCCGAATACGTGCCCGAACCGTCTTTCTTCGCATTGCCTACAGCAAGGTGATAGCCGGGGTTGAACGGATTGACATCCTCGGTACCCGGCCACTTGTCGCCATGGTCCATATACCACTGCGAGAGGCTCTTTTCACTTACGAGCTCATCATTGATGCCGACAGCAGCGAGAGCCACATGGGCATCCTCGATGTTGACGAACAGGCCGCCGTAGCTTTCTATGAACGACTCGCTGACGGCTGTCACGTCCTTGGCGACAGTATCGTCAGTGTTGCGGGCATCGGCATCCGCCTCAGTGAGCACGTCGCGGAGTCCCTGGCGCGGAGAGGTCAGGTTGTTATCGCCATAAGCCAGTTCGGTCTCGATGCGGCGCGAAGTCACGGCAGGCATCGTTATGCCCTCGTTCTCATATGTGAGTTCGACTATAAAGCGTACTTCCTGGTCCTGACGCAGCTTGAGCGGCGTGCCGTCGATGTCGATAGCAAGGGCATCGTCAGCACCGGCATCGGTCCGGTAAGGTATACCGCCGATCTTAAGGCGTGCGGCTGCATATACGCCTTCTCCCTCAGACTCGGCCTTCATGTCAAGGAGAGCGGCATCGTCGAAGAGTTTCACCTCCGTGGCGGATCCTGTCTCATCCTCGCCGATATAATATACCTGGGCGTGTACGGCAGTACCGTCGAGCGAACCGGCGTAGCAGATGCCGTCGCCAGTGCGCTCGGCAAAGCGGATACGGGCGTATCCGTCACGTCCGGATTCCTCTACCTCATCTCCGTTGGTCACGCGGAGGGAGTTGAACCGCACGCTGCCGTCCTCGTGGCGGTCGGCGACGAGGGTGCCGTAGAGCCGGCCAGCCGGCATGTATGCGAACACCTCGGCCGTAACGGGCGCCGGCTTGGGTGCGCCCTCCACGGTCACATCGAGAGTGAGGCTCGTCAGGTTGTTGATGCGGCAGTTGACCACAATGAAGTCCTCCATGTCGGTCCGGCTATCAGTGAAGTAACCTTTGGGATAGTGTACGACTGCGATGCCTGTCTGCTCAGTGCCACCGTTGTCAGAGGGAGCCTTATACTCCTGCGTAATCTCGTAATATATATCGGCATAGGAGTCCGGATCGGAGATGGTGCTCTTCTCGGGGATGGCGGCGCCCTCGACATCCTGGAACTTGGAGTCGGGACGGATGTTGCCTACTGTCACGGCTGCACTGACAGCGTCAAGGGTGACATCGGACGGGAGTTCGGAAATCACGCTCTGGATGTCGGGATAGACACGCACGACAGGATGGTATACATTGACACCGTCACGGCTGGTAACACGCTGCTCGCCCCTTATCTGTCCCTGGTCGACAGAGAATATGGTGATACGCTGCGATATGTTCCAATGGTCGGTGTCCTTGAGATCAAGACCCGTCTCGTCGACATACTCTACGTCATATATGAAAGCGACGTATGTGCCTTCGGAGAGATTGCTGATGGAAACGGTCTCTTCTTCAAGATAACGCAGGTACGGCTTCTCGAGCGTATAAGTGTTGCCTCCCACTATTTCAATCTGTCCGGCGGTAATCTCTCCGGTCGTCTCGTCGTAGGCAAAGGCATCGGGATCTACTTTCACCAGCCTGGTCTTGTATGACTTTATCTGGGGACGGGCTTCTACCTTGGCGGGGTTGATGAAGTAACGCACGGTGGCAGAGTTAGTACCTCTTTTGTTGAGGGTGATGACAGGACGCTCTGCTTCGAACTGCACGTCCAACCACGAGTAGTTGCGGCCGTCGTTGTAGTAGTTGGCCTCGCTCGCGTGGGGATTGTGGAAGAGAGTGCTGTTGCGGTCGTCGGTGTCGCTCTCCAAGGCGAGGTAGAACTTGAGCGACGACACGTACTGGCTGTTGTCCAAGCGGAAGTACTGTCCGGCAATGTTGTCGTCATCGCCGTAGTCTTTTGAATCACCATAATTTATTGCAGTCCAGCTCTTGGTCGACACCTCCTTGCCGTTGTCGTCTTTGACTACCTGGCCGCCGCCGTTCATAGGCAGCTGTGAGGTACTGTTTATGAGCATGTTGGCATAAGGCTCAGTGTCTTTCTGGATTCCGACACCCCAGTTGGGGAACCACGACAGGCCATTGGCGACAGTGCCGTAGGTGCGGGCCCCGTAGCCGGTGAACACCTTGAACATGCCCTGAAGCTCGATGTTCTCTATCTCATAGACTGCAAAGCGGGTCGGTTTGGTAGTGCTGCCGTTGCGTTCGAATGTCTTTTCTACCTCTCCGACATACTTGAATGTCAATGAGCCGGCATCAGGAGTGTCGATGCCCTTGGAGGAAATCATCTGGAACTGCGGAGCGTTGCGCGGCGGCAGGATGGTCGAACTCATCACATTGTCTGCAAGGAGTTCGCCGGTAGTAACGCGGTTGTCACTGGCTGCATTTCCGTCAAAGTAGTAGATGCGCCTGCCATTGACATCCGTAGCAGAGACATGGGAATCATATATGTAAGGCTTGCCGTCATGGGTCCACTGGATGAAGGCGTTAGTGAACGAGTGGTTGAGATCCTCGGCCGAAGATATGCCTATATTCTTCAGGTCGTCATCGGTGATGCCTGTTGTCGACAAATCGCTGGCAAAATGGTAGGTCTGGTTGGAGCCACGGAGAGCCTGGATGTTGGAGGAGGTCAGTCCTATCCACGGGAATCCGTGCAGAGGGGCCTGCTTGAGGGTCGACGGATAGGAGAAGTCGATGGTGGCGGTGAGGTTTGTGCCAACGGCTTCCGGATCGAATTCCAGGCGCACCATGGTGGCACCGATGTTCCAGAAGAAGCCTCGGCCCTTGTCCGGCTGCATGGTGAATGCAGCCGATACCTTCGAACCCTCGGCCAGACCCTCGGCGGTGTCGAGGTTGAAATCCTGGCCGGTGGCGTAGATATGGTACGGGATATCGTCCGCATAACCCCAGTCGGTGATCGAGAGCTCGCCGGAAGCCGATTTGGTCACGCCACGGATGATGAACTGGGCGGCGGGGATGACCACGAAATTGTCAAGCACATACTTGCCGTCGTCCTGCTTGAGCAGCTCCCACTCGGGCGAGAGGCGGTTGTCGTTCTGGATGGCTGACATGTAGAAGTACTTGGTGTCGCCGGGGGCGAGGATGGCGTCGTCGCTCAGCGACCACGCTACTCCCGAAATCGCCGGTGTATATGTCGGGGTGAGCTTTGTGGTCGACACGCCCATCCACACTGCCGACAATGTGGCATCGTCAAATGTCACCTGTACATAGTAGCTGCCGTTGTTGCAAATCTTGAAATTATAGTTGTCGGCAAGACTGGTATATGTGACAGGCGTGCCGGTGTACTGCGACACGCTGTTGAGCTGGTAGTCCGCAGAGGAACCCGACCAGCTCACGTAACGTACCACATCGGGTTCGCTGCCGGCGTTATCGTAGCCTGCAGTCACACGGATGTAGTAGAGATCTGACGCTTTGCTGATTTCGCCCGAGGGGTTGCCGTCCCATACGAGAGGATAGAAATTCCACACGTTGTCGGCGGCATCATAGGTGAATTCTCCTTCCGTGCGGTCGCTCTGGCTGCGGTTGACAAGCTCCACCTTCTTAATCTTGCGCACCGATTCGGGAAGCGCCTCGATGCTGACACGCACATCGCCGCTGCCGGCATCGGTGAGGAGGATACGGTAGCGTGCGCCGACCTGGAGCCCCGGCACCTTGGCGGCAAACCGCTGCTTGTCGGTAGCGGAGACTGACGAGGGTACCTGCCGCCACACTGTGGTGGGCGAACCGAGGAAGAGTCCTACCGGGGCGTAGAGGTTGCCTTTTGAGCCGTAGATGAGCATCTGGGCGGTGTTCGCTGTGGCAGTAAAGGTGTATACCCAGCCGTTGAGGGGCTCGGACTTGATGAAGTAGCGTGAGGTTTCCCATGAGCCTACCTCTGAACCTTCGCCCGTAATGCTGGGTGTATAGGGTGTGCCGCTTATATCCATGCCGGCTTCGGAGCTGTAGGGCGAGACAGAAATTTTGGTAGCGTCGGTACCGTCAAATTCGATGCCCACCATGGCCTGTCCGGCGGTTTTGACACAGAAGTAGTATTCGCCGGACGAGTAAGAGTACACGTTGGCTGCGGATGTCTGGTCATAGAAGCCGTAATCAATCCAGTAGTTGGCATTGTTAGTGCCTATGGAATAATACTTTATCCCGTCTTTGGTCTCTGCCACGAAACGTAGCTTGGTGTTGGCGGGATTGCTAGAAACTGCGGGCGGCAGGCTGCCCGGGGTCACTCCTGTCCAGATGTTTTCCTCTTCGGTGTCAAGGTTCTGGATAAGGTTGCAGAGAATGTTGCCGCTGGCATCCTGCAGGGTGACGCTCTTGATATAAGCATCGGGATTCCACTCTGCAGTTATGGCCGAAGGCACGAAACGGCTGCACTGTACGCCTTCGGACACCTCATACTCCTGGAGCCCGCCATTCAGGGTCAGCTTGACGGCATCCCTGTCGGTCCCGTCGAAGTACATGCCACGGGCATCGTCTTTCGACGGGGTGAATATGCTGAAACCGGTATGTTCGGTGCCGTTTGCCACCGTAGTAGCTCCGCCGACAACATCGTCGAGGGCATAATATGTGCCGCCGGTGTCTGAGTTGTCATTGTCGGGGTCGTCGTGGTTCATCACCACGCGTATGAAGTAACGCTGTGTCAGGTCGCCGCTGTCGGTGCCGCTGACCGATGAGCGGGAGATGGCATAGGATCCGTCAGACTGACGGCTGAACTCGCCGAGGCGTACAGGCGTGCCTGAAGTGCTGTAGCTCCACAGGCATATGCGGCGCACTGCTGCGGGGCCCACCCACGAGGCGTTGCGTATGTCGGAGTCGACACTCTGGCCAGATACGGCTTCGGAATGGTCGTTACCTCCGCCCCAGGCTCTCACAATGGCTTTGATATAGTAGCTGGAGGCATCAGAGCCAAGCTCCTCGGCCAGGCTGACCGGCGAAGTGTACACTTTGTACGGGGCTTTGTCATCACACGAATAGAGTATCACCGGGGTCGCCCCGTCGGGGAGGGAAGACATGCCTTCGCAGCTCAGGGTGGCGATGCCGGTGTGGATGTTGATACTAACCGTCGCCACAGGGAGGGTGTAGGTGTAGGTCACGGCAGAGGTCACGTAGGACCACTGGCCGCTGGCATATGCGGCGGCGCGGATGGTCGTATACCCCTTGGTCAACTCTATGCCGACGGAGGGGTCGTATTTATGCCAGTCGTAGTTGGTCGAAGGGTCGCCCTGCGGGTTACCGCTCTCGGTGTACGTGTAGTAGATGTCGGCATCGGCCACATCGGGTATCTTCACCACGTTGCCTGTCACTGTCGGTCCCGCCGGCAGCGAGGGCGTAGACGGACGGATCTCTATCCTGGTGATGGTCAGCGACAATTCCTTACCCGACTCGAACGTGGTTGTGGTCGGGAATGACAGCTTGTACTTCGCGCCTGCGGTAGCTGTATAGTTGCCACCGTTGCCGCCGTACACAAAAAGGCTGCGGACACCATCGGCAGAGATGGGAGTACGGTCGTCTCCGTAAAGCACAGTATTGCTCAGAGTACCTGTATCTTCAAGGGACGACGTACTGTCGTAACGCTGCAGACGGAATGTCTTGTCGCTGTCAGAGGCATCTACCGTGTAGACCCAGTTGCTGCCCTCTATGGAGAACAGATTGGAAGCACCGTCGATGTAGATGAACGGCACGTTGGTCTGCATCCCGCTGTTAGGCATAAGCACTATAAGGCGGTCAGTAGTGATGGCCGCCTCTGAATAGTATGCAGAGGAACCCAGACCTACATTTTCCCCACTTGTGGAAATGGGGTCTTGGGTAACAGACCAGCGGGTATATCCTCCCCATGTACCCCCGCTATTATTCCACTGATAGCGGGTTTCGTATCCGTCAACTTTGGTCATCTGGTAACTGCGGCGATAGCTTCCATGACCGATGTTGAAATAAGGGGCACTGGTCCAACCGGTGTTTGCGATGTCGACAGTGACAGTCCCCAGGAAATCGTATGCCTGAGCCGGGAGGACGCCAGTCAACAACGCTAACATCATTGCGAAGAAGGTGAGAAATTTCTTCATGTAATGAGTTGGTTTTTAGTCAGTATTTATATTGATTAAGTTAAATGTGAAAGTGCGTTTGTCAAGGCCGGAGCCTCGGGGCAGCCACAACGGGCCGCAGGAGCATAATACAGATACGAGTTATGCCGCCACATGCAGGGGCGGCCGGCCGCCGGATGCTGCCACATGGACGGCGATGACGGCACGATGACATGAATCAGGTAGATGTCAAGAAGTAGTGCAGATGGTCAATGTCGAAAACAAGATGGGTTTTAATGATTAATTTATAAGTGTTTGAATTATATATTTTTATACAACAAAAAAGCACCGAAAAGCGGTGCGCTCTCCGGTGCGGAAAATATGGTACAAAAGGTGTGACGGCAACGCGGCAACAAGCCACGGCTGCGTCCGAGTCAAATCATAGACATCCCCTTTTAATCCTTAAACAGGTATAATTTCCAAATTTTAGCACAGGATTGCAATGCAAAAATAGGAAATTAGGCTTTAAATGTTATATTTACCCCCCCCCCCGATTAATAAAATTTAACATTTGCAAGAGGATAGGAAGCTTAGGAATCACAGGAAGACTATGATGGCTGGCGGCGAAAGCGGACGAGAAGCCAGGCGGTGAGGGCGTAGAGGGCGGCGAGGAGCCAGAGGTGGAGGTAGGGGGAGGCGACGGCGTGGAGCGACGAGCCGTGGGACAGGAGGCGGACGAAGCCCTGGACTCCCCATGTGGCCGGGACGATGGAGGCGAGGGCGCGCCAGAAGCCCGTAATGGCATACATGGGCCACGAGAGCCCTGACAGGAAGAGGAACACGACGCTCGAAAACACAACGACCAACAGGGAGGTCTCGCGCTCGGTGACAAACACCTCGAGGGTCATGCCAAGGAAGCAGGAGCTGACAAGGAGGGGGAAAACGAAAAGCATGTAGTCCACGAAGCTGCCGGAGTCAGGGAGGGCGAACATCGATGGAATCCACACGACGACGTAGACGGTCATGGGGAGGTAAATCAGCAGGTAGCACACCAAGCGGCCCATGATGGCGGCAAGCGGCGATGCTGCGACGCCGAGGGGGTCGACACCCCCGTTGGCACGGCGACGCTCCGCCCTGCCCCCGGCAAGCATGGTGATGCCGAGGATAAGGCTCTGCTGGAGGATGAGCATCAGTATGCCCGGCATGACAAAGGATGCGAAGCCCTGCGAGGTATCGCCTATGAACACGGCATTGGTGCCGACCGAAGATGCCGAACCCATCGCCGCGTATGCCGGCTCGCCTATGATGTCGACGGCCTGCTGCCGTATGTCGGCATCGAACGCTATCTGGAGCTGAGTCATGTCGAGAAGCAGGGCGCGGTAGCGGAGCAGCAGCGAGGCATCGCAATAGAGGCTGACCACCGCCTGCTCCGAGCGGCCAATGCTGCGGTCATAACCGCGAGGAATCTCCACCACCGCATAGCAGTCATGGGAAGCATACCACTGCCGCGCTTCAGAGAGCGAGGAGGCATAGCCGACGACGTGAGCCGAGGGGAGCGCGTCGATGGAGCGCACCAACGAGCGCGACGCGGCAGTGCGCGAATTGTCGACCACAGCCACCGGCATCTCGCGCACCACTTCGGGGTTGTAGATGAGCGTGTAGACTATCGGGTAGACCGTCGGGAGGAGGAAGAAAAACAGTATGACACCCGCATCCGTGAACACCAAGCGGAATTCACGGCGACACACGAGATAAACGGAGCGGAACCAGGAGTACATATGGAGCTGTTATCAGGGGAGATATACGGGGCGCAGGCAGTGGCGGCGCAGTTTCCAGAGCGAAGCCAGCGGCAGCAGCGTGAACAGGATGAGTATGACGTAGTAGAAGCGCGAATAGTATAGCGGCAGACCGTTGAGGGCCTGGTCGATGTAGATGAGGAAGTACCAGCGCACAGGGTAGAGATAGGAGAACACCCCGATGTAGGGGTACATCTGCTCCACCGGGTAGGAGAAGCCTGTAACAGAGAAAGCCAAGATGCCCAGCAGACTGAGCACCGAGAGCGACAGGCGCATGTTGACCAAAATCCCCGAAACGAAGAGCGCGAACGCCTGCGACGCCACCACCATCAGGAACCATGCCGAGAGCATGTGGAGAGGCGGACAGTGGAGGGGGAAGCCGCAGAAACGGTAGAACAGAGCCTGCACAGCGAAGCCGAGGAGCGTGAAAACGAGCGTCTGCGGAGCCAGAGTGCCGAAAGTGGCGATGTAGATGTTGCCTCCCGAAGCCGCGAGCCAGCGCGGCGAGGTGCCCTGCTTGATGTCGGTAGTGACCGAAAACGCCGTAACCAGGAAAATCACCAAGGCGAACATGCCGGGTATGAACGAGTTGGAGAGATAATAGGAGTAGTTGGCCCAGGGGTTATGGAGCAGATGCGTCTGCACCACCATAGGCTGCAACATCACCCCCGCCGCACGGTCGTCGAGCAGCCCCGAAGCGGTCAACGTGGTCTTGACCAATCCGCCCGAAGCCGTCACCGCAGTAGCCATGAAGCCCTTGTAGGTCAGGGTGCCGGGGATGAAGAATGTCAGGTCGGAGTAGAACGACAGCTCCGCCGCCCTGCCACCGACGGCATCGGCCATGAAATCATGCGGTATGATGAAAAAACCGTAAGCCTTGCCGCTCTTGACCAACTCCAACGCCTCGGCATAGGACGATGCGCGGAAAGCCACATCGACCAGCTCCGACGAGCCGAGGTTGCGGACCACACGCCGCGACAGCGACGAATCGTCAAGGTCGACGACCGCCACAGGCGCACGCAGCGGCAACCCCTCGCTCATCAAGTCCATGAAAAAGAACGCAAACCCCACCGGCACGAACACCATCAGGGCAAAGTAGATCTTGCGGCTGACGAGACGGCGACAGCCGAGGATGAGCGATTGCTTAAGAGCGGACAGGAACGGCATACGATATGCGTTATTCGGGATAGTAGAGGATGGTCATGCCCGGACGCAGCTCAGGGACAGGCTCGAGGGGACGCGCCTTGACCTCAAACGTCTTGGAATCCCAGTCGCCGGTGGCTTTGGTGGCATGCCATGTGGCATAGCTGCCGAGGTCACGCACGTAGTAGACACGCGCCTTGACCTCCTTCATGTCGAGGGCAGGAATCTTGACGGTGATTTCGCGTCCGAGAGGGAGATCGGCGAGATACTTCTCGCGGGCGTTGAAAGTCACCCACTTGTCAGCGATGCGCAGCAGCAACATCACCGGGGCACCCATGCTGACGAGTTCACCCTCCTCGGGATATACCTGATCGATCTGGCCGTCGCAGGGGGCAAGGAGGTATTGGTCCTCAAGGATGCCGCGCACCTCCCCCACTCCAGCCGAAGCCACATCGACCATAGCCGCCGAAGCCCGCTTCTCCTCGTCACGCGCTCCAGCCAGTGCCAGACTCAGCTGCGAGCGGGCAGCTGAAGCAGCCGCCACGGCAGCATCATAGGCAGCACGCGCCTCGTCGCGCTTCTGCTGCGACACCACACCGTCACGGCACAGAGCCTCAAGACGCTCATAGGTCTTGCGTGTGATACCCTCGGCGGCTTCGGCCTGAGCCACAAGGTCACGCGCCGCCTGGATGGTCTGCTTTCGCGCTCCGGCATCCACGGCACGGTTAGAGGCAGCAGCAGCCTCCCTCATAGCCTCGGCCTGCGCCAGCTTGGCATCGACTACCGACGAGTGGATGTGTACCAGAGTGTCGCCGGCACGGACCATGTCGCCCTCGCGGACATAGAGCGTAGCGACACGTCCGGGGAGCTTGCCCGAAATACGTACAGAGGTGGCATCGGCCTGCCCCTCGATGATGTCCGCCGGACGGCGCAGAAACAGGAAGCCCACCACGGCTATTACGACTGCCGCTACAAGCACACCGACGATGGCAAACGTCAGGATGCGTTCCTCGCGGCGCACCGCATCGGGCTGCTGTGTGGGAGAAGATTGATTGGTTGACATGGGATATATATTATTATATTATAAGGTGGAAAATCGGATAAATCTTATAAGCCGGATATGTTTTTAGGGCTTAAATCACTCGGCGGGCGGGGCGGAGAGAGTGCCGAGCACCTTGTCGAGATACACATGGCACAGGCGCACGTCGATGCGCGAGTCTATCTCCTCCGATGCGGCTTTGAGCCATGCCGTCTGGGCCTCCATGACCAGATCGGTGGTGGAAACCCCCTCACGGTATGCCAAAGTGGCGCAGCGTAGATTTTCATCGGCCTTGGCGGTGTTGTCGACACATGTGCGGTAGGTCTTGATGGCCTCCTGCATCTTGAAACGCGCCTGATGCACCTGGAGGTCTATCAGCTCCTTGGCATCCTCGACCTGAAGCGACGCGATGTATGACTTTGTTTTAGCAGCCTTGTACTTGTAATAGTTGCCGCCCCAGTGCCATAGAGGCACAGAAGCCATCACCCCGACGGAGAACATGCCCCCGACACGGTTTTCAAACCCGTTGAACATGTTGGGCGTGGTGAACGTGTACGCTCCCACAAGGGCGATGTTTGGCAGCATCGTCGACAACGCCACCGAACTCTCTGCCTCGCTCGCCTTGACGGCAGCACGGAGAGCCCGCAGGTCGTTGCGACGCTCGTAGACTGCCGGCATGTCGAGCGGCGGCAGCGACTCGTCGGCCATACCGACAGCCACTTCGCCGTCCTCATCGGCGAGGAGCATAGGGGAGTCGATTGGCAGGCCGCACTTCTGCGCCAGCGACATACGCGCCAGCGCCAGGCCGTTGCTGACCTTTGTGAGGTCTACATTGCCCTGATTGAGCTTGACATCGACACTGAGCAGGTCGGACTTTGTAGCTATCCCCTCGTCGAGCATACGGGAGACATTGTAACGCAGCGTGTCTAGCAGCTGCACATAGCTTGCCGCCAACCGCTCCTTGGCTTTGAGCGACACCACGAGCCAATAGGCGGCATCGACACCATATATTATCTCATCGTCGGCGCGGTCACGCAGGGCTGCAGCGGCCTCCTTGCCCGCGTCAGCCAGTTTGTTGAGAGCCGCAATCTTGCCGCCCATGAATACAGGCTGCGTCAGCGTCAGCGCACCCGCAAAGACATTGTGGATGTCAAACGTCAGGGCATCCTTGGGGAGCAGAGCCACCTGCGAGGGGACGGGCTGGCCGTTGACCGTCACCGGCATCCCTGTGGCAGGGTTCTTGACCACATCGAACTGGTAGCTCTGCGATGCGAGGTCGAAAGTCTTGACCGGGAGCAGTGCATCCTCCGATATGACGGAGAGGTTTTTCTGGTTATACAAGTACGTGCCTGTAAAATCCAGCGCCGGCAGATAGGCCGCACGCGCCTGACGCTTGGTGTATTCGGCCGCCTGAAGCTCGGCGTCGTGGATGCGCGACTGCTTGCTATTGGCAATGGCCAAATCACGGCACTGCTGCAGAGTCATGGCCGTCTGGGCAGAAGCGCACGGCACAAACAGGAGTGACACGCAGAGCAAAACTATCGGGGTGGCAAAACGTGGCATATCGCTATGATTCTAAGTGTGTTTTCACAAATATAATCCGATATGTCACAAAAAAGGTCACGTCATTGGCAAAAACGGCGAATAAAAAGAAATAAAGGCGACAAAACAGCTTCTTTCGGGCCAGCGGACGAGAGCGGTTTGGTGGTTGAGGACGCACGGGCCGTGCGTCCCTACACAGCGGGTTGTACACCGCGTTAGCGGTGTGGAGATAATAGCCGTGGGCGAAAGCCCACGGTATCAACGCATTACCCTCTTTACGACAACCGCGTAGCGGTTGAACAAATCGTTATCATCAACCGACGGCGATGTTCGACCGATAAATCGGTCGTGTTTTTGTGGGCATCCATGTTCCGTGGGTTCCACCCACTATGTTTCATCGCTACGCGATGGCTGGAGGCGGAGCGTTCTTGGAGAGTTGCGTATGGCATTTCGTTGTTCGGGGCGGCGGTTGCCACCTGTGGCGACCGCTTGCCCCGAATGACCGTATTTTATTAATCTATTTCTCAAAAAACAAGGGGCGGCATCAAAAAAGCCGCCCCTGAAAAACCGATATCATCAGTGAATCATAGTCTATTATTTCAGCGTACCCTGCTCGGCCTGCTGCACCATCTGCTGGTTGGCGAGGATATAAATCTCGACACGACGGTTCTGCGCACGTCCCTCGGCAGTAGCGTTGGAAGCCACATAGTCGGTCATCGGCAGTCCTTCGGCATATAGACGGCTGGATGCCACGCCGCTGTTGAGCAGGTAATTGCGGACAGCCTCAGCACGGCCGGTAGACACACGCTGGTTGACAGCAAGAGTGCCTGTATCGTCGGTAAATCCATAGATACGGACATCGGTCAGCGGGTTCTGGAGAAGAGACGCGGCAAACTTGGAGAGGTCTGCCTTGGAAGACGCACTGAGCGTGGTGCCGTTGGTGGGGAAGAGTATGCCTCCCTCGAAAGTCACGCGGATAGCCTGCAGGCCGTTGGAATCGGTAACAGTCTCGACCTTGGCAGCATCGGCAAGCTGCTGCTCGAGCTCAGCCTTCTGCTTATCCATCTTGCGTCCGATGAGTGCACCTGCGCCGGCACCCACAGCGGCACCGATGGCCGCACCGATTCCGGCTCCTTTGCCACCACCAATGAGAGCACCTATGCCGGCACCGGCAGCCGCACCGCCGCCACCGCCGATAAGCGCGCCCTTACCGGTATTGTTCATTGACGAGCAACCGCCGAGGCTTATAAGCATAGCAGCGGCAAGAGAGGAGATTCCGAGATTCTTTGCTAACTTATTCATTGTAGATATGAATTAAGAGGTGAAATAAATTGTCGATACACCGTAGTATACTGTATATATGCGGAGCTGCTCCTACATATAATGTGAGAGCTCCCACGTATATGTTTATATAACGCAGATGCAGTATGTAAAGTTGCAAAATTTTTCCAATAAGTGATGCCATCGCGTTTGGCATTTTTACGGAATATAACTAAATTTGTAAAGCCTTAACATCTGTAAGTAACTCACAGCAACCATGGCCGACACACGTAAATCCATCAGCTCCATGCTTATTGTGCATCTCTGCGCCGCCCTCGTGGTGGTAGTGTGGGGAGTCAGCTTCGTATCGACACGCGTGGTCATGGACAACGGCATAGGTCCGGTGGAGATATACTACGCCCGCTTCCTTGCCGCATACCTGCTGATGCTGCTTATCAGCCACAAGCGGTTCAAGTCGCTGAGTATCAGAGACGAGCTGCTGTTTGCAGTGTGCGGCGTGTGCGGCTGCACGGTGTACTACCTTGCCGAGAACTTCGCATTGGAGTACACATTGGCGACCAATGTCTCGCTCATAACCTCGCTGCCCCCGATGCTGACGATGCTGCTCGCGGGCATGATATACCGCGACGACAGGCCGTCACGCGGCGCATATGCCGGCTCGACGGTGGCATTGGTAGGAGTGGCATTGGTGATATTCAACAGCAGCTTCGTGATGAAGGTCAATCCTCTCGGCGACTTCTTAGCCTTGGCAGCAGCGTTGAGCTTCGCCATCTACACGCTGATACTCCGCAAGGTACAGGCATTTTACGATGCTGCGTTCGTGACACGCAAGATGTTTTTCTACGGATTGGTGACATCGTTGCCGTTTGCAGTGTTCACCTCCGAGGAGTTCGACTGGCAGGCGTGGACAGTGCCCGCCGTATGGGGGAATTTCCTATTCCTTACGCTTTGCTGCACAGCCGCAGCCTTCGTCGCTTGGTCATGGGCGGTGGGCAAGCTCGGGGTCATCAAGACCAACAACTACCTCTATTTCCAGCCCGTCATCACCCTTGTATTCTCCGCCATAGTGCTTTCACAGCCCATCACGGCCATAGGGGTGGCAGGATGCGTACTCATCCTGCTCGGCGTGTACCTCGCCGACAAGCTCAACATGCGCCACAGGTCGCGCTGACACCTTAATAATATAATAAGATAATTAATAAGCCTACCCGAACCGGAACGCGGCTAAAACTATCGCCGTGGCTACCGCCGCGTTAAGCGATTCGCCATGGGCGGCCCCCCCTCGCGGATATGACGGTATGGTGACGCGCTCCGTGACCTGCGCGAGCACTTCCGCAGAGATGCCGCGCCCCTCATTTCCCACCACTATCACTCCTTCAGGACGCAAATCGGCGGCATATATGTCATCTCCGCCGAGCACGGTACCGTAGACCGGCATACCGCCCTCCCTCAGAGCCGCAAGCGTGGCGGGGAGGTCGCAATAGTGCACCTTGACACGCACGATGCTTCCCATCGTGGCCTGGACGACTTTCGGCGAAAAGCAGTCGACAGTCTCGCGGCTCGCGATAATATCGCGGACCCCCATCCAGTCGGCAGTGCGGATTATCGTGCCGAGGTTGCCGGGATCCTGGATAGTGTCAAGGGCCAGCACGAGTCCGCCGCGCAGCCGTCGCGGCTCAAAAGCATACACAGGGAGACGGTAGACCGCTATCACCTCCGGGGGCGTGGACATATGGCTCATGCGCGAAAGGTCACGCGCAGTGGCCCGCGTAACCTCCAGTCCATCGACGAGCGCGGGGTGGCTCTCCTCCCACGCAGCGGTGCATATGAGCATATGGAGGTCGAAATGCCCTATCGTATCTGCCACCGCCTTAGTGCCCTCGACCATGAAAAGCCCTTCGCGGCGGCGGTGCGAAGCCTTGTCGAGCGACGCTACAGTCTTGATTATTGCCGAAGTCAGTATCATAAGTGAGCATTCACTTTAAATCAGGGCAAATTTAATAAATTTTAGCTAAAACACTGTCACATAGATATAAAGCACAATGCAATCCGCTGGCAGATTTCCACAATATTCAGTTTTTCAAAAGATTTTTGCCATAATATTTGCATATTCAATTTCATATTGCTTACTTTGCAGTGTCACAACATAACATTTTGCTTTATGGAATCAATTTCTACAAGAAAAAGGATTAAGAAACGCTGGATTATCCTGTTTACGCTGACAGCGTTAATTTCTGTATTAGGTTTGTTTGCATCACCACGCGAAGGTAACTTCGACCTCGCCAACGACAACATCTATGCCAATGTAGCATGGATGATTACGGCGACGATATTCGTGCTGATGATGACCCCGGGACTGTCGTTTTTCTACGGCGGCATGGTAAGAGCCAAAAACGTCATCTCTACGATGCTCCAGAGCTTCATAGTCATGGGAGTCGTGAGCGTCATATGGGTAGTGTTCGGCTTCGGCCTCGCTTTCGGCGACGACTGGATGCACGTAATAGGCAACCCGGTGGACTTCTTCATGTTCAAGAACGTAGGTGTGCAGAACATCACCGGTGCCGACACCTCTGCCATCGGCGTGGCTACCACTACCATACCTCTGGCACTGTTCGCACTGTTCCAGATGAAATTTGCCATCATCACCCCGTCGCTCATCACCGGCTCGTTTGCCGAACGTGTACGCTTTTCGGGCTACCTTATATTCATGATTCTGTGGGTCATCATCGTCTACTGTCCGCTGGCCCATGTCACATGGCATCCTGACGGACTGCTGGCACAGTGGCACGTGCACGACTTTGCCGGAGGCATAGTGGTACATGCCGCATCGGGTGTCGCAGCCCTCGCCGGAGCCCTCTTCCTCGGCAAGCGCACCAGCACCAAGAACTCCAAGCCCGCCAATGTGCCGTTCGTGCTTCTCGGAGCCGCGATGCTGTGGTTAGGATGGTTCGGCTTCAATGGCGGCAGCTCTCTCGCAGCCGACGGCGTGGCAGTATCAGCCTTCCTCAACACCAACACGGCAGCCGCTACCGCCATGGTAACATGGGTAGTGTTCGACGCGCTTCGCGGCCACAAGCCATCGGCCATGGGGGCAGCCATCGGAGCTGTGGTGGGTCTCGTAGCCATCACCCCCTGTGCCGGCTGGGTCACCGTCGGAGAGAGCATCTTCATCTCGTTCATCATCACCCTCTGCTGCAACCTTGCCGTGACATGGAAGAGCCGCACACACTCGTTTGACGATGCGCTCGACGTATTCCCCACCCACGGTATCGGCGGCATCCTCGGCACAGTATTCACAGGTATCTTCGCCTACGGCTTCTTCGCCAAGGACGACCCCGACATGATCAGCCACACCGAGTTCTTCTGGATGCACATCGTGGCACTGATTGTGGTATGTGCCTACACATTCGTGATGAGTTACGCCCTCTACTGGCTGACCAACAAGATGATACCGATGCGAGTGTCACGCCACAGCGAGGAAATCGGCCTCGACCGCTCGCAGCACGACGAAGAATACGGCAACGAAGCCTCTACCGAGCTTGCCGAAGATTCTGTGACTGATGAACAGTGGTTCAAGGGATGTGAATGAAAATTAACGGACACAGTCACTGATGTGTGTATATAAAATGTTATATAAATGAGGAGAAATGTCCCTGCACGATGATGTGTAGGGGCATTTTTTCGTTTTTTAGCTAACTTTGCACACATCATCACCAAAAAAACTCATGACCGTGACAGATAATCTACAGGATATAAGGCAGATGTCATATGACGGCAATCCGGCTAAGCTGGCAGAAGCCGTCCGCGAGCGCGTGCTCGTGCTTGACGGAGCCATGGGCACCATGATACAGTCATACCACCTCTCGGAGGCCGACTTCCGTGGCACGGTATTCGCCGACCACCCCTGCAATCTCGCCGGGTGCAACGACGTGCTGTCGCTGACAGCCCCGCATATCCTCCGCGACATCCACAAAGCATATTTAGAAGCCGGAGCCGACATAATCTGCGCCAACACGTTCAGTTCAAACGCATTGTCGCTGGCGGAGTATGCCTTGGGGCACAAAACCGAAGAAATCAACCGCACTGCGGTCATATTAGCCCGCGAGGCTGTAGATGAGTTCTGCAAAAACAATCCCGGCACGACACGATGGGTGGCGGCAAGCATAGGTCCGACCAACAAATCGCTGTCAATGGCATCAAGCCTCGGCGGGCAGGACACGCTGACGTGGGACACACTTACCGAAGCATACCGCCAGCAGATGTCCGCGCTCATAGAGTCAGGGGTGGACGCACTGCTGATGGAGACATGCTTCGACACCCTCAATGCCAAATCAGCCATATATGCCGCCATACAGGCCATGAAAGCCGCAGGGCGGAGAGTTCCTATAATGATATCGGCTACACTGACCGAAAACGGCCGCACACTCGCCGGCCAGACACTGATGGCTTTTGTAGCTTCGGTGGCTCATGCATGTCCTCTGTCCGTCGGTCTCAACTGTGGATTCGGAGCCGACCAGCTCATCCCCTATATCAAGCAGTTGGACTCCATACCCTGTGCCGTCAGCTTATACCCCAACGCCGGACTGCCCAACGAGTCAGGAGGTTACGACGAAACCCCTGAGACCATGGCGGCAGCGATAAAACCGCTGCTGGATGCCCGGCTGCTCAACATCGTAGGCGGCTGTTGCGGCACCACCCCCGACCACATCCGCGCTCTTGCCGCGCTGGCTTCGCAGGCATCTACACGAGAAATCCCACAAGCCGACGGCCATATGCTCCTTGCCGGATTGCAGCTCACAGACATCCCCCCCACGGGACATGACTTCGTCAAGATAGGCGAACGCTGCAATGTGGCGGGAAGCCGCAAATTCCTACGGCTGATAAAGGAAAACCAGATAGACGAAGCCATCGACATAGCCCGCGCACAAGTCAATGCAGGAGCGGCGGTAATCGATGTAAACGTCGACGACGCCATGCTTGACGCTCCCCGTGAGATGGCGCGCTTCCTCGAAGCACTCGCCTCCGACAGCGTGACATCGACCGTACCCGTCATGATCGACTCAAGCAACTGGGAAGCAATCACCGAAGGCATGAAGCACCTGCGGGGACGCGGCATCGTCAACTCGATTTCGCTCAAAGAGGGGGAAGAGACATTCCTCCACCGCGCCCGCGAAATACGCGACATGGGATGCGCCGTGGTGGTCATGGCTATGGACGAGCACGGACAGGCCGACACCTATGACCGAAAGATGGAAGTGGTGCGCCGACAGTACTCGCTCCTTGTCAACGATGCCGGCATACGCCCCTGCGACATAATATTCGACCCCAACGTGCTTGCCGTGGCCACCGGCATAGAGGCCCATAACGACTTCGGCAGGGCGTTTATAGAGGCCAGCAAGGCCATTAAGGCCGAAATGCCGGGCGTTCATGTCAGCGGCGGCATCAGCAACCTGTCATTCTCGTTTCGCGGCAACAACATAGTCCGCGAAGCCATGCACACGCGCTTCATATCCCTTGCCGAGGGGTTGGATATGGGCATCGTCAATCCATCGGCCATGAAAAAGGCTGAGGATTTCGACCCGCGCCTGATAGAGATAGTGGACCACGTGCTGCTCAACGACTCTCCCGAAGCAGTAGACCGCCTTGTAGACCTCGCAGGGGAGATATTGGCATCTGCAGTGCCTACAAAACCTGCGCCTACTGCGCCTAAAGCCGATTCCAGCACAAAAACGGCCTCGGAGAAAATCGCCGACATGATAGTGCGCGGACGGCATGACGGCATCGAAACCCTGCTCCAGAGCGAGATTGCATCCGGCAAGTCGGCTATGGAAATCGTCGACGGCAGCCTGATGGCTGGAATGAACGAAGTAGGCCGCCTGTTTGCCGGCGGCCGCATATTCCTGCCCCAAGTCGTCAAAAGCGCAGGAGCCATGAAGGAGGCTGTCAAATGGCTGACACCATATATAGAACAGGCATCAGCCACGGAGGCGGACTCCGGCTCGGACGCTCCACGTGTAGTACTCGCCACCGTCAAGGGCGATGTTCACGACATAGGAAAAAACATTGTGGCAATAATACTGCGCTGCAACGGCTTCAAAGTCGACGACCTCGGAGTGATGGTACCGGCCGAGACCATACTCGCCCATGCCCGCGATTTCAAAGCCGACATGATAGGATTAAGCGGACTGATTACCCCGTCGCTCCACGAGATGCAGACGTTTGCCGAACTGATGGAGAAAGAGGGGCTGCGCATCCCCCTCTTTGTCGGAGGCGCGGCCACATCTGCCATCCACACCGCCGTGCGCATCGCCCCCGGCTACAGCGGACAGGTGTTCCACACCGTCGATGCCGCGCAGCTCCCCGGAGTGGCCCGCCAATGGCTCAATCCTGCCACACGGCAAGAAGCCATACGCACACTGCAACGCACTCAGGAACAGTTACGTCGAGCCCACGCCGCCCCCTCCTCACCCCTGCTCGCATACGCACAGGCCAATGCCCTGCGGCAGACACCTCCCACCGACGGCTCTCTACAATCACCGCTGCCCACCGGGACAGAGACATTGCATTTCCCCATCCCCGATGTACGCCGCTACATCAACTGGCGAGCATTTCTCATAGCATGGGGATTGGATGCCTCTTTGGCTGCGATATCCGAGATAGACGGGTGCGACCACTGCCGCGCCCAATGGCTCGCGGCTCTGCCCCAAGAAAAACGAGAGAAAGGAGCGGAAGCCATGCAGCTCATCAAGGAGGCCAACCGTCTGCTTGACAACCTCGCCAAACATTTTCCACAAGGCATCACCGTGCGTACCGTCACCATGCCGGCAGCCTCTCGGGACAACGACATCGTCGTAAACTCGCCCGATGGAGAAGTAGTATTCCCTACTTTGAGGCAACAGAACGATGCCGGAGGACAGCCGAGATTGGCTTTAGCCGACTTCGTAGCCCAGTCCTCAGCCGAAGCGGCTTACCCTGACCGTCTGACGTTCTTCGCTTGCACCGTCGGACAGGAGATGCAGCATCGCATCGAAACGCGCAGAGCCTCTGGCGACGAATTTGCAGCAATGTTGCACCAGTCCATCGCCGACCGCCTTGCCGAAGCCGCCACCGAGATGCTCCATCAGCGCATATCCGGGGGGCGTGGCATACGCCCGGCCATAGGCTATCAATCAATGCCCGACCAGTCGCTGGTTTTCGAAGCCGACAAGATACTGGACTACAACTCTATAGGCATCACATACACCGAAAACGGAGCCCTCTATCCGCCAGCCACCACCACCGGGTTATTCATCATCTCCGACAATGCCCATTATTTCATCGTCGGCGACATATCCCCTGAGCAATTCGCCGATTACACCCTGCGGCGCGGCCTTACAGAAGAACGGATGAGGCATTTCATAACCCCGAAGGTCTGAAGTCATGATGCCCCATTGTTAAAATGTGATAATTTTTGAAGCAAAGTATTGCATCATTCATCCAAACTGCTTACCTTTGCATCGCTTTTGAAAATAAAATCGGGGTGTAGCTCAGTTGGTTAGAGTACGCGTCTGGGGGGCGTGAGGTCGCTAGTTCGAGTCTAGTCACCCCGACCAACACAAAAGCAAAAAGGACGAAGCCACAAGCTCCGCCCTTTTTTATTTATCTATCAGAGCAGCATCATATGGGTCAGCGATGAAAGATAACAGCTCCGCAGGAGCAAAAGAATAGTAGGGCGGGGCGCAAGCCCCGTTGCGATGGCGCACTCCCATATGATCAGCCCTGCAAGGGCTGGGCGGCGCAAGCCATGGCCACCGCCGGACAATCCTCTTATTGCCAACCGCTCTTGTCCGCTGACTCCAAACAGCCCCCTCAATCTTTCGCGCCATAAAGCCACGCATAAAGGCAACCCACAAAAAGCGCACCGCCGGCTATATTGCCCAAAGTGACAGGTATTAGATTGGCAGCAAGGCCGCCAAAGTCCCACACCCCCGACACGTACATTCCGGCCGGGATAAAAAACATGTTGGCCACGGAGTGTTCGAGTCCGAGTACCACAAATGCCGCAACAGGAATCCAGCAACCGACAGCCTTGCCGACAAGACTGTCGGATGTCAACGCCAGCCATATCGCAAGGCATACAAGCCAATTACACCCTATGCCACGCCAAAAAGCTGTCAGCGGCGGCAACGAAACTTTCAATTTCGACAACGCCGCCATTGCCGAGGAAAACGGCTCTGCATCAAGCAGTCCGCCGCCTATGACAAACAGACCCACTACCGCCGCCGCGCCGACAAAGTTACCTATCCATACCACCGCAAGGTTACATATGACCTGGACTGCTGAAAGTCGTTTCTTAAGTGCGGCAGGCATCAGCACCGCACAATTTCCTGTAAAAAGTTCCGCACCGAAAACCACAGTCAGCAGAAGCCCTATCGGGAACGCCAGCCCCGACATAACTTTCTGAGCAGACGGATTGGCAGCAAACCCCGCAGATGCTACTACCGACAGGATGCCGCCCAAAGCTATGAAAGCCCCGGCCAGCACGGTGCGCACCAATTTTTCCATAGGCCTGTAAGCCGCCTTCGCGACTCCTACGCCCGCCAATTCTCCTATAATCTGCTGCTGTGATTTCATAAGTAGTCTAATTTTAAAGCAAAATTACACCTTTTCCTACATATTCGCTATCTTTGCCATGCTAACACTTACTTATGGCAAAGAAAATCAAGACTGCATGGTTCTGCACAGAGTGCGGAGCGGAGTCACCGAAATGGGAAGGCCGCTGCCCCCAGTGCGGACAGTGGAATACAATGGTCGAGGAGCGCATCGCCGCCACGACATCTAAAGCCCCGCTGGCATCACGGGAGATAAAAAGCCGTCCCGTCAAGGTGTCAGAAATACCTCATAGCCACGAGGAAAGGATACATATGCCGTCCGACGAGCTCAACCGCGTACTCGGCGGAGGACTCGTGACGGGGTCGATGGTGCTTATAGGCGGCGAACCGGGCATAGGCAAGTCGACTCTCGTGCTGCAGAACGTGCTTTCCATAAAAAGCCGTCGCATACTCTATGTATCCGGCGAAGAAAGCGCCGCCCAGCTCAAGATGAGAGCTGAACGCCTCGGGCGTCTCAGCGAAAACTGCTACATAGTCTGCGAGACCTCTCTTGAATCCATAATGGACCACATCGGCAACGTAAAGCCGCAGCTGCTCGTGGTCGACTCCATACAGACCATAGCATCCGATGCCATAGAGTCGTCGGCAGGGAGCGTCAGCCAGGTCCGCGAATGTGCCGCACAGTTGCTACGCTACTCCAAGACATCAGGCGTGCCGGTGCTCCTCATCGGCCACATCACCAAAGAAGGCAGCATAGCCGGTCCCAAAGTGCTTGAACACATTGTAGATGTAGTGCTGCACTTCGAAGGCGACAAGCACTACATGTACCGAATACTCCGCAGCATCAAAAACCGTTTCGGCAGCACATCCGAGTTAGGCATCTACGAAATGTGCCAACGCGGACTCAGGGAGGTTGCCAACCCCTCCGAAATGCTCCTTAGCCATTCGGAAGAGGAGCTGTCGGGTGTTGCTATAGGAGTGACGCTCGACGGCATACGCCCGTTCATGATCGAAGTACAGGCCCTTGTATCCACCGCAGCCTACGGCACCCCGCAGCGCGCGGTGACCGGTTTCGACTCCAAGCGCATGAACATGCTGCTGGCAGTGCTTGAGAAGCGGGCCGGATTCCGCCTCGCATCCAAGGATGTGTTTCTCAACATCGCCGGAGGCATTAAAGTCAACGACCCTGCCCTTGACATGGCCGTGATTGCCGCCATCATGTCAAGCAATGTGGACCTCGCCGTCCCGCGTGGCATCTGCATGGCCGGAGAAATAGGGCTCTCTGGAGAGATCCGCCCCGTGACACGTATCGAGCAGCGCATCATCGAAGCCGAAAAACTCGGCATGTCATCCATACTCATCCCCCGTGGCAACCTCAAAGGCATCGACACTTCCAAGATGAAAATCCGCTGCATCGAGGTCGCCAAAGTAGAGGAGGCTTTCAAGGCTTTATTCGCTTAACCATACCGACCGCCGATGACCCTGCCCCAGCCTTTCCGCCAGACCGCCATAGCGGTTACCGCAGCCATAGCCGCGACCATGGTGGTGGCGATGTATGCTGTCACGTACATAGGAGAAAGCTGGGGAGCATCCGCATCGACACTCCAGTTCGCCGGAAATGCACTCTCCACCGGCATCAACTTGCTCCTGCTGACATTCGGCTATTGCGGACTGCGTATGTCGTGGAAGTCTGTCATAATGCTTGCATTGGTAGCCCTCTCTTACGATGCCATCAATCTGACATTCGTCTCCATGGCGGGTTCCCATCTGCCCGTATGGTATTCAGCCACATCCGATGACACCCAACTGGCATCTACGGCACTGACCATGATATCCTTCCCGGTATCGTCCATGCCCGGCCGCCTCATCCACGGCTATCTGTTCCTGCTTATATTGTCTCCGCTTATCAACCGTGGCCTCTCTGCACTCAGCAGGCATCAGCTGTCATCGCTCGTCATCATATTGACGGCATCTGTAACCGTATGCGGATGGCTGGCCGAAAATTACCTGGCATGGTGGCACTGGAACCTGTATTACTTCATCTATCTCTATGCCGTGGGATATTTCCTTCGTGTCCACCGTCCATTGGACAGAGTTCCGGCTCGGCTGCTGATTACAGGCATTGTCTTATGTTTTGCCGGCCTCGCCATGACAATCTTTGTCCATGACTGGATAAGCGGCCCATGGACCTACTGGTTTGATTCCCATTACGCCAACGACCTGTTCACCCTCTCGGCCTCCATCCTGACGGTCGCCTATGTCTCTCGCTCGCGTCGGGCTTACGCCGGACCCCCGTGGCTCGCAACTGCCATACTCGGCTCTTTCATGCTGATAACCGGTCCGGCAGCCACGTGTATTACGGATCTGGTCGAGCTGTCCATCCGCTCAAATATGCTCTCATTTACGGTGATATGCCTCGCCACTACAGCCCTTGCAGCCCTGACGGCATGGATAATCTACGACCCCGTCATGCTCGTTGCCGGAGCTGTCGGACGGCGGTTGCCCCGACTCAGCGTGGCTACGGCCTCACAGCCATTGCAGCAAATCGGCACCTCTATACGTTCATCTCAACGCAACTCATCCATAGAGCTGGCGCGTGTGCTGGCCATGTGCATGATCATGGGGGAGCATCTGACATTCTTCCATGTAGCTCCTGGATTCGAATCATATGACTCATGGGCCGTCGTCTTCTTCGGCATAACGTCATGCTGCTTGTCGGTATACGTGATACTCCTTGGGACACTCGGGTTGCGCCTTTCATGGAAGGCCGTTATAAACATATGGCTGACAGTGCTGCTCTTCAATATACTCTCGCTAATCATCATAATAGGGATAGGCAGGACATCTAACGAATTTCCCGCAACATCCGACCTTGTAAAACACCTCATATTTCCCATTGGCAGCAGCAGCTACTGGTTCATAAAAGCCTACCTGATGCTAATCACACTGGCCCCTCTCATCAATGCAGGGCTCAAGCAAATAGATATCCAGTCGCTGCGGCTACTCGTACTTACACTTACCTGCGCCGGCATATACTGCGGATGGATAGGCCAGAATCCCCTACACGACATGTTGAACTACTGGGGATTCGACCATAACGGCTCGATTTTCCCTGCCGACACAATATATTACTTCATCTGGCTATATGTCGTCGGTTGGTGGATCTCCCGCGATACAAAGCTCCACTCCATACCTTTGACAGTCCTCGTATCGGGCTTCATACTGTCAGGATTGATACAAGGAGCCCTCCATCTGCTAACAATAGACGTGACTGATGTCCAGAAATCCCTGTTCTCTCCTGCACAGCATCACGGGCTTCTGGTCAATCTGAGCGCATTTTTCTTCGTATGCTTTTTCATCAGATTCTCTTTCCGAAGCAAGTTCGTCAATCTTCTCGGCTCTGCATCGTTAGGGTGTTATCTGATTCAGGAAAGCCGTCCCGGATGCATGTTATACTACGATGTATTATCGCGATTCTTCAACGCCCACGGCTTTTCTCTCTCATTCTGGCTTATGATTGCAGGCTCGTTCCTCGGCACTTGGCTGCTCGCCGTCATAATATTCCATTATAAACGCAGGTGGATGCCTCCACTTATTGAAAAGATAATGTCATGCCTACCACGGAAATGGAAGCAGGAGATATGGTGACTGACAGCTGCATCACCACCGACTATTTCAAAGTGCCGGTCTCAGCCATGGTACGCCATCTCCTTGGCCGGTGGCTGAAAATATGGGGGATCGCCTTGGCCGCCCCTCCCGTCATCCTTACCGCTATGTCCGTAGGGTTCCATGACATCCGCTGGGCTCTCGTGGCTTTGATGCTTGTCATGGTGCTCATACCGTCAGTCATATTGATAATATTCTACTCCTACGCTCTTAAACCGGCTACGGCTCGCGCCATCATACCCCACAGGCTCATCATCTGCCGTGACAGGTACGTCAAGATAGAATACCGTCCCGACCCCGACAGGCGGGTCCCGCCCGACGAGATGATACCATGGTCGCAGGTACAGTATCTCCGAGACTGCGGTTCATACTGGATGCTGATATACTGACATTTTCGCACACCGCTATACGCTCGGAGATATAAATTTGTCGTGAAACGCCCTCACATCCTAATCTTTTCACGACATGCACACCCTTTCATTCTTCGTATCCGAGCTATTTCTCCCAGACCCCGACTCGTCCATCCCCACCATCATCCAGCTATGCCTCATCGGAGCTGTAGAATACTCCTCCGTGGTATTTTGTGTACTCATAGATTTATGGAGCGGAATACGCAAGTCCCGTCGCAACGGACTGAAACGCACATCGCGTGGATTCAGACGCACCGTAGGCAAACTGTCATCCTATCTGACGCTTATGGGCATGCTGTCGGCCATCGACGTTGCCATAGTGCTAAGCTGCATATTCCTACATGACCATGGCGTATCTACCCCGCCGCCATTCTTGTGGCTGACTTCTATGGGCACTGCCGGACACATACTGATCGAAACCAAAAGCATACTCGAAAACCTTGAACAAGGTCCACGGCTCCGTTCGCTTTTCAAAAAAATGTGGCAGCTCTATCGCAAAAACCGCAAGGACGCTACTTTTTGAAACTGTCAAGACCTTTCTGGAGAAATCCCATAAACTTCGCGACATCCTCATCGTAGCTGTACGGACCTGACAACATACGGCCTTGGGGATCCAGCACCACATAATATGGCTGGGCATTGGCTCCGAATTTGCTGCGCTGCAGATAGCTCCACAACTCGCCATAAGTATCTAATGTTATTTCTCGCCCGTTTTCCACAACCTTACGGGGCTGGGGCAGAGATTTCTTCTCATCCACCATCAGCTTTATCACCACGAAGTTATCGTCTATCAAGGTCTTTACTTCGGGCTGGTCGAGCACAGCTCCTTCCATCTTGCGGCAGTTGACGCACCCATACCCTGAGAAATCGACAAATACGGGTTTACCCTCTCGCTCCGCTACCGCCATGCCTTCATCATAGTCGTGGTACTCTTTCAGTCCGTCACCGTAAAGGTTGAAATCCTGCGTGTAAAGCGGCGGGACAAACGCACTGACCCCCTTGAGAGGCGCACCCCAAAGCCCCGGCACGAGATACATGGCAAAAGCAAACGAAACCATGGCTATGAAAAATCTGACAAGTCCTATCGACGAGTCGGCAGGTCCATAATGCTTGAAATTGAACCAACCCATCAGGTATGCGCCCAACAGACCGAACATGGCAATCCACAGACACAGGAACACTTCGCGGTCTAATATATGCCACCCATAAGCCAGATCCGCTACCGACAGGAACTTCAGCGACAGCGCAAGCTCTATAAAGCCGAGCACCACCTTGACTGTACCCATCCAGCTGCCGCTCTTAGGAGCGCTCTGAAGCCATGACGGAAAGAGAGCAAAAAGCGCAAACGGTATCGCCAGCGCGAGCGAGAAGCCCAACATGCCTATCATCGGACCGAACTTGTCACCCGATGTAGCCGCCTCGACGAGCAGTGTGCCGATAATAGGACCTGTACACGAAAACGACACCAATGTCAATGTAAAAGCCATCAGAAACATGCCGAGCAACCCCGTCGATTTCTCTGCACGTGCATCAATCTTATTGACCATCTTCGACGGCAGAGTCAAATCAAACGCCCCGAAAAACGATATGGCAAACACCACCAGCAACAGGAAAAATATTATGTTGCATATCGCACTGGTCGACAGGGCATTGAGCGAATCAGCCCCGAATATCAGCGTGACTACCATGCCTAAAAGCACATATATGACAATGATTGACAGACCATAAGTCAATGCATCACCTACGGCACGCCTACGGCTTTTGCCTTTCTTTAGGAAAAAGCTCACAGTAAGCGGAATCATGGGCCACACACACGGTGTCAACAAAGCGATGAAACCACCGATAAAGCAGGTAAAGAAAATCCACCACATCGATGACGATTTGTAATCATCAGCCTGATTGGCAGCGTCAAATGTGACCGGCGCCCACAGGTCGTTGACCGTGGCGGCAGCAGCCGGGACACTGTCTGCAGCAACCGTAACTACGTTGTCCGTTATCGTATCACCTGCCGCATGGAGCGCACCGCCATTGACGGAGACCGTGGATATGCCCATACTGCCGCTGAAGTCAAACGGCTCCTTAGACGGAGGCAGACAGCTCTCGTCATTGCACGCCTGGAATCTTATCGCACCGCTTAGTGTATAACTGTCAGCGGTCACTTCAAAAACACGCTTCAGCACCACACGACCCGTCCACCAGCTCAAATCAGCCTGAAACACATCGTCAAACTTATGCTCGGGAGCTTCCGATACCCATAGCTCTCCGACAGCCTTAAGCCCTTTGGCATCTTTCAGGTCGATGCTCAACGGTGTAGGTCCTACAGCAGGGTCTATCTGGTTGCTGTACATATGCCAGCCTTTATCTATCGAGGCCGTCATCTCCAATGTCACTGTCCGTTCAGAGGCATCTTCTACAGTTTTGATGTTCCAGCGCACCGGATTCTCCATCTGGGCTTGCGCCGAAAGAGAGCCCGTCAGCACCATGATTATGAAGGTTGTCAACAAGTAGAGCTTATCGCGTGATTTCATAGTATGTCTGGTTTTTTCGTTGCAAAATTAGCACTTTTCGCTCATTATAAGTTCCATAAGACCTCAATTTTTGCGCATTTCTGCTTTTTTACCTACTTTCAAAGTCTCTTAAGCAAGTCGCAAAAATTAATATACAGATGAATCTTATTCAATCTTTAAAGCTTACTTAGGTGTTATAATCACAATCTTATATTAATTACTTACCGATGACCAGTCTCATCATTAAATCAGACACCTCATTGTTCTCCGTATTTACTTCAAGAGCTGCTGCAACGATGCTCGTCGTATTGTCATGGCTTATGCTGCCGGTATCAGCATCTGCGTCCGAATCCGGGCCGGACACAGAGCTTGCAGTGAATGACAGCATTGCGCCCGACACCATACCGCGCAGCCGCATGAGTGTCACCCGGGGCGCTCTGTTCGACTCCATCACCGTAACCTTGCTGCAGCTTGACGACGAATACCTTTCAAAAAGCATCGTGTACCGGAAGCAGCAGCTCGACGAAAATTTTCTCGTCATGGCCCCCACCATCGTACCTACCCCGGGACCGCAGGGCCTGCCGCTCTATTTCCGACCATATTCCATGACCCTCAACGACCCCGACTGGGGCCGCTACTGGGCAAATATGGGGCTGATTGCCGGAGCCATGTGCGGGACTCTCGCCGTATTGGAGTGCCTCCCGGAAGACGCTACAACATGGAACCGTAAAGAGCTACAGGAAATACCGCCGTTCACACGCTGGTACCGTAATATCTTCGTGCGCAACCCCGAGCTCGACCACGACAACTGGATATTCAACTATCTCCTCCACCCATATGCCGGAGCGGCATACTTCATGGCTGCACGAAGCTGCGGATTCAACTTCTGGCGTTCGATGCTTTCATCGGCATTTGTATCCACGGTATTGTGGGAATTCGGCATCGAAGCATTTATGGAACGCCCGTCGTACCAGGACATAGTCATAACGCCCATAATCGGTTCCGTCATCGGAGAGCTTTTCTACAAACTGAAACGTGAAATAGTCGCCAACGACTACCAGCTGTGGGGATCTTCAGCCATCGGCGGCATCGTAGCTTTCCTGATCGACCCTGTCAACGAGTTTCTCGACCTTTTCAGAGGAAATCCCCTACGGGGATACCACCTTGAGCTTGACGGCGAGCATCTCCACGACCACCAAGGAGGATTCCCTGTTTACTCCTCCATTACGCCCACTATCAACGGCTCCGCCCCGGGATTCGCCCTGTCTATCGTGTTTTGACCGGCCTACGGCGCAACCTCACAGACGGCTCTCCCAAACTCTATCCTTAATCGCAGGAAGATAATGCATCCGGTCGCCGCAGCGGAGATTCAGGGGAGCCAGATAATACATCTGGCGCTGCTTTTTGTCAACATACCCTACCGGTATATAGTGCCTGCCTCCGATTACATAGGTCGCATCCTCTGGTTGCGCAGGCTCGGGAAGCGAAGCCGTCAGGAATCCATCGCCGACCTTGGCCATTCCTCCGCTGGCGACCTCCTTATTCTCGGCCTCTGCGGGCAAAACCACCATCAGAGGCGCATCCTCGGAAACATATAGTGAAGCATAGTGCTGCAATTGGGATTGTTCATAAGGTTCCGGCACTCCTCTGACCTTGGCAAGCGTCAGCCATCGCCATGTGTCCCACGGAAGATAATCCATATACACCGGCTCGTGAGGATTACGTATGTAGCTCGTCAACGCCGACACAAGCTCACTACGCATACGCCACTGCACCACATCTACCACCGCCATATGGCATATCATCAACACGCTCAACACACCGGATGCCACAGCTCCGGCCTTGCCTCTTATGTGCCAGCCATACCGGTAGCCCCACTGTGCCATGGCTATAACAGCCATCAGGGATGCAAACCATCCGCTACGCCCTACTATTCCGCTTACCCCGGACATACATACTCCTATCAATGAAGCCGTCACGAAGATGATCCACGGCGATCGGGCCATCTCCATCAGATTGCCACGACGCCACAAGGCCGCTGCACCTATAAACGCCACAAGCAACAATGCGTAAAAATCGCTCTTAATCAGCAACAGCCACAATACATCGTTTGGCTCACGCTCTCCCATAGCAATGCCCTCAGAGACAAGACGCCCCCATATTCCTGGCGACAGCAACGCGAATAAAGTTCCGCAGAAAAATGCCACTATCATCCCCCGCTGCACTTCCGACAGATTGCGCCATGCCCCTGAAAGCTTCAGCCACACCACCACACCTGCCGACACCGGCAGTCCTATCCCTTCGTGCATCGAAGCAGCAAACGCCGACAGTACCCACGCGCCCCATCGCCATCGCGAGGGGACTCCTCTGAGCAACAGCCACAAAACCGCGAGAACCAACGCCGACGACCATACGTAATTGAACATCACGTCAAACAGCATGAACGAATCCCACCATGGGAAAGTAAACAGCAGCAGAGCCGTGACAGCTATTTTGGCGGTAGCAGTATGCCTCCCTGCGAGTCCGCTCGATACAAGCGTCATCGCATAGAAACCGGCACACATCACCCCGTTGGCCACATCAAGCAGCCAGCGAGGCACTTCCGACAGCCAGAATGGAGCTAACAAATTGGCCATACGGCCATTAACATATACATAATGCCGCGCCACGTACCGTATGTACGCCAACGGTTCGCCGTCATAATCCATCAGAGAGCGCGAATATCCGGCATCATCGCCTGACATCAGCTGCATCGATCCAAAAAGCACCGTGTGCACACCGATAAGCCCCACGACAATCCACGCCCAGACATCAGCTGCCGGGCAACCTCTGAACACGGACCGACATCGTGACGAAGGCAGCGTCATTCCGGATAAATGGGCACTTTGCGATGTATCGAATGGTCAAGCGATATGAGAGTCTCGGTATGCGTAACTCCGGGTATCATCTGTATGCGGTCGTTGAGCAGCTCCATAAGGTGCTCGTTGTCTCGGGCAAATAGCTTTATGAGCATAGTGTACGGGCCGGTGACGAAATGACATTCGGTAATTTCGGGTATTTTCTCCAACTCGGCCGCCACCTTGCGGTATAGGGCGCCTCTCTCAAGGGTGATACCTATAAATGTACAGTTGTTAAGTCCGAGCACATGCGGATTGACATAATATCCCGACCCGGTGATGACATTAAGGTCTATCATGCGCTGTATGCGCTGGTGTACTGCCGCACGCGACACACCGCATGCTATAGCCACATCCTTAGAGGGGATGCGGGCATTGTTCATGACTATTTCAAGTATCTGCCTGTCGAGACTGTCTATTTTCTCCATGTCATTAAATTCTCAGATAAAAATGCTGACGATTGATGCTATAATCGCATCTGTTTCATGACAAATTTACACATTATTTTCCAATTCACAATCAAAAAGACATTAAAAAGCGAGCGAGAAAGCCGTTCAGGGCTCTCTCGCTCTATTATACATCCTCGGCAGGATTTACAAGCCGATTAAGATCCAAACAGCTGAGTTTACTTGCCGATATGCTCGTACTGCAGTGTGAGAGTAGGCTGGTCGCAGACCTCGGCCGGACCGTAATACTGCACGGGACCCGGATATACATAGCTGTCGTTGACAGCCCAAGAGTCGCGCTTCGATGCGAAGTAGCGGAAAGCATTGCCCTTGAGGTCTACAAGAGCTTTCTGGATGACAGGCTTCATGGCTCCGTGGCGACGCTCCATGTTCATCATCATGGTGATGGGTATGCCGCCAGGCAGCCACTGCACAGATGCCTTCGTAAGGTTGCGCATACTTGACATGTACCCTGTCACACCGGCGTTGATGAGACACGAAGCCGTGAAACCGAGGCCGTAGCAATAGTCGGCATCGAAGTTCGACGGGAATGCGCAACGGCCTTCATAGCCGAAGAAATGGTGCATTGCAGCGAATTTGCCTGCATACTTGCCCTCGGCGCGCAGCTCCTCCAGTCGGCGTGCCACCATCTCGCTCAGAAGCTTCTCGGTCTCGATAAGCGACACCTGCACATTGCCGTGGGGGTCGCGGTCGAGTGTCAGCTGACGGGCCACGCCCAAGGGGAGCGAAGCGTAAATCTTAGCGTTCTCGGCATCCAGATGGTCTATCACATACTGGCGCTGGTCGGCAGCAGCGGCAAACTCGGCGGAGTTGTGGGCGAGCATCTCGTTGAGCTCAGCGATGAGCTTCTTCATTGCCGGGATAAACTCGATAAGACCTTCGGGTACGAGGACTGTGCCGTAGCCGCAGCCCTTCTCCTGACGGGCCACAACGATGTCGGCGATATAGTTGACTATGTCCTGAAGTGTCTGGTTCTTCTCCTCTACCTCTTCGGAGATGATAGCCACGTTGGGCTGGGTCTGAAGTGCACACTCTAAGGCGATGTGTGATGCCGAACGACCCATGAGCTTCATGAAGTGCCAGTATTTCTTGGCCGAGAGGCAGTCGCGCTGGATATTGCCGATAACTTCAGAGTAGGTCTTTGTGGCCGTGTCGAAGCCGAATGAAGCCTCGATAACCTCGTTCTTGAGGTCGCCGTCGATAGTCTTGGGGCAGCCGATTACCTGCACTCCTGCATTGATGGCCTTGTAATACTCGGCGAGGATGGCGGCATTGGTGTTGGAATCGTCGCCGCCGATGATTACCAACGCCGAGATATTGAGCTCGCGGAGGATTTCGAGACCTTTGTCAAACTGATCCTTTGTCTCGAGCTTCGTACGGCCGGAGCCTATCATATCGAAGCCGCCGGTGTTGCGGTATTCGTTGACCAAATCGGCGGTAATTTCCTTGTATTTGTGATCCACCAGACCGCCGGGACCCATCAGGAATCCGTAAAGACGGCTGTCGCGGTGTATCTTCTTGATGCCGTCAAAAAGACCGCAGATCACATTGTGACCGCCGGGAGCCTGTCCGCCCGAAAGTATCACACCCACGTTGATAGGGCGGCCGGTAGTAGGATTAGGGTTGCGCTCAAATCGCAATTCGGGCAGGCCGTAAGTGTTTGGGAAGAGCTTCTTTATGTCTTCCTGGTCAGCTACTGACTGTGTGGGCTGTCCCTCGACCACCTTCACCGGGTGTGTCATCACGATGGGGAGCTTGGGCTGGTAAGCCATGCGGGCTTTTTGCAAGACGCTTTGTTTCATTGTTCTTTTTTAGACTCTAAGTTGTCCTATTAGATTAGTATATATTCGTATCTGTTTTTGACATTGCAAATATCGCAATAATTTTCAAAATTTCAATGCGTTGCCCCCTCCCTTTTCACCAATTCCCGATTACGCTTTTTCACGTTTTCAATGCCATCTTTCCCTCTGAAACACACGTTTTCAAAGGAAATGCCAAATTTTGGGCGTTTTTCCCTATTTTTTTACGTAATGGGGCAAGGATGGTGGACATCAGCGGCGGGGACGGCGGATGATGCGGGGGAAAAGCTTGCGGAAGCGAACCAATGGGGCTGTGATGCTGCCGCCGGCAACCACAAGCGTCACCGCCACGATTATCAGTACCAGACCGAGCACTTCGCCAGGTGTAAGGGTCTCGCCGAAAACGCATATGCCTATGATTACGGCAGTCACGGGTTCCAACGCTCCGAGTATGGCGGTGGGAGTGGCCCCTATGTGCTGCACGGCCTTGGTGGTGCAGATAAATGACACCACTGTGGGAAACAGAGCCAGGCACAGCAGGTTGCCCCACATGGCCCAATGGGTCGGCACGGTCAGTTCGCCGGTAAACGCCACCCTGGCTATGAACAGCAGCGAGCCGAAACCGAGCAGATAGAATGTCAGTCTCAGAGTCGCCACTCCGTGAAGTATCGGACGGTTGACCCCTACGATATACACGGAATAAGACAACGCCGAGGCTATGACTATCAGCGTCCCTACAGCCGACAGCGTCGCCCCGCCTTCGCCCCCGGTGTACAGCAACGCGATGCCCCCGACGGCAAGAGCTATGCACAGCACCGTCATAGCGGCCAGCTTCTCCCGGAAACACACCGCTCCTATGCCCGCCACCATTATGGGGTAGACGAAAAGTATGGTGGAGGCTATGCCGGCTTCCATATAGTTATAGCTCAAAAACAGCAGCAGCGACGACAGAGCCATCACAACTCCGAGCGCAGCCACAGCCCCGAGCTGACGGCCCGTCAGACCTGAAAAGCGATGCCCGCGCAGCAGCAACATTACAGCGAGCACCGGCATGGCCATGAGATACCTGAACAGCAACACCGAGTCGGCATCCATTCCGTCAGCATACAGCGGCAGCGCAAACAGCGGATTCATGCCGTAGGTGGCGGCCGCCACGGCCGCGAATATATATCCTTTAGTTTTTGAAGATGTCATGACTGACGCAAAGTTACTACATTTTTTCCCTATCTTTGTATCACTCATAATCCCGAAAATACAGAAATCTACATATAGATGAAATTCGCCGAAGTATTGATGCCTGTACCCATCGAGGGTACATTTACCTATGACATCCCCGAAGAGCTGTCCGATGCGGTCAAGCCGGGATGCAGGGTCATCGTACCCTTCGGCCCCCGGCGGTTCTATACCGGCATAGTGGTGTCGCTGACCAACATCCAGCCCCAGGAATTCGACACCAAGTCGATAGCCATGGTGCTTGACAACGGCGACCCAATAATCCGCTATCCCCAGATAAAGCACTGGCAGTGGATCGCCGACTACTATCTGTGCACGACGGGCGACGTGTACCGTGCCGCCGTGCCTTCAGGGCTGAAACTTGAAAGCGAGACATTCATCGAGCTCAACCCCGACTACGAAGAAAGCCCCGAAGACCCGCTCGACGAGCGTGAAGCCGTCATAATCCAGATTCTCAGCCACTTCGACAAACGGATGACGATGGCTGACATCGAGAAAGCCGCCGGATTCAAGCACCACCACCTCGCACAGTGCATCTCAATGCTGCTCCACAAGGGAGCCATCATCATCTCGGAGCGTCTTGTCGAACGCTACCGCCCATTGCATGAAACATACGTGCGCCCCTGCTTCCCTCACGCCGATTCCGCAGCCCTCGCCGATGCGTTCGCCAAGGTCAAAGGAGCCGCCCGGCAGGAGAAAGCCCTGCAAACGCTCATACAGATGTCTGGATTCCACCGCCCATCCGAGCCACCTAAAGAGGTGTCACGCGCCACGCTTATGGAACAGGCCGGAGTCTCCACAGCCATCATCAGAGCCATGGCCGACAAGGGGATAGTAGAAATCTACAAAAAGGTTATCGACCGCTTCAAATACACCGGCAAAGTCGCTGACCATCTCCCCACCCTGAGCGCAGCTCAGTCACAGGTCCTCGGCGAGATACACCGCTCGTGGAAGACCTACAACACCACCCTGCTCCACGGAGTCACGTCAAGCGGCAAGACCGAGATATACATCCACCTCATCGATTACGCACTCCGACAAGGGCGGCAGGCCCTGTTGCTCGTCCCGGAGATAGCCCTGACCACACAGTTGAGCCACAGGCTGCAGCAGGTGTTCGGCGACAAGGTGATAGTCTACCACAGCAAATTTTCCGACAACGTCCGCGTCGAGCACTGGAACACCCTCCTGCGCGACGGCTCGCCACGGCTGATTCTCGGTACGCGCACATCCGTGTTCCTCCCTTTCTCCAAGCTCGGCCTTGTCATCGTCGACGAGGAACACGAAAGCAGCTACAAGCAGCAGGATCCGGCTCCGCGCTACAACGCCCGCGACGCTGCCATAGTGCTTGCCGTCATGCACGGCGCGAAAGTGCTGTTAGGCAGCGCGACTCCCTCGGTAGAAACTTATTACAAAGCCGTCACCGGCGGCAAATACGGTCTTGTGACCCTCTCCGAGCGGTATCAAGGAGCGTCACTGCCCACCATCGAGATTGTCGACATGGGCGAGGCCCGCAAGAAAGGGCTGGCACAAGGCGCGCTCTCAGCCCGCAGCCATGCCCTGATTTCCGAAGCCATCGGACGTGGACACCAGGCCATAGTGTTCATCAACCGCCGAGGATTCGCCCCTGTAGCCCGGTGCCGCATGTGCGCCAACATACCGCATTGCCACAACTGCGATGTCGCCATGACCTACCACCGCTCACGCGGGCTGCTCGTATGCCACTACTGCGGGGCCACGCGGCAGCTCCCGGCGGTATGCCCGGCATGTCACGAGCCGGCCATCGAGGTGATAGGCTACGGGTCCGAACGTGTCGAGGAGGAGGTGGCAGCGGCTTTTCCGCAAGCACGCATCATGCGCATGGACCTCGACACCACGCGCAACAAGGCCGGATACGACAACATCATACAGGACTTTTCATCAGGCCGTGGCGACATACTCATAGGCACACAGATGGTGTCGAAAGGGCTTGACTTCGGAGGTGTCGACACCGTGGCAATCATCAACGCCGACAGCCTCATCAACTTCCCGGACTACCGCAGCGATGAGCGGGCGTTCAATATGATATCACAGGTAGCCGGACGCGCCGGACGACGCTCTGCCGACACTCCCGGCACAGTGACGGTGCAGACGCTCAACCCCGCCCATGAGATATTCCAGTACATAGTCAGCCACGACTACAAGGGATTTTACGAATACGCCATAGCCGAGCGGCAGACCTACCACTATCCGCCGTTTACCAAACTCATACGCATATACATCAAGCACCGCAACCTCGAAGCCGTAAAACTGCTTGCGGATGCCTATGGAGTGCAGCTGCGCCACCTCTTCGGCGACCGCGTCCAGGGTCCCGAAGAGCCCCCCGTAGGACGCATCCAGCAGCTCTACATACGCTGTCTGATGCTTAAAATCGAGACCGGCGCATCAATGGCGAAAGTGCGCAAACTGCTCATCGACCTGCGCAACCTGATGCACTCGCTATACCCCGACATGAAATCCGCCGTCATCTACTACGACGTAGACCCCTCCTGACCCCATCCCGACGAACGATCCCTGTAGGGACGCACGGCCCGTGCGTCCTCGACCGCAAACCAGTCCATGCCCCACCGCTAACGCGGTGACGCAGCCAATCCGCGATACAAAAAATGCTTTTTTCGGAAAATAGTTCACCGCTCGTAGGGCTGCACCTGAAGTGACCCCAAAAAGTTGGACAGGTTAAACACTATCCATTTAATGAAAGAGT
>ERZ779874.704-NODE-704-length-36944-cov-5.876711_pt1 | contig 36944 bp, 30 predicted proteins | sample MGYA00511031_ERZ779874 | MGnify/ENA primary metagenome ERZ779874 (study PRJEB29588, sample SAMEA2156850) | human gut metagenome | biome: human gut; feature: human-associated habitat; material: faeces | place: Denmark | collected 2008/2010 ...
TTCTTTTAATCTATTTGTAGTCAATTAAATACCTTCAGACTACATCAAATATAAGGAAAATAAGGAGTCTCCCTGCTTTCTTTAATGAAAATTAAACAGAAATCCCTAGAACTGTTCCAGAATGGAGATTCGTTTCTCGATAGGGGGATGTGTGGCAAAGAGACCGCTAAAGCCGCTGAGAGCACTTTCTGACTGCTTGCCGGGATTCTGAATGAATAACTGTGCCACATCTCCGCGTTTTACAGCTTCTATATTCGGATCATCTGAAATCTTACGCAGGGCACTGGCCAGTGCCAACGGGTTCTTTGTCATTTCAGCCGACCCGGCATCTGCCATATATTCACGTTTCCGTGAAATGGCGAAACGCATCAGGCTGGCAAAGAAGAAGCCGACAGCAGCGATTACTAAAGCAATCAGCATAATGAGGATGACACCTCCGCCATTTTTCCCATTGCTGCGTATGCGCGTGTGCGTGATAGTATAGAAGGTGATTTGTGCCAGCATCGAGAAGATTCCGACAAATACAATGGAGACAATTAGCAGGCGTACGTCCCGGTTGCGGATATGAGTCAGTTCATGGGCGATGACCGCTTCGAGTTCTTCATCGTTCAACTTCTGAATAATCCCCCTTGAGAGGGTGACGGTATAAGTACGGTCGTTGATGCCACTGGCAAAAGCGTTCAGCGAATTGTCGTCAATGATGTTGATTTTAGGAGTCTTCATTCCGTTCGCCATGCAGAGGTTCTCTACCAGATTGTAGACACGTTTGTTCTCCCTGCGGTCGAGCGGCTTTGCACCTGTGGCAGCTTTGATAATGCTTGTATTCATCCAGAAAGCAATCAGGAACCAGATCAGTACGATGCCCATTGTGTAGGGGAGGGCATTGATAAATAAAGGATTGATCATTTCCAGCATCCCTGTCTCCATGCTCTCGTCATGTCCTAGGGCAACCAGCAAGTAGCATGCCAAATAAAGCAGTGCTGCTACCAGGCAAGGAAATAGAAATAACAGAAAGACAGAGCGGCGGTTGTTCCGGCTCTGCTGTGTTTGAATTCCGACGTACTGCATGTGTGCTTCGTTTTTTAGAAACTGATCTTCGGCGCTTGTTCCAGGTTGGCACGTTCGTTGGTACCCAGATCGAACATAATTTCTCTGCGGAATCCTGCCATACCTGCTACGATATTGGACGGGAATGTCTGAACGGCGTTATTATATTCCTTCGTTGCCGAGTTAAAGTAACGGCGTACAGCGGCTAATTTATTCTCCACATCGGATACTTCTTCCTGCAATTGCAGGAAATTCTGGTTAGCTTTCAGGTCGGGATAAGCCTCCAGAGTGATTTTCAATCCCGATAAAGCGGAAGATAACTGATTCTCGGCTGCTATTTTTTCGTCGATCGTTTTAGCGCTGACTGCACCGTTACGTGCCTGAATCACCCGGTCGAGCGTTTCTTTTTCGTGTGAGGCATATCCTTTCACAGTCTCCACTAACTGCGGGATAAGATCGTGACGTTGTTTCAGTTGCACGTCGATGTCTGCAAACGCATTTTCACGGTTGTTTCTCAGTCTCACCAATGAGTTGTACATGGAAGCAAATATGATTCCTAATAATACGATAATTCCTACGATAATAAGTATAGCCATGTCTTTATCTTTTAGTTAATAATACTAGCCAAAAGTAAGTTATTTTGCATTGCCAAGCAAGTAGAAGAGAATAAAAATAGTTCTAAACCACCTAAAAACTATCAAAAAGCACCTGAAAACTATCATTTGACAGTTTCACCCCCTAAGAAATGACGAATTTCCCCCTGTTTGAGTCATAAAATACCTTTAAACTTGCAAATGTCAAGAAAGAAACGAAATATTAACCGTAAAACCCTTAAAGTATGAAAAGTTTAAGTTTCAGAAAAGATTTAATTGGAGTTCAGGAAGAGTTGCTTCGTTTTGCTTATAAATTAACTGCCAATCGTGAAGAAGCAAATGATTTATTGCAAGAAACATCATTAAAGGCCTTGGATAACGAGGAAAAATATGTTCCCGATACAAATTTCAAAGGATGGATGTATACGATCATGCGTAACATCTTTATTAATAACTACCGTAAAATAGTACGTGACCAGACATTCGTAGATCAGACCGACAATCTGTATCACTTGAATCTCCCTCAAGACTCAGGATTTGAAAGTACGGAAGGCGCTTATGACTTGAAAGAGATGCACCGCATCGTCAACGCGCTGCCGAAGGAATATAAAGTACCATTCTCGATGCACGTATCCGGTTTTAAATACCGTGAAATCGCAGAGAAACTGGACCTGCCCCTCGGAACGGTGAAGAGCCGCATATTCTTCACACGCCAACGTTTGCAACAAGAATTGAAAGATTTTGTATAAATTGGGATAACACATCAACCAGACAATTAATGCCGGTAAGGAGCAACGAGTGAGAAACTCGTTTGCTCCTTCGTTTTTGTGACAATATGATATTAAACATATCTTTATAGCCCAACTTATTCGCTGAATGTTTGTTATTATGTCAGAGAACTTTCTATATTTGTATCAACTAGTTAACCTAAGTAATATAAATCTCATCTATTTACGGCAATGAAAAAGGAAATCAAATTTAGTCTCGTTTATCGGGATATGTGGCAGTCGTCCGGCAAGTATCAACCACGTGCCGATCAGTTAGTAAGAATTGCTCCGTTAATTATCGAAATGGGTTGTTTCTCTCGTGTAGAAACCAACGGAGGTGCGTTCGAACAAGTCAATCTGCTGTATGGAGAGAACCCGAACAAAGCCGTCCGGGCTTTCACAAAACCTTTCCACGAAGCGGGCATACAAACTCACATGCTCGACCGTGGTCTGAATGGTCTCCGAATGTATCCCGTACCGGCAGATGTACGCCGGCTGATGTATAAAGTGAAGCATGCGCAAGGAGTGGACATCACCCGTATCTTTTGTGGGCTGAATGAAGTCAGGAATATTATTCCTTCCATCCGTTATGCCCTCGAAGCAGGGATGATTCCGCAGGCAACGTTGTGCATTACGTTCTCACCCGTGCATACCGTAGAATATTATACCGCTATCGCCGAGCGTCTGATAGAAGCCGGAGCACCGGAAATCTGCCTGAAAGACATGGCGGGTGTCGGTCGTCCCGAAATGCTGGGACGTCTGACGAAAGCAATCAAAGAACGGCATCCCGAAATCATCATCCAGTATCACGGACATAGCGGACCGGGGCTCTCCATGGCTTCTATTCTGGAAGTTTGTGAGAATGGTGCGGATATTATCGATGTGGCGATGGAACCTATTTCGTGGGGAAAGGTTCATCCGGATGTTATCTCCGTGCAAGCTATGCTGAAAGATGCAGGATTTCAGGTACCGGAGATTAATATGAAGGCTTATATGAAAGCCCGTGCCATGACGCAGGAGTTTATCGACGATTTTCTGGGCTATTTTATGGACCCTACCAACAAGCATATGTCTTCTTTGCTCTTGAAATGCGGACTTCCCGGAGGTATGATGGGCTCTATGATGGCCGATCTGAAAGGAGTACATTCCGGCATTAATATGATATTGAGGGGTAAGAACGAACCGGAACTGAGCATTGACGATTTGCTCGTGATGCTGTTTGACGAAGTAGAGTATGTGTGGCCAAAACTTGGTTATCCTCCACTGGTAACTCCGTTCAGCCAATATGTGAAGAATGTGGCATTGATGAATGTGATGTCTCTTATCAAAGGAGAGGAGCGTTGGACGATGATCGACAATCATACCTGGGATATGATTCTGGGTAAAAGCGGGCGTTTGCCCGGTACACTTGCTCCCGAAATTATCGCATTGGCAAATGAAAAAGGATATGAATTTACGGACGAAGACCCGCAGAAGAATTATCCGGACCAGCTGGATGAGTATCGCAAAGAAATGACAGAAAACGGTTGGGACTTTGGAAAGGATGATGAAGAACTCTTTGAGCTGGCAATGCACGACCGTCAATACAGGGATTACAAATCGGGTGTTGCCAAGAAGCGTTTCGAGGACGACTTGCAGCGTGCCAAAGATGCTGCTTTGGCCAAACAGGGATTCTCGGAAGAAGAAGTGAAACGGATGAAGCGTGCGAAAGCCGAACCGGTGACTGCTATGGAAAAAGGCCGGATCATTTGGGAGATTGACGTGGAATCGCCTTCCATGCCACCCGAAGTGGGACATAAATATGAGCCGGATGATGTATTTTGTTATATCGCTACTCCTTGGAATACGTATGATAAGGTGTTGGCAAACTTTAGCGGTCGCGTGATCGAGGTATGTGCCAAGCAGGGGGCACTGGTCAATAAAGGTGAGCCGTTGGCGTATATTGAAAGATGTGAGGAGCCGGCATAGTGCATATATAAAATAACGGATAGAAACAATCCCTTTATTCTGGTTCTGTTTCCTGATGGAATACAGACTGGGATAAAGGGATTGCTTTATTTCTTTTTCTTCCTGGTATTCTTCTTCTCTATGGCTTTTTTCTCCACAGGAGGAAATTTAGGAACCAGGTCCATTAGTCTCAATATCTGTTTTTGTCGTCTCAAAATATATGCCGAAGGCTTTGCTGAGTTAAACCGTATCGGGTTGGGGAGCGTAGCGGCAATCAGTGCGCACTGTCCTTTGCTCAACTTGGCGGCTGTCGTATTGAATTTGTATTTGGCGGCAGCCTGTGCACCGTAAATACCTTTTCCCATTTCAATAGAGTTGAGATATACTTCCATTATTCGTTCTTTCGACCAGAACAACTCTATAAGAAAGGTGAAATAAACCTCGAATCCTTTGCGCACCCAAGATGATTGCGGCCATAGGAACACATTCTTGGCTGTCTGCTGACTGATGGTACTTGCTCCGCGCTTCCGTTTCCGTTTCTCGTTTTCTTTGATCGCTTTCTCGATCTCGATAAAATCAAATCCATTATGTTCGGCAAAACGGTTGTCTTCGGAGGCGATGACCGCCATCGGCAGTTGGGGAGATATCTTATCAAAAGAAACCCACGTGTGTTTCCACGTGGGTTTATCTCCTGACGCAAGCTGCTGTACACTTCGGATGACCATCAACGGGGTGACATACACCGGCATAAACCGATAGACAATCACAGCCAGAATGGTAGATGCAAAGAAGAAAATCAGCAGGTTGCGTGCATAACGCAATATTCTTTTAATGGGAAGCGGCTTGTGCATCTTTAATCATCTGCTCACTTGCGTACATGTAAACTTCTACACGACGATTCTGCTCTCTTCCGGCAGCTGTGTCGTTGCTGGCAACAGGATCACTTTCGCCCATTCCGTCCACACCTTTAATCTGGCTGGATGAAACGCCGCAGCTCAACAAATAACTGGCTACACTCTGTGCACGTTCCTGTGACAAGTTCAGATTCTTCTGACGACTTTGTTCGGCAGTACTGTTTCTCCAGCCCTGATTGTCGGTATATCCATAGATGGATACGTCCATGTCTCTGTTCTGGTTGAGTACGTTGTTGGCGAACTTGCTCAATGCAGACTTGGCAGCAGCACTTAGAGTCGCATTACCGGTAGTGAAAAGAATACCCGAATCGAATGTTACCTTTACTGCCTGCAATCCGTTGTTGTCAGTTATCTGCTCTACTTGTGCGCCTTCAATCTGTTTTGCTTCTGCTGCCGCTTTATCCATCTTCTTTCCGATAAGGGCACCTGTTCCTGCACCTACGGCAGTACCAATAGCCGCACCGATGGCAGCACCCTTGCCTTTACCGATAACACCGCCGAGGATAGCACCTAATGCAGCACCCGAACCACCGCCGATTGCGGCACCTTTGCCCGTATTGTTCCCCAGCCACTGAATATAATGGTTATACTCATGAAGAGAACCATCCATTTCATTTTGTTCATAATGCAATGTTTTTTTAATAGGTTTATAAAATAATACTTTAATAAATTAACAACGCAAAGATACATATTATTTGCCAAGGTCATACTTTTTAGGTTAAAATAACTCCGGATGATCTTTGTATATGTTAAATAACAAACGACATGGCTACCTTGTTGACACGGAAGGCAGATTTAAGCATTTTTTCCTGATCATGGTAAACCATCCCAAGAGAATCATTCCTTTAGCAATCGTTGTGACGCATACTGCCCACCAGATGCCTTCTACTCCCATGCCCATCCGTACAAACAGGATGGCAAGCGGAATACGCATATAATTGCATACGATGCTGACAATGGCAGGAGGTACGGTACGTCCGATGCCATAGAACACTCCCTGCATCGTGATTTCGAGCATCATGAATAGCTGCGAATATCCGTCGATACGCAGAAATACACCGCCGGCTTCATAAGCCGCCTGTTCGGGGACAAAAATTGAAAAGACTTCGTTTCCGTAAAAAATGAACAGCAGTGTGCAGAAAGTACCGAAGATTCCTGTCATCCACAAGGTAGTATGCCATGCTTTCAGCACGCGCTCTATTCGTCCGGCAGCGAAATTCTGTGCAATAAAGGCGCTAAGTGCGGTGGAGAAGCCTTGGGAGGTATTCCAGGTGATAGCTTCTATTTGTCCTCCGGTGGTGAAGGTCATCAGTCCGATGTGTCCGCCCTGTTCGGAGGCGGTGCGGCAGAGGAACATGTTGACAAACGCAAATAACGTGTTCAGGGTAGCTACGGGCAGACCTAATTTCAGAATATGCCGTGTGTACTTCTTCTTCAGGCGGGAGAAGAATGGGAAACCGCCGAGCAGGGCGTCCTTGCGGAAACGTAGTTGGTAGATGAAGATAGCGAAAACAGTAGCTTGCGAAAGCCATGTGGCATAGGCGGCACCGTTTGTACCCAGGCCGAATCCGAAGATAAACAGGGGATCGAGAATGATGTTCATAATCAGTCCTGTACCGCTGATATAAAACGGGATTTTGCTTCGTCCTGCTGCATTATAGATACCGGTAAAGGCGGCAGACAGGAATATGAACGGTAATGCGGTGGAGATAATCCGCAGGTATTCGATAGCATTGACCGTGATGTGCTCTTTGAGCTCGTAAATCCGGATAATGGGACTTGCGAATGTGAAAAGCAATCCGCCCCAGCAGAGCGAAATGATCAGTGCAATCGTGATATTGTGTGAAGCGAACTGACGGGCATCTTCTTGGTTTTGTGCACCGATGGATTGTCCTACGCTGACTTCGGACCCTACCTTATTTAATAAGGAGATAGAACCGGACATCCACGTCAGGATTCCTACAGAACCGATGGCTGCTACGGCTTCACTTCCCAACCGTCCCACCCATGCCATATCCGTAAGGCTGTATGCCATCTGTATAAACGATGTTGCCATGATGGGCATCGCCAGATTGAACAGTTGGCGGTTGATAGGACCATGTGTCAGATTCTTTATCCCTTGCATATTACTTTTTCTATTTAAAAGGAGGCGCAAAGATACATAAAATTACTATCTTCGCACATCAAAATATTCATTAATCAAAGTATACAGATACTATGAAACAAAAAATCTCTTCTTTTTGGGTATTGCTCGTCCTGTTGTTAGCAGGTCTGCAAGCCTCGGCACAAAGTGCGCCAAAACCATTTGATATTGAACAACCTTCTCTTCGTGTTTTTCTTCCGGCACCGGAATTGGCAACTGGGCGTGCGGTGGTAGCTTGCCCGGGTGGGGGATACTCCGGCTTGGCGGTCAATCATGAAGGGTATGACTGGGCACCATATTTCAACAAACAAGGAATTGCATTGATCGTTCTTAAATACCGGATGCCGAAAGGGGACCGCACTCTCCCGATCTCTGATGCCGAAGTCGCCATGAAAATGGTACGCGACAGTGCTGACGTATGGAATCTGAATCCGAATGATATTGGTATCATGGGATCTTCCGCCGGAGGTCATCTGGCTTCGACAATCGCTACACATGCGCCTAAAGAGCTTCGTCCTAATTTCCAGATTCTCTTCTATCCGGTGATTACGATGGATAAATCTTTTACCCACATGGGCTCTCATGACAATCTGTTGGGCAAAGATGCTTCTGAAGAACTGGAAAAAGAATTCTCTAACGAGAAGCAGGTGACAAAGGAAACTCCCCGTGCGTTCATTGTTTATAGTGATGATGATAAAGTCGTTCCTCCTGCCAATGGAGTCAACTATTATCTGGCTCTGAATAAGAAAGGCGTTCCCTCCGTTCTCCACATTTATCCCACAGGCGGACATGGTTGGGGAATCCGTGAAGACTTCCTCTACAAGAGTGAAATGCAGAACGAACTGACCTCTTGGTTGCGTAGCTTCAAAGCTCCCCGCAAAGATGCCGTACGTGTAGCTTGCATCGGCAACAGCATTACGTTCGGAGCAGGAATAAAGAATCGCAGCCGCGATAGTTATCCTTCCGTATTGTCTCGTATGCTGGGCGATGGTTACTGGGTGAAAAACTTCGGAGTAAGTGCCCGCACTATGTTGAACAAAGGAGATCATCCGTATATGAATGAACTTGCCTACAAGAATGCATTAGCTTTCAATCCTAATATCGTTGTTATCAAACTCGGGACAAACGACAGTAAATCATTCAACTGGAAATACAAAGCCGACTTTATGAAAGATGCGCAGACAATGATTGATGCCTTCAAAGCCCTTCCGGCACAACCGAAGATTTATCTCTGCTATCCTTCCAAAGCCTATCTGACAGGTGACGGTATCAACGATGATATTATCTCCAAAGAGATCATCCCGATGATAAGGAAACTTGCCAGGAAAAACAACCTGTCTGTCATAGACCTCCATACTGCTATGGACGGAATGCCCGAACTTTTTCCGGACCGCATTCATCCGAATGAAAAGGGAGCCAAAGTAATGGCAGAAACTGTCCGTCGATCTATCATCTCTTTAAAATAAAAAAGATGTTATTGACTATTGAGCTTTTGACCGGATAATTGTATTAATAATATAGCCTTGATATAGGAAAGGAGAATATAATGGTCAGAACAATTGTTGTTTTCGTTTTTGTAACTTCTGTATGTGTTACTGCTGCCTTTTCCCAAACTGTAGAAAAGGAGAATAAAGTAGACGTGCAAAAGAAAAATAGTTCTACGGAAGTAAGCGGACGTTTATTGCTTGAAACAAAAGACATAGAACCGAAGTTGCCGGATATGGAGGTCAAAAAGAAAGCAGCAGATGATAAGTCCACGCAGTCATACGGCTTGACACCCTCAAACCCTGCATCGGGCTTATCTCCTTATTTTTATGATTTTCCTGCATTGCTGGAAAGTAATCCGACATTGACGGATTTTTATAACTTCCGGTGGTATCCGATGAATGGGCGACTTTCTTTTATTGGGAGTGCGGAACAGAAAACTTATTTGGGATTAGGACAATATATGGCAGTCAATGCCGGAGTGCGCTGGGTACCTTCCCAAAGATTTTTCGTTGAGGCAGGAGGTGCCTATAGCCGGCAATACTACTTGGTTTTGCCTATAGCGAGGCAAGATATAGCAGGAATGTATACGAGGATGCAATATACTTTGGCCAGAAATGTCCGTCTAAATGTCTGGGGACAGTACTTTATCTGGGGCAATACGCCTCCTCCGGCTTATAATCCGATATTTCCACATACGGGGATGGGAGCCTCCATATCGGTCGATGTGAAAAAGAATACGGAAGTAAGTGTCGGTGCTGAATATCAGTATGACAAGAATTCAAAGGAATGGAAGATGGAAACGTCAGGCCGCATATCCATTGGCTTTTAACACGGCTGGCTTTTGTCACAGCGTAATTATGTCGTTTCAGCAATTGTAGGCATGTCTCCTGTTTTTTATAGCAAAGGCATTTCAACTCTTGTGACATGTTCTTCTTCGGGCACATCCGGATTACTGTAATAATATTCTATTGATGTTCCGGAAGCCTTATATCCATTTGTCTTTATCCATTCGGCCATCTCGTTATACAGTTGTGCCAATTCATTGTAGTTTCCTCTGTGCAAGCATGAGACTATTCTTCTGGCGGGGATGATGACAGACTTTATGTTTCCGGTCCCTTGTAGAGTTCTCGACGATTTCAATCCGATAATCATTCTTACATGTTCTTCGGTCAGGCTTTCAAAGTCGGGGTACCCGACAAAGGGAATATTGGTGGTCACTTCCCCTTGCTCCTTGAATAAAGTGTCGATTCTTACAAAGTTCTCTCCGATAGCTTGTGGCATTCCTTTCATGTCGGTTTGCACTTCGATAGCCAGAGCAGGCTGCTCCGGTTGCTGTAAAAGCATGATTTCTGATATCTTTGCCATAGATTCTGTTTTTAATGATGATTACTTCCGTATGACCGGTATATATATGTCTGTTAGCAACTCCGATGTTTCTGTAGTAGACGGACGATTCATATATACCTCAAAGCTGGATGTACTTTGAGGATGGTATTTACTTTTCGGGAACCATTCCTCATAAATCATCCTGTACGCTTTGTATAAAGAAGAATAGCTTCCCTTATGCCTGAATATGGCATACCGTCCACCGGGTATCTGCATGATCCCCGGCATCGTTTTCACTTTTGAATCATCGCGAATGGTAATACCCAGATAGAATCTGCACTTATCTGTAGGTGTGATTGACGGATCGTCCATACTAAGGCTGATAAACTTGTCATACCGCTGATCGGCTTCATACTGTCTGGCGTAATGCCGTAGTTTATTCCATAGCAATTGGTATTTTATTTTGTTTTTATACGCTTCTCCTACTTCAATGCAGAATATCTTCATCGGGCTGATCACTTTTATTTCCGGCTCGATATCCGTTGCCGGATTTTTACTGTTCGGTTTATGCTTTTCTCTGTATTGGGAAGTTGATATACCAAAATGTTTCTTAAAAGCTTTAGCAATGCTGGATTTAGTCTGATAACTTGTCTGCTCTATTATTTGTTTCAGTGTATAGTCTGTTGAGATCAGCAAATGTGCAACATGTTCAATGCGCAAACGCTGTATATAGCTGCCGATATTTTCTCCGGTAGCGGCAAGGAACACTCTTCTGAAATGGTATTTGGACAGCCCGCTCATTGAACTCAGTGTATCAGTATCCAATATCTCCGTCAGATGACAGTTGATGTACACTATTATGTTCTGAATCATCTTGTGATGCAGATAGCTTGTTTCCACCTTTTGCCGCCATCTGTTCAGTGTAGGAAGCCGTTTATTCAGTATATTCCTCAGTTCTTCCGGAGAATAGTCCGTATCTGCATATTCATTATATTTATCTGTATATTTTATCCAGATATCGATCATTTCCCACATGGATATGTCGACAATGTATTTTCCCTCCTTCAGGCAATAATAGCAAAACTCATCACTTCTCGAACCGTCAGAGTTAGTACCTAGATATTCTTCCACATCAAAGCGAAGCGGCATTCCGCAACTTTGGCAATATCTTTTATTTATTTCGGATTCAACCATTTGTCTATTCTTGCTTTGCTTGCAAAAATAAGCTATTTTTCCGGTAAGCAGTTGTCCGGAATAGGCATCTTTTTATTAACAAATGTTCATTTCTGCTATTTCCTAAAGTTGTATCTTTCCTTTGTATGGAAGTATCAGTCAGTTCCCTTCTGTCATCGGTCTGCTGCTAACCGGTTTTATTGCCGATAGGCTGGGGGTGGAGAATATTTTCATCATCGGAGGAGTAGCGATCAGCATTAATATCTCTTATCCGTATATACGAATAAAAGAAGAAAAGTCTCCAATAACCATTGATTATCAGAGACTTTTCTTCTTTTTTAGTGATCCGCCTGGGGCTCGAACCCAGGACCCCAACATTAAAAGTGTTGTGCTCTACCTGCTGAGCTAGCGAATCAATCCTTTGTGCTTTCTTTCGAATTGCGGGTGCAAAGGTAGAACATTTTTTTAGAACTCCAAAGCATTTCAAACATTTTTCTTATCTTTGTGCCATTATCAACAATATACAATCATTAATATATGGCTGACGATAAAAAAATCATCTTCTCAATGGTGGGAGTGAGCAAAGCTTTCCAACCAAATAAAAATGTACTGAAAGACATTTACCTGTCGTTCTTCTATGGAGCGAAGATTGGTATTATTGGTCTGAATGGTTCCGGTAAATCTACCTTATTGAAGATTATCGCAGGTTTGGAGAAATCCTATCAGGGGGAAGTAGTCTTCTCTCCGGGATATTCTGTGGGCTATCTGGCACAGGAACCTTATCTGGACAACACAAAGACCGTAAAAGAAGTAGTAATGGAAGGTGTGCAACCAATTGTTGACGCACTGGCAGAATACGAAGAAATCAATCAGAAATTCGGTTTGCCTGAATATTATGAAGATCAGGACAAGATGGATATTCTTTTCGCCCGTCAGGGAGAGCTGCAGGATATTATCGATGCAACCGATGCGTGGAATCTGGACAGCAAACTGGAACGTGCTATGGATGCACTCCGTTGTCCGCCCGAAGATCAGCCGGTGGAAAATCTTTCCGGAGGTGAACGCCGTCGTGTTGCCCTTTGCCGTTTGCTATTGCAGAAACCGGACATACTGTTGCTTGATGAGCCTACCAACCATTTGGATGCTGAATCTATCGACTGGCTGGAACAGCATCTCCAGCAATACGAAGGTACAGTAATCGCTGTAACCCACGACCGTTACTTCCTGGATCACGTTGCCGGATGGATTCTCGAACTTGACCGTGGTGAAGGTATTCCATGGAAAGGAAACTATTCGTCGTGGCTGGAACAGAAGACCAAGCGGATGGAGATGGAAGAAAAGACTGCCAGCAAGCGCCGCAAAACACTGGAACGTGAGTTGGAATGGGTGCGCATGGCTCCGAAAGCTCGTCAGGCTAAAGGAAAAGCCCGTCTTAATTCATACGACAAGTTGCTGAACGAAGACTTGAAGGAAAAAGAAGAGAAACTGGAAATCTTTATTCCGAACGGTCCCCGTCTGGGTAATAAGGTGATCGAGGCCAAACACGTAGCGAAGGCATACGGTGACAAACTGCTGTTTGACGATCTGAACTTTATGCTTCCTCCTAATGGTATTGTTGGCGTTATCGGTCCTAACGGTGCGGGAAAAACAACCCTTTTCCGTCTGATTATGGGATTGGAAACGGTGGATAAAGGCGAGTTTGAAGTAGGAGAGACCGTAAAGGTATCCTATGTAGACCAGCAACATAAAGACATTGACCCGAACAAGAGCGTCTATCAGGTAATCTCCGGTGGTAACGATTTGATCCGTATGGGCGGACGTGATATCAATGCACGTGCGTACCTGTCCCGTTTCAACTTTGCCGGTGCCGATCAGGAAAAACTTTGTGGTGTTCTTTCCGGTGGTGAAAGAAACCGCCTGCACTTGGCAATCGCTCTGAAAGAAGAAGGTAACGTGTTATTGCTCGATGAGCCGACCAATGATATTGACGTGAACACCCTTCGTGCTTTGGAGGAAGGTTTGGAAGACTTTGCCGGTTGTGCGGTAGTCATCTCTCACGACCGTTGGTTCCTCGACCGTATCTGTACGCATATTTTAGCTTTCGAAGGAGATTCAAATGTATTCTACTTTGAGGGTTCTTATTCAGAGTATGAAGAGAATAAACTGAAACGTCTGGGCAATGAAGAGCCGAAGCGTGTTCGTTACAGAAACTTAATGACTGACTAGTATTTGCTGACAGATTACAAGTTAAATCTCGCTTAATATACGAAAATGAAAGGCTCTGCAAGCATTGCAGGGCCTTTATTGTTTTCGAAAGCAATAAAATGTTTATCTCTCTTAAAAGAATGTAGCATAATTGTCATCTAAGTCTAAATAATATTAATTATCTTTGTGCACAGTTTCAATGAAACAAACAATTAGTATTAACTAATAAATTACATTATGTTGAAGAGAATGCGGTCTTTTTTAGTGGTCGTAATGTTACTGATTACTGCTACGATGAGTGCGCAGGTTACCACAGCAAGTATGAGTGGTAAAGTAACAGCACAAGATGAACCTATTATTGGAGCAACGATCGTTGCTATTCACGAGCCCTCCGGTACCCGCTATGGTACAGTGACCAATGTCAGTGGGCAATTCAATCTGCAAGGTATGCGTACGGGCGGCCCTTACAAAGTCGAAATCACCTATGTTGGCTATCAGTCAGCCATTTACAAGGGCATCCAGTTGTCATTAGGAGAAAACTACGTATTGAATGTTTCTTTGAAAGAAAGTTCAGAGTTGTTGGATGAAGTAGTAGTAACAGCACCAAAAACTATTGAAAAAATAGGTACCGTTACTAATGTAAGTGAACGTCAGATGAACACTTTACCTACTATTAACAGAAGTATAACAGATTTCACAAAGCTCTCTCCTTATGCAGGTGGAAGCAGTTCTTTTGCGGGGCGTGATGGACGTTATAACAATATAACGATTGATGGTGCTTCGTTTAATAATAGTTTTGGACTAAGTTCTAATAATTTGCCTGGAGGAGATTCTCAACCCATATCTTTAGATGCAATCGATGAGATTACTGTAAATGTCTCTCCTTACGATGTTAAATATTCCAACTTCACAGGTGCTTCTATTAATGCTGTAACAAAAAGTGGAACAAACTCATTTTCGGGTACTGCATATACTTATCATAAACCAAGAGGATTTGCAGGGAGTTCTATTGACGGTGAGGATATTCTTAAAGCAAAAGAATACAACTCTCATTCATATGGTGTAACTTTTGGAGGTCCAATCATTAAGAATAAGCTTTTCTTCTTCTTGAATGCTGAAATTGAAAATAAGGAAACTCCGGGGGTAACTTGGCTTCCTAACCAAGATCAAAATGGAACAGGGGATAGCGGAAAACGTATCTCACGTACTTGGGTGGGTGATATGCGTACTATCAGTGACTTTGTTAAAACTAAATATGATTATGACCCCGGACAGTATGAGAACTTCAATAATTTCCAAAGTGATAATTGGAAGTTAATGGCCCGTATTGATTGGAATATACATCAGAACCATAAGTTGACAGTGCGTTTTAATTCTGTTTCCTCAGAAGATGACAGAGAAGTAAGCGCTAAGTCCACTATTATAACTAGTACTAATTCTAATCGTTATGGTTTGGATGCCTTTTCTTTTGGTAATTCAAACTATAAGATGAAAAACGTAGTAACATCGATAACAGGTGAGTTAAATAGTCGTTTCTCGAATAATGTTCAGAATAAACTGTTAGCCACATATACTCATATTAGTGATACACGCGAGCAGAAAGGCTCTGATTTTCCTTTTGTCGATATATATAAGGACGGAAAGCAATATATAACTTTAGGTACAGAAGTGTTTACTCCTAATAATCAGGTTATCAATAATGTATTTAGTCTTGTTGATAATGTGAGTATATCATTAGGAAAACATGAATTGCTTGCTGGCGTTTCTTTTGAACGCCAATATTTTAAAAATTCTTATTTGAGAGGCCCTTACGGATATTATCGTTATGATTCAATGGATGATTTTATGCAGGGAAAAGTACCTACCATTTATGGTATTACATATGGGTATAATGGTAATGATGCTCCAGGTTCTGAGTTGACATTCGGAATGGCTGGTGTGTATGCCCAAGACGTATGGTCTCTTACTCCTAATTTTCGTTTGACTTATGGCTTACGTCTGGATATGCCAATATATATGAATTCATTGGATTCTAACAAGTCAATAGAGGAATTAGCTTTTGTAAATAATACTCATGTCGATATTTCTAAGTGGCCGAAGACGCAAGTCTTGTTTTCGCCAAGAGTCGGTTTTAATTGGGATGTAAAAGGTGATCGCTCCGTAATTGTATCAGGAGGTACAGGAATCTTTACTGGATTGTTACCTTTTGTATGGTTCACTAATCAACCAAGTAATTCGGGCTTATACCAAAATATGGTAGAGTATAATACACAAAAAAATCCGGGCTCTTTACCTGCTGACTTTGGTTTTAATCCTAATTATAGAGAAACTCTGCAGAAATATCCCAGTTTATTTCCTTCTACACCTTCAGAGCAGGCACCTGATGTCATAGCATATGTAGATCCTAAGTTTAAGATGCCGCAAGTTTGGCGTAGTAATTTGAATGTGGATATTCAACTGCCGTATGATTTTATGTTATCTGTTGGAGCAATGTATACAAGAGATATTTACAATGTTGCGCAGATCAATATGAATGAGGCTGAGCCTACGGGTGTGTATAATGAACAACCGGATCGTATTTATTGGGCTTCAAAAAAATACGAGTATAATGATTATACTAATGGTAAGAATGTAGTGGTAAAACTTTCTAATGGAGAAGATAAAGGATATCAATATTCTTTTAATGCTATTTTGACAAAGAAATACGATTTTGGTTTTACAGGGTCTATCGGCTATACTTATACAATGGCTAAAGATCTGACTGCAAATCCTGGGTCAGCACCTAATTCAGCATGGCAAAATAATGTGGCAGTAAATTCATTGAATGATCCTGGAGTATCTTATTCTTTATTTTCTACGCCCCATCGTATTATTGCTAATGCTTCTTATGAAATCAATTATGCTAAATGCTTAAAGACAACGTTCTCGTTATTTTATTCAGGATATCATACTGGACGTTATTCCTATACATATTATAATGATATGAATGGTGATGGCAATTATTCGGATTTAATATACGTGCCTAACTCTCAGGATGAAATGACCTTTGTTGATATTACAGATAAAAGTGGTGCCATTACTTATTCTGCTGTAGATCAAGCTAAAGATTTTTGGGATTTTGTGAACAATGATTCTTATCTTAAAGATCGTAAGGGAAAATATGTGGAACGTAATGGATCTTTAACACCTTGGATTAATCGCTTTGATTTTAAAATTGCTCAGGATTTTTATGCAACTTTAGGTGGGCGTAAATATGGAATACAGGTTAGCCTTGATATGCTGAATGTAGGAAATATGATTAATTCAAAATGGGGAGCATATCAATCTTGTGGTCTCAAGAGTTATGACAATGTACAGTTATTAAAAACTGCCAGCAAAGTTGGTGAACCCTTGACTTACCAGATAAATGCTAATTCACGTGAAGCTTTTAAAGAAAGATCATCATGGCAATATACCAATACCATTGGTAGTGCATGGTCTATGCAATTAGGAGTAAAAGTTACTTTCTAATACAAGTTTTAAAGTTAAAAAGAAGGATTTTATTTTAATGGGAAGCCGGTTAATTCATAATGAGTTAACCGGCTTTTTTGTTGCCTTACTATATAGTGATATGCAGCGTAAAGCTTATAACCTCATCCTCATCACCACCGGATTATGATCACTATACTCCAAATCCGGAGAGAAGTAATCCACCCCTTGAAACTCAGACGAATGGAGGATATAGTCGATTCTCAGCAGATGCTTGAAATATCGGAAGGTGTACATATACCCATGTCCGCAGGTCTGAAAACCATCATTCATCTTTTCTCCTTTTACCGTTTGATATACATATGAAGAAGGGAGAGAGTTGAAGTCACCACATACCAGGGTGGGATAGGGAGAATCGGAAATCAGTTGATTGATTTGTTTAGCTTGTACAGCACGTTTCTTGAAGTTCTCGTGCAGACCACCGGCAAGGGTGAGAGCGGCACGTTCCGCACGGTCGGTATCGTCCGCACGAAGTTCTTTTTCCAGTTTGCGCTTGTTGCGGCTGACTTCTGTAGTCTGCAGATGATTGTTGAACAGACGGATTGTTTGGCCGTTGATGTCGATATCACACCACAGGCTGCAATTGTTGGAATTTGGGTAGGTGACGAGCTGTTTCTCCTTGATAGGATAACGGCTGAACACAGCCAGTTGCAAAAGACTCTCCCCGGCAGGAGAAGAAGGTACATAGTAATACGGCCATTTGGAAAGAACGGTGCGAAGACTGTCAATACCAAATTCATGATTGATCCCAAACTCTTGAAGACAGAAGATATCTACACCGAGCTCCTTCATGTAAGCAGCGATTCCCTTGCATGAGAAACCTGTGTGTTCGTGATTAAAGCTGTTAACGTTATAGGTGGCAATAGTCAGTGCTGATTCGGTGCCTCTTTCGTTTTTCTTCAGAGACAAAGATTCAGTATTCGGTTGGGAAGCTGAGTCAAAAAGCGGAGACTGGAGAACACAAGTCAGGTATCCCCAGTTTCCCAATATGGCGATGAAAGGAATGAAAACCCAGCATCGCCAGCGGACCGTCCAATAGATCGCAGAGACGACATTAGCCAGCAAAAGTACCGGCAAAATCAATCCGATAAAAGGCATTAGCGTAAAGCTGTCCGGTGAAGCATCTCCGGCAAAGGCTCCGGCTAATGTGAAACCAGCCAAAATACTTGTCAGCAAGATAGACAGATAGTAGAGTAATCTATAGAAGGCTTTCATTTTACGGTAACCATTTATTAATCATATCCTTGAGCTTCGCTTGTGAGATCGGTTTGGCAATGAAGTCATTGCAGCCGACGTCCATAGCAGCTATCTGATCCTGCTGGTAGGCATAAGCACTTTGTGCGATGATGGGCACAGTGGTAGAGAGCTCACGAATAATTTTTGTGGCCTCCAGACCATCGAGATTGGGCATTTTGATGTCCATCAGGATAAGGTCCGGCTTCGCTTCGTCGTATGACATGACGGCTTCCATACCATCCCGGGCACGTATCAGCCTGTACTTCCTTCCAAGAATGGCCTTCAGCAAATCAAAGTTGCTGTCCTCATCTTCTGCTATCAGAATCGTTTGCTGGCTGGGAGAGGCATCAGCGGAACTACCTTCGGAACAGCCTTCCTCTGTATTTCCGGACACGCTGCCGGAAGCATCCTGGACAGACGTTTCAGCGAACGTTCCCATGGCTGCCGTATCACTCGGATTTCCGTTTGCATTCGTCGCATTCCCTTCCTGTTCTTCCCTATCTCCGGATGCTTGATCCGATTCGTAAGGCAGCGTGAAAGTGAAAGTCGTCCCTTTGCCTACCACCGAAGAAACAGAGATTTCGCCACCCAACCGTTCAACGATTGTTTTACAGATAGACAGTCCCAGTCCTGTGCCCTGCGCGTAGTTGTTCAGTTTGGCAAAGCGTTCGAACACACGTTCTATTTTCTCCGGTTCGATGCCCGTACCGGTGTCAGTCACGTGGAAAACAACCTGCTTGTTCACCAGCTTGTATCCGTAGCTGATGCTGCCCGCCTTTGTGAATTTGAACGCGTTGCCTATCAGGTTCGAGAACACCTGGAACACCCGGTTCTTGTCAGTCTCTATCACCAGACCATTTTCGGATGGCTCGTAGATTAGCTTCACCCCTTGTGGAGTACGGAAGACGTGGGCATCGTACACTTCCTTACACAAGCTGTGGATATTTACCGGTGCGCTGGTGAACTCAATAATGCCCGATTCGATTTTCGAAAGATCGAGAATCTCGTTGATCAGTTGCAGCAAACGTTCGTTGTTGGCCTCGACAATCTCGTAGAATGTATGCCGTTCTTCCGTATTTTCACTTTCGGCGATCAGATGCGAGAAGCCGACGATGGCATTCAGCGGAGTACGTATCTCATGACTCATATTGGCGAGGAAAGCAGATTTCAGTTTGTCGGACATTTCGGCTTTCTCCTTGGATGTCTGAAGTTCCCGTTTGATCTTTTCCAGTTCCGTGATGTCCCATTCGATGCTGACAATGATAGGAGAGGATAGTTCGTCCCCGTCCACCCGTATCTTCCGTTTGTCCAGAATGAGCTGGTTTCCGTTTTTGTCTTTTCCTTCCATCGTCCAGTGGAGTCCTTGTCCGGTAGTGGCAACCAGTACATCTTCCTCCCTTTTCTTTTCTGCCACTTCGGGCGGATAGTAGTCGAAGTCATTCTTGCCGATAGCTTCGCCGACGCACAGGTCCCGGTTGTACGATTCCCGGTTGCGGTAGATATATCTGAAATCATTGTTGACCTCCTTGACGACAATTCCGGCGGGAAGATTGTCGATGGTGGTATCCATGATCAGGTTGAGCCGTTTGATTTGCGCTTCATAGTGCAGCCGTTCGGAGATGTCGTGTGAGAACGACCAGTAACTTTCCTCTCCGGAGTCGTTGGTGACATTGTACATGATCCCTTCGTAAGCCAGTATGTTTTTGCTTATCCTCGAGGGGTGATGGGCGATGAAACTTCTGCTTCCTCCGTGAAGAATATCTTTGCAGCGTTCCTGCCAGTCATTCTCCGTTTTCATGTCCCCGGCTATTTCGTAGATTTTCAGTTTGCCGATCTCCTCACTTTCTGGAATGCCGTGATTCTGGAGGAACTGGCGGTTGGCGAAGATCAGCGTGCCATCCTCTTTGGCGGCGAAGATACTCTCCTTTGCGTTGTTGATGGCATGTGTCAGCGTGTTGATATCGTTTCTGTGACGCTGTATGTAGGTGATGTTCTGGATGTACCCTTCGATGTTGCAGCTACCGTTCGGCAGCTCTTCGCGCAGATAGGCCTGCAGACGCATGTAGTAGATCTCTCCGGCAACGCGGACGCGGTAGCTGATGCTCTCCTCGTTGGGACCTTCCTCGTTTTTGCGGCACCAGTTGGTGAAGTTCAGGCGGTCTTCTTTGACAATAAGCTGCTGGTAGTTGTCAAGAGAGATACTTCGGGAGGACTCTTCGCACAACACTCCGGTGTAGCCCATATAATAGAATACATTGTCGTATGTGTTGTACATCCACTGTCCGATCTGGGCCACTTTCTGTATCTCCCGTAAGTTCCTGTTGACCTGCTCCAGCTGGCGTTTCACGTTGCTTCGCTGGGTGATGTCCCGATATTGGCAGAGCACGTTGTCATCGTAAGGATACATGATACACTTGAAGTAATAGGTATCATCTTTCAGTTCCAGCTTGTAGTTTTTGCTGATGCTGCGCTGTTCCCGGAGTACGGTTTCGAAGGTGCTGTAGACCTTCTCCCGGGTATGTTCGGGCATTAATTCGAATATATTTTTTCCTAAGAGCCTCTCTTCTTGCAAAAACCATAAATTGCTATGAATATCAATATCAATGCAAATGCCATTTCTATCGACTAATAGCATGGTGTCGGCAGTCAGTTTCAGTATCCTCTGCGCATTATCCGCCTCATGTAATGTTCTGTTCATGCTTGTCCGATTAGATTTATAAGATTCTGTTTCATGCAAAGATAATAAAAGATTTGTTTCTCTGTTCTTATTTTTCCGCGCGTTTTGCTTTTTCCCACGCTCCGCTTCCTTTTTTTCTTTTCAGGTAGCCGATTCCTTTGAGCACATTCACGTTCATGAATAAGAAATAATAGGGAATAAACAGTACTTTATTCTTTATTTGTCTGGTAGAGAGGTAATATCCCCAGTATCCCATTCCGTAGAAAAGAATCTGTAACCCCAGCAGGGTGCCATAAAACAGGGGAGATCCGCCCAGCAGTAAAACGACTATATTCAGCGGCAACAGCACAAACAGCAGGAATGGAGTGACAGACCAGCGCAATACCCGGTGCGACGTGTACTGAAAACTAAGGATTCCGTAACGGAAAGGATTCAGCAACGGGCGCAGACGCCAGATCGACTGTAATCCTCCGGCAGCGATGCGCACTTTCCGTTTTTCCTCTTCACCCATATTTGCCGATCCGCTTTCGATGGCGTAGGCGTTGGTGCAGTAGGCGATGGTGTATCCTTTCATGGCGATGCGGAGAGAGAGGATGAAGTCGTCGAGCAGCGTATCCGGTTCCATCGGTTCGAAGAGTTCGCGGCGGACGGCAAACAGTTCTCCGGCAGCGCCTACAGCTGAGTAGAGACGGGAGTCGAGCGCTTTCAGTGTCGATTCGTATTTCCAGTAGATGCCTTCGCCTCCGGCGGCTGCTCCGTCCTTCGTCTGTACGGCTATACGTTTTTCTCCTGCCACGCAGCCCACTTTCGGGTTTTGAAAAGCCAGTACGATTTCACGGATTGCCTCGCTGTTGACCATCGTGTTGGCGTCCGTAAAGACGACAAGCGGGGTCCGGACGAGTGTCATTCCTCGTGTCATGGCGGCTGTCTTTCCCTGCCGTCTCGGCTGGAAGTAGACGGTTACTTTTCCGTTCCAGCGGGTTTGGAGACGGTCGTTTGTGCCGTCATCGCTTCCGTCCGTCACCCAGACGATGCGGAGTTTGTCCGCAGGGTAGTCCAGGGCGAGGCTGTTCTCCATCTTTTCGTCCACCACGTCTTCTTCGTTGAAGGCGGTGATGAAGAGGGTTACTTCCGGCAGGTCACTGTCCGGTGGCAGCACCCGTTTCACGGGTTTCACGAAAAGCTCTTTCAGCTTGACGAGGGCGTAGAGGACGATACCGTAGCCCAGATAGGTGTAGAACACCATGAACAGGGCGGACCAGAAGATGATTTCGAGGATGAGGGTTTCGTTCATAGCTATATTCTCGTTTAATAGATGTTTGTTGATTTACTTATTGAAGTCGTTTTTTTAGTGCCTCTTTTTTAGCCGATTCTTTCAGTATGTTTACAAAGTAGAGGGCGTCTGCTTTGTTGGAAGCATCGGAAGGATTGGCCTCGTATCGTTTTACGAAGTTCTCGGCGTGTTCAAACAGGTATTTCCGACAGTCGATATTGAGCATGATACCGTCTTTGTAGTCAGCATGAGATAGTCCGGTCAATGCATCATTTCCTTCGATGGAAACAATGTCATACATGCTAATTCCCGACAAATTGATAGTGGTAGAAGGATAGTAGAAGAACTTTTCTCCCGGTAAATTTATTGTTAATTTGAAAGAACTTGCGTCTATTTGTGCTATACTAATATGGCTGTTTAAACGATAATAGTTATATTCATAATATTCTTCCTGGCTTGGAAACCATAACGAATCATCCCCATCTTTACCATAATTACTATTTAACCATAATAAAAAGTCGATCCAATTGTTGTCCGTACCATGAACACCTATGCAGATTGCTTTACGTTCTTCTTTGGGTAATTTTAGCAGGTCAGTAATCTGTTGTTTAAAATATGCTGGTGAATCGTTAAACTCCCGTTCTATCAGAGATTTTTGTAAAGTTTCAGACACTTGATACGGATATAGGGTAATTGCTCCTGCTTGTGCGGTCATCGTTTGAATTTCCGGACATTGAAGAGCAGCAGTTACGTATGTCTTATTTCCATTGGGTTCAGCAAGAAATTTGCATCCCCTTCCTGTGAGTTTCTCTACAATAATGTTTTGGGCAATATCAAAATGTTCCAATATTTGTATTGGATCATTAGCATCTTTTGTCATTACATCATGGAGGGCAATGCCTGTTCCATAGTTCAACATCTCTCGTATGTTATCCCATATAAGTCCGGATTTCATATAAAAACGATAATAGTTTGCAGTAAACCCCGGCAGTACGTTTGTTTCAGCATCCATCCATTTTTCTTCAGGGGCAAGAGTGGTAGTAATAGCAAACCGAACTTCATTTCCTGCTCCGTCTGTACATCCCAAAGATTGGTTGGCGGAAATAATAGTAGGGGGAAGATCCCCTTTTTGCAAATGTTTGATGTCAAAATATAATTGGTGTTTCATATTCTGATCAGTGGGAGTTGGAGTAGGATAAGGTATTGAACTTGAGATCGGTTTACCGTTTATTGCAGCCCACGTACGGCAAAAAGCAGCCTGCATGCAGTCGTCTTGTGTTAGCATCAACATCCATGTCTTATTGTATTTTAAATGAGGGATTTCGACATTAATATCTTTGGTCTGTATTTCTTTTTTTGTGTGGATAATGATTTCTGCTGTAACGTTTGCTGTTTCTTTGTCGAAAGGATACATATAGACGGGAGTAGAATCTGTATCTTTTTCGTTATTGTCTTGTCCTGTATTTCTATTCTCATCGTATAGATTCATTTTTCTTATACAGGAAGTATAGGTGAAAAGACAAGCTGTTACTAAGATGATATTTACTATATATTTTGCCATATCCATAATGATTTTGATGAGACCTTATTTGATGAGATTAGAGTCTTTATCTTTGTATGCCGTCTTTTTGATAAAGAGTCCGGTGATTTCTTTCAGTGCTTTGATTACCCGTATCCATATATTATCAATCAGTGATCCTTCAGAATTTAGGGTTCCATTACTTGTAAGCACTCGTGCTTTGCGACTTGTAATAAATACGATTTTTCCATACGGTTTCATAGCTAATGCTAACGAACCGTCTTCTCCGCGGATAATATCTGTACGAAATCCAAACCGACGTCCTATTTCCGTATTAAAACTGAAAGCCATACCCCGCACACAGAGTTCAGGACGCTGGATGGCTTGTAAGCGGAGGTATATATCGCGCAGGCCTTCGTAGCACCATAGTCCGAATCGGGAATGTCTTTCGTCAACCATAAAACTCCATAAACTGAATGTACATGCAACCTTCGGATTCATTAGATATTTTACATGCGTTTCAATGTAATGCGGTGGATATAAAGTATCTGCATCAATACAAATATGATATTTTCCTTTTGCATGGTCCAATCCGCATTGGCGGGCGTATCCCGGACCTTTCTTCGTTTCGTTATAATAGGTAACTCCCAATGATTTTAATACTTCTTCCGTTTTATCCGTTGAATTGTTGTTAACGGCTATTATTTCAATGGGGAAATGGCAATGATTCTCGGAGAGTGACCAGATACAACTTACCAGATGGCGTTCCTCATTGTATGCAATGAGTACAACCGATACCAGTGGAGAATCGTTTTGACGTTCTTTGAGTTGTCTTTTGACTTTGCGGATACTATCGTCAGAAATCTCATCAAAAGATTTCCCGTATACTTCCAGATAAGTTTTATACCACTTTACCATATATTGTTCTGTTATTTAGAAGAATAAGTTAATGATTCGAATAAGTTTTTCCATTGTGGCATCACATTTTCCGGCAGAAAGCGTTTTACGTTTTCCCTGGCTTTGTGTCCCATCTTGATGCGTACATTTTCATTCTCAATCAGATAGCAGATTTTGTCTGCAAGTTCCTTGATATTTTCTTTCTCCACTAGTAGACCGTCTTCATGGTCTTTTATGATATCCGAAGGACCATGCGGACAGTCAAATGAGACACAGGGTATACCACATGACATTGCTTCTGCCAGAACGAGTCCAAAACCTTCGTATCGGGAACTCATGACATAAAAGTCGCTATCCATGTATTTTTGATAGATATCGGGAGTGGGAGGATGAAATAACACGGAATTTTCCAGTGCCAGATTTTTCCGTTTCTCCAATAACATGTTTTTGTCTTCACCCTCTCCATATATATCAAGAATCCACTCAGGGTGTTTCTGATGTACTTTACTCCAGGCATCCAGTAATAAGTCATATCCTTTCTGCTCTACCAGTCTTCCTGCGGTAATAATCCGTTTTTGAGTTTTCTTGTCTGGACTGATTTCTGCAGGATACCGGTGCAGCATATTGGGGATGATTCTTGCCTGCGGTGTTATGTCGGACCAGTCTTTCGCATCGTTGTGAGTCAGTGTTACAAAAGCGGACATATGTTTGATATACTGGTGAAGTTGCTTGTCTCTTCTTTTGAATGCCCATCTCATCAATAGATTTCCGGCAGGTGGATTATTTTTTTCAATACTTGTCCTCATGCTATGCGTTTCCAGTATGGTATGCGTTTTTCTTTGAAGTAAATCCATACCAGCCATAGTTGTGAATTCGCAACTAGCTCCGATGACTATGTCGGCTTGAGTTGTATGTACGAAATTACTGAGTTTTTTAAAAAACTCTTTTTCCATTTTCCACTGCATGAACATGCGTTTGAAAAGCCCATATTGATACTGGCGATAGAATAGTATGCCCCAATCTATATGGGTCACTTTGGGTGATAAAGGGTAAACGATGGAATGTCCCCCTTGCTCCCAAGTAATAATGTATACGTGGTATCCGTAATGTTCTGCCAGATAATTAGCCTTGTCGATAAAGATTCTTTCTACGCCACCAAAAGCCGCTAGTGAGCGATATAAATAGATGATAGTCATTCTTTTCTTCTTTTATTGAGGTGCATATTCCATCAATTCTTCAAATAAACTTTTCCATTGTCGCGAGATTACTTCCATAGTAAAATCTTTGGCCCTGATTTTTGCCTGCCTACCCATTTCTATGCGGATATTCTCGTTCTCAATCAGATAGCAAATTTGCTTGGCCAATTGTTCAATGTTTCCATTTTCTACCAAGAGCCCGTTTTTTCCATTCGTTATCATGTCCCGCGGACCGCATGGACAGGCAAAGGCAACCGGAGCAACTCCATAAGCCATTGCTTCGCCCAATACCAGAGGTAGCCCTTCGTATCGGCTTGACAAGACAAATATCGAACTCATACAGTACTTTTCGGCTATATTCGATACAGTGTGATGAAGCAGACAATTATTATTTAGTTGCAGTTCATCTATTAGTCTGGTGAACTCCTCTTTCAGGTCGCCTTCTCCATAAATATGCAGTTTCCAGTCCGGATGTCTTTGGGCGACAATGCTCCAGGCGGGGATTAGCATATCAAATCCTTTTTGGGGCGCATACCGCCCTACAGCAATAGCATTATGTGACAGAATATCTGTTTGTTTTCCTTCTACAGGAGTAGAAATAGGATTAGGGATGATGCTGATATTAGTCAGTTCCGGCCAGTCTTTGGCTCCTTCACTTGTAAGAATAATCACTCTGGACAGTTTAGACAGGTTTTTGACAAATCTGTTTGCCCATCTTTTCTTTATCATGTTGACAATCGGGCTTTTACGTTTCAGTGCTTCTGCGCCATAGGCGTAGCGGCTGACGTGAAACTCTCCGATTTTCAGGCTACCGTCTTTCAATTTAGTGATAAAGTTCAGTTCCCGGCGCATGGTTGAGATAGTAATGTCCGGTTTCAGTTCGTTCAATAGATTCGATAGTCGTTGTTTAAACCGATAGTAGCGGAACGGATACTTCAGCACTTTACTTACTGTGGATTGAGAGTAGGGCAGGTCGAAAGATACTCCTAAGTCGATATGCTTTACTTTGGGGGATAATGGAAAGTGTGGTGCTTTGCCCATTTGTTCGGATGTGATGATGGTGATGTCGTATCCTTCAAAATGTTCTGCAAAATAATTGGCTTTGAATGTAACTATCCGTTCTATTCCGCCAGGTGCCTGTAGTGAGGGCAGGTAATAGGCTATCTTCATGATTTAATAGATTTTAGCAATGATTTGTTTCCGATATAATTCTCCGGCGTCGGACACTTGTTTTCCGTTGGCGGCTTCGTTTACATATTTTCGTTCCAGCTTTACTTTCCGTTTGGCTCCCATTCGCCACCATTCATATTCTACGTCCACGTGCCCTGCGTCAATTGCCTGATAACCGGACTTGAATAAATCGTAAGCCAGTACAGTAGCCGTAGGTCCTAAGGCAATGAGGAAGAGAGCGGTTTTCTCGAGTTTTTGCGCTTCATTCAGTATTTCTTCGTAGCGGTCAAATGCGTCACGGGGCGGACAAAGAATACGTCTGATGCTTTTTACATTGTCAAAGAGGTCGTTGCCTACCCCCAAACGGCTTTTTTCGCCTTCAATGAATACGACATCCCTGTCTTTCCAGATAGCTTTCATCTGGTGAAACCACCGTGGGCAGTCTTCTTTGGAAGCGAAGTCCATGTAGGGACGGGTGATGAATGTATTGTAGTATAGCCTGTCGGGCAACAGCAAGCGGTCCCACCAACTGCCATACAGAAAGAAGTGAGTTCTCCAGAATCGGCGTGCTTTGCGGTTATAGCGATAAATGTTTTCGAAAGTATCGGAGATACAAACCAAATGTCCTTCTTCATGGCTTGTCAATACTTCCTTGAGACGCTGAGCCAAGAGTACATTTCCTTTTTGGAATCCTATTTCCTTGTCCGGGTTGGTAAGCAGCATCTCACCATCGCCGAAACGGCTCACGGAACATTGGTCTTCTACGATTATCCGGATGGTCTCATCAATGGAAGCTACCTGCGGAGTTATTTTCTGATGGCATCTGAGAGCCATGTACCAGAAATTGTACCATTCTACAGTAATGCCATAACGCAATTTATAGCGGATAGCATTGATCAGTGGCTGTATATTCATAGTGATATAGTTTTATTCAAAGGTTTCATTAATAACAATTTGCATCTGGGCTTTCCATGAAAGTGATTGCTCTATAGACATCCGTATTTGGAGCGGCGTTGTTTTCAATGATTGATAAAAGCGAATTACTTTTTCGATGTCAAGGGGCGAATCGTCCGGTGCTGCCTTAAGTATGTATGGCTGATGCTCAAAGTCATCATCCGTTTCTGAATAAACAAAAGGAATGCCTCTTGCTGCATATTCACGGTTCTTTAAGGTCTTGATTTTGTCAATACCGCTACGATGGCGAGCCAGACTGCCTATTCCCATGTCCGACTGCTCGAACACGGCATCCAGTTCTTTGCCGTATAAGGCACTATGAAAGATGATATATTTCTCTAACTGATGTTTGGCTACATCTTTTTTATAGCTGTCCACCAGTTCGGGAACCCCGAAGCCTACGATATTGAGATATACTTTATAATCATGAGTGTCCGTATGTGTACGATAGTAATTTGCCATGCCGGCTATAACTCTGTCGAAACCATGCCATGGGTGCATTGTCGCTACGGCAATCAGTTGTAGAGAATGTGCGGTATCATTCTTTGGACCTCTTAAAGGGATTTCGCTGAAATCAATTCCATTTGAGATGCGGATGGTGGGGCGATTCCAAATAATGTCATAGTCCGAAAAAGTGACGATCTTGTCAACATAGCGTGCCAGATGCTGTCGGAAACATTTGTCTATAAATAGGATTCGTTGGTATACGAATGGGAGTCCCTTATATTCTTGGTCGTATGGATATGTCGGGATTTCCATCACTATACGTGCTCCGGTCTTTTTTAGCAGTTTCATCAGCCGTATGCTGAAAGGGCTGGCATTATGGACATAGCGTACATAGATAAAGTCTATGTTTTCTTTCTGTACATAATGTACGATACTGTCAAATTCGATTCTTTTTAGGATTTTTCCTTTGATCCCGAAACCATAGTCGGCGATTATCGATTCATCTACCATACGGCGTTTATGGTTGTCCGTATCGTCTAGCCAACACGTATGCATTTCTAGTCCGCATTCTTTGAGGGCTTTTACTTGATAACGTATCTTTTTACTGATTCCGTTGAATGCTTCGAAACCATGGAATATGAGGAATAATCCTTTCATTGTTTGTTTTTTTGTACCAACTTTCTATTTCTTGCAAGAGTCTTCACTTTGCCTGTGATATCATAGGTGTGTGTTACTTGCATATATGTCCCAAAGATAATAAAACTTACGAAACTTTTTGCAATAAGTGTTACGAAAATATTCATATTTTCCATCATATAATATATAGGCGTGAGGAATGCCGTTATTAGTAGGCTGACAAGGAGTGGAGAAAGAAGTTGTCTGATAAATATCCATGCGTTTCTTTGAAAAGTTACTCGGTACATCATCCAATAGCATTGTACGAAATTGATAGTAAAAGTTATCACGATACATGTTGCTACAGCTGTCAGTGTGCCGAAATAGAATATCCCTGCCAGCATTCCGGTCACATTGAGTATGGACGAAAAGAGTCCGCAGATGAATAAGCTTCGTGTATCACCTGCTGCCTGGAAAATAGAACCTGAAGAAGAGAGTATGATCTGAATACCGACCGAAAGTGACAGTATCCGGAATACAGGAACCGAAGGCAGCCATTGATCACCAAAAATAATCAATGTCACTTCTTCTGCCGTAAAGAAAAGCAGTACGCTGAGTGGCAGACCGATGAATGACAGAAAACGGACAATGCGTTCGTAGGATGTTGCCAGCTTTTCCTTGTCATTCTGGAAATCGCTGAAGATGGGGTGCATTACCGGCGTAATGACTTGTGTAATATTCTGCAGAGGGAGCATCATCAAGCGGTAGGATTTTTCATAGTATCCTAGTGCTGACATACTCATATACTTACCAATCAGCAATTTATCCAGATTGCGGCTGAAGTAGTTAATCACGTTAAACAAGAATTGATAGGCCGAATAGGAGAATATCTTTCGGAGTACTTTCAGTCCTAACGTGAAACGCAGCCGTTGCGGATAGCGTTGATAGGAAATAACGAATATCAGTATGCTGGAAAGTATAGGATTGATGATCAGCGCATATAAACCGGCTCCGCAAAGCGCGGCAGTTATTGCTCCGGCGCCTCCGGCTATCTGGATGATAAAGCTTCGGATAGCAATGAACTTGAACTCTTTGTTGCGGTAGAACAAGGCTCCCGGCACGATGTTGGCAGAGGCGAAGAACAGGTTGACGGACAGGAGCTGGCACAACGTCCGTAAGATCCCGCTTCCGTAGTAACCGGCGATCAGCCAGGAAGCGGCAAAAAAGAGTATGCTGATTCCGATGCCTGTCCATACGGTGAATGAGAAGATGTCCGAGAGTTCTTCTTTAGTCAATGATTTATGTTGTACGATAGCAGGCGATATTCCCATATCCGTAAAGAGATTGAAAAATGCAATAATGACCGTAGCGATTGCCACTACTCCGAAGTCATCCGGAGAGAGCAACCGCGCAAGAATCCCTGCCACGACGAGTGATATAATGATTCCGCTGTATTTGGCTAGTGCCGTGTAGAATACTCCGGAAAATAACTGATGTTTAATATTGTTTGCCATTGTCTGAATGATCCTTTTCTGGTCTACTTATGAATGATGGATTTGAATAACAAGACTCCGATGCTTCTTATGGATATGAGTTTTTTGTATCTAAACAGACACCGCCACGCCAGCCGAAGCCGGTACGGGTAAGGGAGCACATGAGCTTGCCAAATGACAGCATTCAGCATTTGCGACAGATATAAATCAATAGTATTCCTGATTTTGTATTCAGAGGTTTGATGCTTGAATTTGACTATCTCTTGAGCAACAGTGAGATATCCTTTTAAATTTTTGAGTGAAAAATCGCATGTCATAATTGAATTTTTACGTATGCGCCGGTGAAAGAACGATCGTTGGATACAGCTTGTTCTTCGGGCTTGCAGATAAAGTAAGGTCGTGAATAGCTGATCTTCGTGTACAATGTCCGGATAAAAGAGGAGCTGCCGTTCTTCCAGAAAAGCTGTGCGGATAACGTTCAGACAGGCGGATGGGGTGTACGTTTTGTGCTGCAATTGTATGTTGATAGCTTCGGGACCTGTATAAACCTTGTCTTCTAACTTATCGGTACGTTGGTAATTTAGTACGGGAGCATTGCGAATATCCTCTTCAAAAAAGCTCTGGGCATCAAAGAAAACGAAATCCAGTTCTTTTTCTTCGCATTTGTTATAGCATAACTCCATTGCATCCTTTTCCAACAGATCATCACTATCCATGAAATAGATGTATCTTCCGTGGGCATGCGTGATGCCGGCATTGCGTGCCATTGACAATCCCCGGTTGGTTTGCGAATACACCTGTATCCGACTGTCTGCCGCAGCCAGTTCTTCTGCAACTTGCAGACTGTTATCCGTGGAGCCGTCATTGATGATGATGATCTCCAATTCCCGCAGTGTCTGATTCATAATGCTTTCTACTGCCTCCCGAACATATTTTTCGGTGTTATAGACAGGTATGACGACACTGACTTTTATTTCTTTATTTTCCATAAATACTGTGTATGGCTACTCTATTGTTGTTTGTTTTTGAGATCGTTTAAAGAGAGAGGTTGGGCAGGTTTCTGTAAAGCTCCGCATATTCTTTTCCTATTTTTCCGCTGTTCATGTTTTCAATGGCATATGCATAGTTGTCTTCCCCCTTCCTTCGGGCGGACAGTTGGCGGGCCGCTTCCAGTGCTCGTATGATATCAAATTTGTTGTCGGGGTGGAAGACGGGGTTGCCCGTATCCTGGAGGATTTCTCCTATATTCCCGATATTGGGACCTATGACCACTTTGTGAAAAAGGAAGGCGAGAGGTATACTGGCAGAGTTCAGAATATCTTTTCGTTGAATGAATATTACATCCGAAGCGGCCATGTAGTAAGGCAGGTCGCAGTTGTCTATAGGTTCGTCGCTGGCTCCGGCGTGCATTCTGGTTCCGGTGTGCATTCTGCGCAGGCGGTTGAGCAAGGGTATAAGCAGGTAATATCCTGTCCGGGATGTCCAGCGTTTGAAGAAGTTGCTGCCATACCTGTTGAATCTCGAAAACGGGTACAGTCGCGGAGCAAGCAGGAACTTCTTTGCTTCATCCCATTTTCGGAACGCTCCGGTCACCATCCGCCTCTCTTCACGATTCCGGAACTTTCCGAACGACGTGACGATAAACGCCTCCTGCGGCAGATTAAGATACTGGCGCGCACGTTCCACGCTGATGTCCTCCTTGTATGTGTACTGATAAATAGGATGAGGAATGATGACATTCCGGCTGTCCGCGTGTTTGGCTGCAAATTCGTCGAGACTGTAACGTCCCATGTGCACCACCACATCGCTTTGTTCTTCGATGATGTCATAAGCACGGCCGGTCACCTCGTCCGCATCATGCGGACGGACATTGTGGCGCGTATACACGAACCGGGCCCCACGGGACCGGAAAAAAGCGATACGCTCTTCCAGGCGGCAAATCCTGTCCGGATCGTCACAACTCCCTTCCGTCACCTCTTCGGGCCATTGGAAGTGGATGATGTCGTAAGGTGTATCCGAGTTCCAGAACTCATTTGTGGAACATCGTACGTCAATCCCCGTCGTCCTGATAGCATCGCATAAAATGGGGACAAAAAGATTGTCCGTATCTCCATTCTCTCTGAAAACGATTAATGCTTTTACCGGTGGATTGCCTATTTCATTGTCGTTCATGCTTGATTCTTTGTTTTTGGTGGGCTTTTGCCATATACAAAGGTAATAAAAGATATGATACTTTTCATCTTTTTTGCTTTTTTTCGGTGTTGTGCCTTCATTCTTTGTGTGTCCGTTTTATCTCTCTGTTTCTCTATTAGTTATCAAACGTATTCATATCTATGAGAAACAGACTCCTGTCGAAGGGGATATGCTGCTTATAGAGGTACTTCTGATAGTGGTAGCATATCGTTATGAAACTTTGTACGCTGCATTTGGTCACTTCGTTTTCGTACCGGCTCAGGGTGGAAATACTGAGATTGGTTACATCTGCCGCCTCTTCAAGGTTCAGATTACATAGATGGCGCAAATGGATGATTCGTTCTATTTGTGCATGACAGTTCTCTTCAATACGCAGCCGGTCGTTAATTTCTTCCTTGGTCGCTCTTTCGTATCCTTTCATAATTTCTTTCTTTTTACTAATTATGCCGCAAAGTTCATAGAAAAATGTCAAACATCGTTTGCAGTTCTGCAAGTAGTTTTTCAAAAAAGTATTCAGACCTTTGCAGAACGAATTCGGGACATCCTGAATCACAGTCAATTAATTATAAGATATGAAGAAAGATCAGTATTTTAATTTAGAGGTAAATTTTTTGAGTAATGACAATATTGTCAGGATGATGATGGAACTTGACGCTGCGCAATCGCTCGGAATCTATATGATGCTTCTTACGCATTTGCGTAAAGCGGACAATTATGAAGCATCCTGTTGTCCGCTTTGTATGGGGGCTTTTGCGCGGATGTATGACTTGGATGCCGATGTGTTGCAAAGGGTTCTCCGTGAGTTCGACCTTTTTGTGCTTGATGAAGAACGGCAGATGTTCCGTTCGCCTTATCTGGACAGGGTGATGGCAAAGCTCGAAGAAAGACGGATGATTAATGTGGCAAACGGCAAAAAAGGAGGTCGTCCGAAACGCATGGAAAGCACACCGGAAACACCGATGGATAAAGGCGGAAAACCGAATCAAAACCAGAAGAGTAGAGAAGAGGAGAGAAGAGTTACTACTGTTGTCAAAGACAACAACAGTAGTAACGAAGAAAAGACAGAGAAAGAGCACTCTGCCGCCGCCGCTTCTGACGGACTTCAGATTGTTACTCCACCGGAGGATAGGGGACAGTTGCCCCTGCAGCCGGTTCTTCCGTGGGAGATGCTGGTGGATCAGATGGCCGAATCGGAAAGTTACATGGAGTCGATGGCTATGCACTCCTGTATGGGCAAACTTTTCGTGGAACGGCAGGAGGAGGTGATCGCTGCCTTTAAAGAGCATATCCGACGCTTTGGCAGGGAAGATGGCTTGCTGTTTTTGAGGGATGTGAAACTGTATTTCGGCAATTACCTCTCTCCGGGCGGACGTCCGGCCCAGGAGCTGAAGAAAAGGCTGCTCGGCAGTTGCCGGCAATCGGCTGAGGAAGAACTGTATCGCTTTGAACAACTCATTGGCGGGCAACGGACGTATCTTGGGCATCCGATTCCGAAGGATGCGCCTCCAAGACCGGACAGGTCTGCCGTGTGGGATGAAGTGCATTGGAAGTGGGGAAATTAGCTCCGGATTTCTCCGACATCCGGCTACGTGAGCGTTGCCTTTCAGCCCAATGCTCGTTCATGCTCGGCTCGCTGCTCGTTCATGTTCGGCTCGCTGCTCATTCATGTTCGGCTCGCTGCTCATTCATGCTCAGCTCGCTGCCCATTGATGCTCAGCTTTCCGCCTGCATTGGGAACTGATAGAAAAATTATTAATACAAACTTAAAATCTCCTTTTCGGAAGGGGAGAATAAAAACAAGAAATATGAGAAATTTTGCTAATTATCATGTCGATGTCCGCAGACATACCAGCGGTGTCGTTAAAACCATCTGCGAGCAATGCCTCCCGACGAGGCACAACAAGCGTGACCGTTCGCTGCGGGTCAATATCGACACAGGGCATTGCCATTGCTACCATTGCGGAGCCGACTTCTACGTCCCCGACGATGCCGAAGAGCGTGAGAAAGCCGAGCGACAGGCTGCCCGTAAACGTCGTGTGGCATCTGCCGTTCCCCAGCACTTCCGCCGTCCGGTGTTCGACGCTTCGAAGACGACGCTTTCCGAAGCTACGGAGCGTTGGCTGGTAGAGACGCGTTGTATTCCGCAGTCCGTCATCGCCGGTCTGCGCATCACGGAGCAGGAAGAGTTCATGTCGCAATCCGGCGCGAAAGAGCGGTGCGTCTGTTTCAACTATTTTGAGGAGGGGAAACTCGTCAACACCAAATTCCGTAGCGGTGCCAAAAATTTCAAGATGGTGCAGGGAGCCGAACTGATTCCCTACAATATCGATTCCGTGCTGGGACAGGACACCTGCATTATCCACGAAGGCGAACTGGATGCCGCGTCCTCCCTTGCCGCCGGATTCAAAAGCGTGATCTCCGTACCTGCCGGAGCTAACGCGAACCTTTCGTGGCTCGACCGCTTCATGGAGTCACACTTCGAGAATCTGAAAGACATCATCATAGCCGTTGACACCGACTCTGCCGGGCTCAAACTGCGTGACGAACTGGTCAACCGTCTGGGTGCCGAGCGCTGTCGTGTGGCCGTCTACGGACCGGGGTGCAAGGATGCCAATGAACATCTTGTCAAATATGGGATCGACAGCCTTCGTATCGCCATCGAGCAGGCGGAAGAAATCCCTCTTGAAGGCATCTTCACCGCTGCCGATCTGCACGAAGACCTGCGGGCATTGTTCGACAACGGCTTCGGTCCCGGTGCGGAGACGGGCTGGGAGGAGATGGATAAGATTTGTACGTACGAACGTAGGCGGCTGGTCATCGTTACGGGCATACCGGGGGCCGGAAAATCGGAATGGCTGGACGAACTGGTGTTGCGCCTCTGTATGCGCCATCAGTGGAAGATCGCGTTTTTCAGTCCGGAGAATAATCCTATCGTCTACCATCTCCGCAAGTTGATCGAGAAACTGACCGGACGCCGTTTTCAAAACGGTTGCGGCATGACGGAAGGACTTCTGCTCCGTTCGGAAGAGTTTCTTGCCGAAAACGTCTGTCATATCGCCCTCAAAGGCAGCGCCACTCCGGAACGGGTGCTTGCCAAAGCCCGTGAGCTTGTCCTACGTCGGGGATGCCGCATCTTCGTCTTCGACCCGGTCAACCGTTTCGAGCATACCCCCGCGCCGGGGCAATCGGAAACGCAGTATCTTTCCAATTTTCTGAATCTGTTTACGGAGTTTGCCACGCAATATAACTGTCTGGTGATTCTTGTGGCGCACCCCCGAAAGATGAACCGCAATCCGGTGACGAACCATACTCCGCGTCCGGAAATGTACGACGTAAACGGGTCTGCCGATTTCTTCAACAAGGCGGATTATGGCTTGGTAGTGGAGCGTGACAAGGAGGTCGGAGTGACACGTGTCTATGTCGAAAAAGTGAAGTTCAAACACCTCGGAGCGGGTGGTGTGGCTACTTTTGTCTACGATCCCGTCAGCGGACGTTACCTCCCCTGCGAAGAGTCCCAAGACCCGTCCGTCCCACCGGAACAACGGGTCAGAAACACTGTCAGTGACAGCTCGTGCTGGTTGCCGGAGAAGGAGCTGTTTGAAGGGGCTGACTAAAAAGTCGGCCCCATACTTATCTTCAAGGTTCCTGCAGCACCTCTACGATCAGTCGTACTTGTGCGGGTGTGTAGTGTCTGCTTCGGGGATTCATGCCGGTGGATAGCAGGCGTTCTTTTAGTCCGGGTGCGGCTTCGATCCATTCGTTGAAGCGGTCTACTGCGCTTTGTTGCTGGACGTTGGGGATATATAGCATGGCGAGTTCTCCTTTTCCGTAGCTGCGGTATTGGAAGGATTTTTCTTCTTCCTGTTTTTGCAGGGTATCTGTATTTGCTTTCATTTTTGATTTAATTGTAGGGTGTTGCAATGGGTATAAAGTTACTGTTTTTTACTGGATTTAGCAAATTTGTTGCTCATGAAAGTGTCGCTTTTATGTTTGTATTGTTTGGCTGTTATTCACGTTGTCTGCTTATCTTTTTTTGGGGGGGTATTCGGGGTCAGTCCGAAAACCCTGTTTGAGCTCCATACTATACCGAAAAGAATATATTTAGGCACGGATTACACGGATTAACACGGTTGTTTTACGTAA
>ERZ779874.708-NODE-708-length-36910-cov-52.057306_pt1 | contig 36910 bp, 34 predicted proteins | sample MGYA00511031_ERZ779874 | MGnify/ENA primary metagenome ERZ779874 (study PRJEB29588, sample SAMEA2156850) | human gut metagenome | biome: human gut; feature: human-associated habitat; material: faeces | place: Denmark | collected 2008/2010 ...
GCTGGGTTCAGAACGTCGTGAGACAGTTCGGTCTCTATCTATCGTGGGCGCAGGAAATCTGCGCGGTCCGGACACTAGTACGAGAGGACCGTGTCGGGCAGACCTCCGGTTTGCCGGTTGTGCCGCCAGGTGCACCGCCGGGTATCCGCGTCTGTACCGGATAAGCGCTGAAAGCATCTAAGCGCGAAGCCTTCCGCAAGATTGGATTTCCATGAGGGTCGTCAGAGACGATGACGTCGATAGGGCGCAGGTGTATAGGCGGAGACGCCACAGCCGAGCGCTACTAATTGCCCGATACTTTCGCCTTCGGGGTGCTGTATACCCCGGTCCTTCCGTTTTGTTCCGGCTTGTCCTTCATGTACGGTTCTTCGATGTCATTCAGGTGGCTATGGCACGGAGGTTCCACCTCTTCCCATTCCGAACAGAGAAGTTAAGCTCCGTCACGCCGATGGTACTGCGCAAGCGGGAGAGTAGGTAGCCGCCGTCTTGGGAATCCCCCTCATCTGATATAGGTGAGGGGGATTTTTTTGGTTCGCCCAGCACGAACATTCTCTACCCGGTGCAAGTCCGCAACACGCCCGATAGCGGGAAGTGTATAGCCAATAGCAAGGGTGTCCATCGCGAGTTGGAATCTGAAGGAAGCTTGCGGCAAACATCTGGCCTGACGAACAGAAACTTGATACAAGGCTGGTGGGCATGGATGAGATTACCAAACAAATCAAAGTCCGATAGCTATCCGGAAATGCCCTGAGTAAATCAAGCAGGTATAAGATGGAAAGAGCATGTTCTTAACTGGGGAGGTCTCATGGACGTGCGGAGGATGAATTTCCGAAGTACGGAGTAAAGCTTGCCATGAGAAGTCAGCAGAGGCCATAGTACCCGATTTTTTTTCTCTACTCAACTCGGGGAAGGGCTGAACCATTAGTCAATTGAGCAGTAAATGAAAGTCACTCCATGAAGGGAAGAATGCAGAAAATAACGATGTCAACCGGTAGCCGCCCTCAAAATGATAGCACGGAATGCGAAAGCTATGAGGGGGTGCAGACTTTCATGGACATGACTGAAAACAACCTCAAGGAAGTGCAGTTTGAACGTGGAAACCTATTGGAGTTCATCCTCTCGCCGTCGAACCTTAACCTTGCCTACCTGCAAGTTAAGCGGAATCACGGCAGCTGTGGAGTAGACGGACTGTCGACCGGGGAATTGGGCGGCTATCTGAAAGAACACAAAGATGAACTCGTGGAATCCTTGAAATCGGGCAGCTACCGCCCGAATCCCGTCCTTCGTGTAGAAATCCCGAAGGGTGGGGGTAAGAACCGTCCGCTAGGTATCCCGACCGTAGTGGACAGGGTAATCCAACAGGCCATCAGCCAAATACTGAGTCCTGTCTATGAACGCCAGTTCAGCGACAACAGCTTTGGCTTCCGCCCCCATCGAAGCTGCCACAAGGCATTGAAACGGGCGCAGGAATATATCACCCAAGGTTATAAATACTGCGTGTGCCTTGACCTTGAAGGCTTCTTCGACACGGTAAACCACGCCATGCTGATAAGGATACTGTCCCGCACCATACGTGACGGACGTGTGATATCGCTTATCCACAAGTACCTTACGTCAGGCGTCATGGTCAGACGCAGCTATGAGGAAAGTGTGGAAGGTGTTCCCCAAGGCGGTCCGTTAAGCCCTCTGTTGGCAAACATCATGCTTAACGAGCTTGACAGGGAACTCGCCCGCAGGGGACACAAGTTTGTCCGCTATGCAGATGACTGCATGATACTTCTATGAAATACTTCGGATGAGTAATTGTTTGCGCGAATCCCGTTCTCAAGGATGGGAGCATGATATGTCTTCCCGCACGCTCTGGCATAGGCTATTTGAACGGATTCTTCGTCCAAGGCTTCATTTTATACATGGAAGCGGCTATGGCACGACGTGCGGCAGGAAAACAGATACGGGCAATCTGTTCCATATTCGGAGCCATTTCATTGTTATTTCTCTTACCAGGAAACGGCGGCGTCTGGAGAATCTGAGTCATTCAGAGGAGTCGTAGACATAAGATATTTTCTCTTCAGTTTTATATTGTGAGCCAATAAAAAAGCCTCTTACAAAGAATATATTAATGTAAGAGGCTTTTTTTAATAAAAAGTTAGAATTGTTCTTGTTCGTTTCTTTGAGGATGAGGATAATCGATGGTGAAATGCAGGCCTCGGCTTTCTTTGCGTTCCATAGCTTGACGGGTAATCAGATAGCCGACGTTAATCATATTGCGCAGTTCACATATTTCCCTGGATGCTTTTACACGCTTGAAGAGGCGTTCGGTCTCTTCGTATAAAATATCCAGCCGATTCCATGCACGTACCAGGCGAAGATTGCTTCGAACGATTCCCACGTAGGATTCCATTATCTGGTTCACCTCTTTCATACTTTGGGTAATCAGGATGCGCTCTTCATTGTTCATCGTTCCTTCCGCATTCCATTCCGGAATATCTTCGTTGAAATCGTACCGGTCAAGTACGCTTAAAGCGTGCTTGGCGGCAGAGTCGGCATATACGATAGCTTCAATAAGCGAATTAGAAGCCAAGCGATTTCCTCCGTGCAGGCCAGTACAAGAACATTCTCCTAAAGCATATAGACGTTTGATGCTTGATTGTCCGTCAAGGTCTACTTTAATTCCTCCACACAGATAATGTGCGGCAGGTGCTACAGGGATGTAGTCTTTTGTAATATCTATACCCAGGCTTAGGCATTTTTGATAGATATTGGGGAAATGTTTTTTCGTTTCTTCCGGATCTTTGTGAGTCACATCCAGGTAAACATGGTCTTCGCCCCGTTGCTTCATTTCGCTATCGATAGCACGGGCCACGATGTCGCGCGGAGCCAGGGACAGGCGCGGGTCATATTTCTGCATGAATTCCTCGCCCGCTAAGTTACGCAACACGCCTCCATAACCCCGCATGGCTTCGGTTATCAGGAAGCTGGGGCGGTCGCCCGGATGATACAGGGCGGTGGGGTGGAACTGGATGAATTCCATGTCCTTCACGATACCTTTGGCACGGTAGACCATTGCGATGCCGTCTCCGGTAGCTACCAGCGGGTTGGTGGTATGGCGGTACACCGCTTCGCATCCGCCTGTAGCCATTACCGTAACCTTCGAGAGGAAGGTGTCTACCTCACCCGTAGCTTCGTTCAACACGTATGCGCCATAGCATTTGATGCCCGGTGTGTGTCGGGTGACGATGATTCCCAAGTGGTGCTGGGTAATGATTTCCACGGCGTAGAAGTTGGTGAAGACGGTGATATTCGGGTGCCGTTTCACTTCTTCTATCAGGCTGGTCTGTATTTCAGCCCCGGTGTTGTCTTTGTGATGCAGGATGCGGAACTCAGAGTGCCCGCCTTCGCGGTGCAAGTCGAACTCTCCGTTTTCTTTCTTGTCGAAGTTCACGCCCCATTGGATGAGTTGTTCGATTTGGGCGGGAGCGTTGCGCACCACTTTCTCCACGGCGGCGCGGTCGCTTATCCAGTCGCCCGCGACCATGGTGTCATGAATGTGTTTTTCGAAATTATCCACTTTCAGATTGGTCACGGAAGCGATTCCTCCTTGTGCAAAATAGGTATTGGCTTCCTCCAGCCCGGCTTTGCAAATCAATGCCACCGAACCTTTATGCGCCACTTTGAGCGCGAAACTCATTCCGGCAATACCTGAACCGATAACGAGAAAATCAAATTTCCTTATCATAGATACTACGTATATGTTGGATGCAAAACTACAAAAAAACTCCTATGCCCGTATGCCGCTCTCTTCTTTTTTTCGGCTGAACTTGCCGTTTTCTCTAAATTATTTACTATCTTCACCGAGAAATACGAAAATGAGCAAGATAATGTACAGGACATTCCATTCGAAAGTAGGCTGGTGGTATTGGCTTCTCATGGGCGTTACCGCTTTCCTGCTTTTGGATTTCTTTTGGTTCCATCACACGGTCCTCATGATTCTGACGGCCGTGGCAATGGTGTTCGAAATTGAAATGCTGATTCATACGTGCTATATCCTTACGGAAGACGGGAGGCTGCGGATAGAAAGCGGGCGTTTTGTTCCGGACACCGAAATCGAAATCCGTTCGATAACAGGCATGAGGCGGGTGAAGTCGTGCTCCCTCGCTCCGGCATTGTCCGTGGAGCGGATTGAAATCGCCTATCGGAAAGAAGGGAAAGAAAACGCCGTGCAGGTATCTCCCCGCCATGCCGGGGACTTTATGGCATGGGTGCAAAAGAAAATGAATGCAGATAATAAACCGAATACAGAATAAAAACAAAAGTGTTATGGCAAAATCATTTAGAGTCCGGCAAATCTCGTACCAGTGGGTTTCCCTCATCGTGGTACTGGCATTGGCGATAGTCTGGCTTTGCTTGGACAGGGAAAATTATTGGGGTTTGCTCGGCTTGCTGGGTCCGTTGGGATTGACGTTGGACCAGCTCTTGAGCCGCATCCAGATAAGGGACAACGGGGATGTATGGCTCCGCCGGGGATTTACGGGCGTGGCGCGTTTTCACGGCATATCGAAACTGATTTACCGCAAAAAAGCGTGGAAGAGCCAGCAAATCGTGTTGCGACATACCAAGGGACATGCCACCCTCGACCCGAAAGACCGGAAGGCTTTCATCGATGCCATGAAGGAGGCGAACCCGATGATGGAATACGTAGAAGAATAGATTAACCTGATAAAGAAAAACACCATGAAATACCAAGTAGCGATTATCGGAGGAGGACCGGCCGGATATACCGCCGCCGAACTTGCCGGCAAGGCGGGGCTGAGCGTGGTCTTGTTTGAGAAGAACAACGTAGGGGGCGTATGCCTGAACGAAGGCTGCATTCCCACGAAAACGCTCCTATATGCATCGAAGCTTTATTATATGTGCGCGAACGCCCGCAAGTATCATGTAAGTGCCGATGCAGTTACGTGCGATTTGCCGAAGATGATAGCGCGCAAGTCGAAGGTGGTGCGCAAGCTGGTGCTGGGCATCAAGGCGAAACTCACGGCGGCACATGTCACCTTGGTGAGCGGAGAGGCATTCGTCGTAGACAAGCACACCGTGCGTTGCGGGGAAGAGACGTATGAATGCGAGAACCTGATACTTTGCACGGGAAGCCAGGCGGTTGTCCCTCCCATTCCGGGCATTGATAAAGTGGCATACTGGACGCATCGCGAAGCGCTCGACAACAAGGAGATTCCCCAATCGCTTGTGATTGTAGGGGGAGGCGTTATCGGCATGGAGTTTGCTTCGTTCTTCTGCGATTTGGGCGTACACGTGACCGTTATCGAGATGATGGACGAAATACTGAACGGCATCGACCGGGAAATCGCTTCGTTGCTTCGGGCTGCATACGCCAAGCGGGGCGTTGTTTTCAAGGTGGGAGCCAAGGTCACCCAGCTGAAGCAAGACGATTCGGGCATGTACGTATGCTACGAGTTGGCGGGTGTAGAGGATTGTGTCGCGGCGGAACGATTGCTCTTGAGCGTGGGACGGCGTCCGGTGACGGAAGGTTTCGGGCTGGAAAACCTGGGGTTGGAATATACGGAGCGGCGTTGCGTCAAGGTGGACGGACAGCTTCGCGCTTCTGTACCGAACGTGTACGTGTGCGGAGACCTGAACGGTGTTTCCCTTTTGGCGCATACGGCGGTGCGGGAAGCCGAAATAGCCGTAGGGGCCATCCTGGGCAAGGCGGAACGGATGAGTTACCGTGCCATACCGGGTGTGGTCTACACGCATCCCGAAGTGGCATCGGTGGGCAAAACCGAAGAAGCCCTGCAAAAGGACGGTACCGCCTATCGGGCCATCAAGTTCCCGATGACTTATTCCGGGCGGTTTGTAGCCGAAAACGAGGGTGAGAACGGATGGATGAAGGTATTGGTGGATGCCGGTGACAAGGTGTTGGGCGTTCATATGCTGGGCAATCCGGCTTCCGAACTCATCGTGCTGGGTGGTATGCTGGTAGAAGACGGATGTACGTTGGACACTTTCCGCCGGTATGTATTCCCGCATCCCACGGTAGGCGAATTGTTTAGAGACTTGCGGTGAATCCATCCAATAAGAAAATGAATTTATGAATAGTTGTTTATGAGAAAACTGGGCTTACTATTATTGCTTTGTGCAGGCATCCTCCGGCTCTACGGACAGGATATTACCGCCCGGCTTGATTCGTTGGTTTCGTCGGCCGCCCTTTTGCGCACTTCCGAAGTGGGTATTACAGTGTTCAATCTGACGAAAGGAGAACCTGTTTATACGTATCAGGACCAAAAACTTTACCGTCCGGCTTCTATCGAGAAGGTCATTACATCGGTCACGGCTTTGGCTCGGCTGGGTGAATCGTACACCTTCGATACCCGTTTGGCTTATACAGGAACCATCGGCGCAGACAGCATTTTGCAAGGCAACTTGTATGTAGTGGGCGGTTTCGACCCTGAATTTATGGAAGACGATTTGCACCGGTTGACCGATGCGGTACACCGTGCAGGCATCAACCGTATCAAGGGAAACCTGGTGGCGGACGTGTCGGCGATGGATTCCATTTACTGGGGAACCGGCTGGGCATGGGACGATACCCCCAATGCGTTCCAGCCTTACCTGTCTCCGTTGATGTTGAATAGGGGATGCGTAAACGTATCGGTAAAACCGGGTCCGAAGGGAAGACGGCCCGAAGTGGAAGTCTTTCCGCGTTCCGATTATTATGAGATAGATAATCGTGCCGTGAGTCATATCCCGCACATCAAGCCTTTGGAAATCACGCGCGACTGGCTATACAATGGCAACACCATCCATATTACGGGTAATGCCAGTCGTGCCAGCGGGCGGACATTGAACATGTTTGCCTCACAAGCGTTTTTTATCCATACTTTCCGTTATCAGTTGATGCAGGAACATATAGCCGTCGATTCGATGAAATGCGGGGTCTGTCCCGAAGAGGCTACTTTGTTGTATAAGGTGTCCCGGCCCTTGGAAGAAGTTTTGAAACGGGCTTTGAAGAAAAGCGATAATCTTTCCGCCGAAGCTTTATTCTATCATCTGGCTATCTGTGGAGAAAATAAAGGGATAGGAGCCGAAGACGCTCAAAAGGCGGTAAAGCGGTTCATGCGTCAATCGATAGGGAAGAACCCCGATGATTATAGCATTGTGGACGGGAGCGGAGTATCGATGTATAATTACGTATCGCCCGACCTGATGCTCGCTTACCTGAAATACGCTTATTCCCATCAGGAAATATTTGCTCCATTTTACGAAGCGTTGCCCGTTGCGGGAGTAGACGGCACGCTTCGCTATCGGATGCGGAAGGAAAAAACATTCCGTAATGTGCATGCCAAGACCGGTACGGTAAAAGGAGTGAGTTCGCTTGCCGGATACGTGCAGGCGGGAAACGGGGATATGCTTGCCTTTGTTATTATTAACCAAAATGTGATGAGTGGAAGAAAAGCCCGTCTTTTTCAAGATAAGATATGTGAAATATTGGCACAGTAAAAAATAAATCCGTATATTTGTGGGCGTTACCGGACTCCGTGCCCACAAACCATACGGAATAAGCCGATACGGATAGTTTTTTAACTTAATAATTAAACCCAAAACATGATGGTTAATTTTTCATTGGAAGGCAAAGTAGCCCTCGTGACGGGAGGTGCGTACGGCATTGGTTTTGCCATTGCCGAAGCGTTTGCGCAAGCAGGTGCCAAGATTGCGTTTAATTGTCGTTCGCAAAAGCACTTGGACGAAGCGCTTGCCGATTATAAGGCAAAAGGCATCGACGCGAAAGGTTACATTTGTGACGTGACCGACGAAGAAGCAGTAAAAATTCTCGTGGCACAAATAGAAAAAGAGTTGGGCGTGATTGACATTCTGGTAAACAATGCCGGCATCATCAAGCGCATTCCGATGTGCGATATGACGGTAGACGAGTTCCGTCAGGTGATTGATATCGACCTGAACGCTCCGTTCATTGTGTCGAAGGCCGTTATTCCCGGCATGATAAAGAAAGGACACGGGAAGATTATCAACGTTTGCTCGATGATGAGTGAATTGGGACGCGAAACGGTATCGGCATACGCGGCTGCCAAAGGCGGACTGAAGATGCTTACCCGTAACATCGCTTCCGAGTATGGAGAGTATAATATCCAGTGCAACGGCATCGGCCCGGGCTATATAGCTACGCCGCAGACGGCTCCCCTGCGCGAACCTCAGGCAGATGGCTCGCGTCATCCGTTTGATGCGTTTATCATTTCGAAGACTCCGGCTGCCCGCTGGGGAACTCCCGAAGACCTGATGGGGCCGGCTGTATTCCTGGCGTCCGACGCTTCCAATTTTGTCAACGGCCATATCCTCTATGTAGACGGAGGTATCTTGGCGTATATTGGCAAGCAACCTAAATAAGTACATTCAAGCCGTTTTTCATTCACATAAACAGAGCGGGAGGCTTTTCATACGGAAGAGTCTTCCGCTTATTTTTTACTACTGCATCTCATTGTATGAAATGCTGAGGCATCGAAGCGCGAAAGGCCTGTCTGGACCAATGCTGCAGGCAATTTGTTTCATACCCGGTTTAAATATGCTGAAACAAGAGTTTCAACAAGATGAAACTTTAGTTTCAATGCACTGAAACAAGAGTTTCAGTATATATAAACTATAGTGAAACTATATAGGTGTAGGAAAGAGACTCTGATGCACCGTATGGGACAACCGTATGGATTTGCGGAGTGACCTGTTAGGGTATAAAACAAAATTGGTTTGCGAAAAATGGAACACAGAGACATGTTGACACAGGGCTTTGTCCTCTCTCTCTATTTATATCTCTGTGCTTCTGTGTCTCTGTGTTCAATCAAAAAAAACGCATGGATTTTTCCGCAATTCATTTCCTATTGGTTATAATATCGTTTAACTATCCGGTAGGTGAGAATCAGAACACCTTGAATGTATAGCCTTCTGCCAAGAGCCATTCGATGGCACGGGGAAGGGCATACTTCAGGCGAGGTTCCGATTTGATGGAATCGTGGAAGGTGATGATGGAACCGTTGCGGGCATATTTCTTAACTTTGGCAAGCACTTGCGGACCGGTAAGCCGCTTGCTGTAGTCGCGGGTGACGAGGTCCCACATCACGATGCGGTATTTCTTTTTCAATACATGATATTGCACCCAGCGCATATGTCCGTGAGGCGGACGGAAAAGGTCGGTATGAAGGTATTCGTTTGCCTTATCGGTATTTGCCAGGTAATTCTGGCTCAGGTATTCGAAGCCTCGGATATGATTGAAGGTATGATTTCCGATGCGATGGCCGCGTTCTACTACCATACGGAATTCTTCGGGATGTTTACGTACATTGTCGCCCACCATAAAGAAGGTAGCCTTGATGCCGTATTGGTCTAATAAGTCGAGTACCCAAGGTGTGATATGGGGGATAGGCCCGTCATCGAAAGTCAGATAGACGGCTTTTTCATTTTTATCCATACGCCATAAAGCACGCGGATAAATCCACCGAAGCAATAAGGGAGGTTGTTCGATAAGCATTTCTGAAAACAGTTAATAGTTAACAGTTAATAGTGAATAGTGGACAAAGAATCGTGCATAACGTTCATATAAGCCGTTATTCTTTGTTCACTATTCACTATTCATCATTATTCGTGGGCCGGATTGTTTTTTCCTACACGGCTTGTTAACATGCTGTATAATTGGTCGAACTGATGGCGATAGCTGGTTGCCGATTCGAGCGGCTTGCCGCTTTCGTCCTTCAGGTTTTCAAGTGCGGTGCAAACATCGTCCAAGATGGTATAGTGGCGTATGCACTCTTCGTACGAGCTTGCCAGACGCATATCGTCAAGGCTCATATACCAGGCGGCATATTCCGCAGAGTTTTTCGCCAACTGGCAGAGGATGTTTTCCGCTTTCTTGGTTTCGCCCAACTTCGCGTAATCATCCGCCATTTCTTTCGAGCTGCTATAGATGTAATCGTGACGTACCGTTGTACTCGGGATGACCTTTTCGCAATAATCGAGCACTTCTTTCGCCTTGTCGTTCTTGCCTTCCTTAATCAACTGGGAAGCCAATTGCACGAACATGCGGCGGTGTGTGTCGCACATGCGGAGCACGGTTTCGTCCAAATAGATATCCGGATTGTCAATGCCTCCGAACTTGAACTTATGCATCAGGTTGTCATACATCTTTTCCGAGTCGAGACGACGTCCTAACTTCGCGTTATCGAACGGCGTGATGCGGTATGCCAAACCTTCTTGCAGGAAATTATTGGTCAAGTTCAGGTGATTGTCCGAACCTACGGTGATAGCCATATACATCGGACGCTCCCAGTTGGTGTTGGCAAGCATTTCCAGCATCATCAGTTCGCTCTTATACAATATCCGTTTGCCTTTCAGCGAAATGTGCATGTATTCCGGGATCGAGTCGGGTGCCAGCATGCCCGAACGCTTGATAGCCTCCTTGTCCAGCTTGATGACGATGCTGTCCGTCGGAATCATCTGCAAGCCTTCCTTCGGCGAGCGTACCCAATATTTCAGGATGTTCTTCAGTTCGTACGGGTTTTCGCCGAACTCTTTCTTCGCTTCTTCGGGATATTGCTTGTAGTAATTATTGATGGTTTCCATCGCGTCGGGACGTACATAAACCGCTTCGTTGTGTCCTTGTACGTAGTCGATGCGGTCCCAATTGATAGGCACGGAAGGCGAATCGTATGCCGGACGGCGCATTTGGTCGATGTACCAGTCGGTTTGCAGGTAGCTCAGGTTGCATACACGTACATCGGTACGGAAGCCCTCAGTTTCCTGGTTGTACCACAAGGGGAAGGTATCGTTGTCTCCGTTGGTGAAGATAATCGGGGCGCCTTCAGCCTGTACCGAGTTCAGGTAGTTTTGTCCGAAGTCGCGGCAGGTATAGCGTCCGCTCCGGTCGTGGTCGTCCCATGTCTGGCTCACCATTTGCAAAGGCACGAGCAGGCATACCACACTGGCAAGGATGGCCGACGGTTTCTCGCCTAACTTCTTCTTTAGCCATTCGGCGATAGCCGCTACTCCCAAACCAATCCAAATGGCAAAGGCATAGAACGAACCTGCATAGGCATAGTCTCGCTCACGCGGCTGCTGGGGAGTCTGGTTCAGATAGAGCACAATGGCAAGCCCGGTCATGAAGAAGAGGAAGAACACAATCCAGAATTGCTGGATGCCCCGTTCGCCCCGGTAGGCTTGCCAGAACAAACCTATCAGTCCCAATATCAAAGGCAAGCAATAGAACACGTTGTGTCCCTTGTTGTTCTTCAAGTCGCTGGGCAATAAGGTCTGGTCGCCCACCAGTTTATTATCGATGAACGGGATACCGGTAATCCAGTTGCCATGTTCTATTTCGCCCTGTCCCTGTATATCGTTCTGACGTCCGGCGAAGTTCCACATGAAGTAACGCCAGTACATGTAGTTCAGCTGGTAGATGAAGAAGAACTTGATGTTGTCCCATTGCGTCGGAATCTTTACCATCAGCATCTCTCCACACTGGTCGTAGGGGACCTGGCGTCCTTCTACTCCGCCCAGCCACGCTTCGTAAGCGGCTGCATGGTCGGAACTATACATACGTGGGAAAATCATGTTTTGCGCGTACTTGTATTCACTCTTGTGGCGCACTACTTCGTAACTGTCTTTTTCGTCCGGGCTTTCTTTTTCCTTACGTTGGTAGACTGGTGCGCCTTCCGTCATGGCATAAACACATCCTCCGTCTACTTCTTCGAGTGCCATTTTCGAGGCATACGTCTGTCCGTAAAAGAGCGGGCGTGTGCCGTATTGTTCACGTCCCAGATATTCACCTAACGTGAAGATGTCTTCGGGAGAGTTCTGGTCCATCGGTGTGTTTGCCGAAGAACGGATGACGATGACGGCATACGAAGAATAGCCCACCACCATCATCATCAGGCAGAGCAGGGAGGTGTTGAGCGTGCGTGCGCTGACCCGGTATTTCTCGGGAAGGTTGGCGAACAGATAGAGTGCCAGTACCGCCAGCACGATAATGCCGATAATCACGCTGCTCGTCCCATGCCCGTAGAAGGGGATACCCAGCAAGCCTACGGTGGTGAGGAAAGAAATGTTCATCCGTTTGCGGCTTCGCACGGTGTAACTTTCGTATACACCCCATACAAGGCTTGCCGCCAGCAGGATGATGTAAATAATGAGTCCGGTATTGAACGAGAAGCCGAAACCGTTGACAAACAGAAGCTCGAACCATCCGCCTATCTTCACAATGCCCGGCACGATGCCGTAAAGCACGGCTGCAACCAATACCATCGAGCCGCAAAGCGCTATGAGGCTTCCTTTCAGGTTGGCGTGCGGGTTCTTCTTATAATAATATACCAGTACAATCGCCGGAATACAAAGCAAGTTCAACAAATGCACGCCGATAGACAAGCCCGTCAGATAGGCAATCAGAATCAGCCAACGGTCGCTATGCGCCTCTGTCGCACGGTTTTCCCATTTCAGTATCAGCCAGAATACCACGGCGGTGAAAAGGCTGGAGTATGCGTATACCTCGCCCTCGACGGCACTGAACCAGAAGGTATCGCTCCACGTATAAGCCAGCGCGCCTACCAGTCCCGACCCCATGATGGCGACAAGCTTTCCGGTGGTCATGTCTTTTTCTTCGGGGCAAATCAGCTTCTTGGCAAGGTGCGTGATGCTCCAGAACAGGAAAAGGATACACGCCGCGCTCATCAACGCGCTCATGATGTTCACCATGCGTGCCACTTGCGACGGGTCGCTGGTGAATTGGCTGAACAAGTTGGCTGTAAGCATAAAGAACGGTGCGCCAGGTGGATGGCCTACTTCCAGTTTATATCCGGTGGTGATAAATTCGGGACAGTCCCAAAAGCTGGCGGTAGGCTCGATAGTCATGCAATAGGTAATAGCCGCGACCAAAAAAGCGAGCCAGCCCACCAAGTTGTTAATCTTGTTGTACTGTTTCATTCTAAGGTTTATTTTTATAGACTTTGCATAATCGGCGCAAAGATAGTGATTTTCAGTACAGCGCAGGTACGTACCCCGTAGTTTTTCGTTTTTTTATCATTACTGTTTGGCTTACTGTTTGCCTTCGGAATGTTTCTTCCTGCCTTGTGAAATAATTATGCCCCGCTCCGCACGTATATGGAAAGGGATTCGCAACTACGTGAGGGGCGGGGCGGAAATAGGTGGAAAAGAGAGGTTATTTCCTTACGTTCCTTTTGTCAGTCCGGCGATAGAAAGGCAGGAATTTCTTGATTTGTTTTCCGCTTCGTGAAAACAAACCGACTTCATCCTGTATGCCATCCATAATCATGACGCTCATTACGTAAGAAGGGTCGTCAATGAAAATGTCGCCCAAGCCTCCGGCATCATAACTTACCGTAATGGTTTTATCATCTGTCATGAAAACACTTTCTCCATAAGTTTCTGGTAGGTTATCATCATAAACTAAGGATAGTTTTCCTTCTTGCTTGATGCTTTCTACCAATGCTTGATAATCTTGATAACTTATATTACGATAATACAACATGCCTCCTTGTTTACACATGGTGCCACGTTCTCCCATAATCGCCATATCAGGAGTGGAAAGGCTTGCCGGCGTAAAATCGGGTAAGTCAAGTGAAGCCAAAGAACTGATATGTGTATTCTGTTTGCCTGCGAACAATAATGGCATGACGATTTCGGCAGAAACAAGTTCTGCATGTTCATCATAGGTTTGTGTATCTCCATCAGCGAACGTTCCGAATCCTGAAAGCTGTATTCGGAATAAATTCTCCTCTTCTTCTACTATGGAAGCTGTAAGAGATTCACTATCAAATCCCTTATTACCTTCTTCGACGTAAGCGAATACATTCTGATAGTCTGTACGGTCAAATGAATAACCGGAGAATATCACATCCATTGCATCTTCAGAATCCTCGGCGTAGGAAGTAGCAAGAAACATATCATCCACCACCATAATGCCTGATGTTGAGTTTATTTGCGGTATATTGATGGATGTAGACCTATGGTTTCCTGCTTGAGTGACATAATTGACATGGAATACACCGCCTAATCCCGTATCCGAACTGATGTTGATGGTTCCCAAATCAATATTAAGACCGGTTAGCTTCACTTCTTCCATATACAATAGTTTACCTGTTCCCAACTCTGTAATCGAGACAGTGCCAACCCCCATATTGTTATATTTATAATATAGATTGACAGAACCATCCAAACTGATCATGGAATTGCTTTGTGGAACTCCGAGGAAGTCATAATCCACGCGGGCGGAAACGGAAACAAATCCTTGGTCATTCACAACTTTTGCCTTGATACGGGGGAGAGCTAATACACCTCCCTCTGAAGGAACAGTTATGATGATAGTATCTGTTTTGATTTCTCTTGGAGCAACTGTTACTGTATATGTATAAGGTGATACATCAATAGGTAATTTAGAGTCATCTAAAGATACTGTGATAGGAGTATCTGCTGGTACCTTTGCACCAAAATAGCCTTTCGTATCCGTATATCCAGCACTTTGCCAAATATGAACTTTTACGCCAGGTAATGGTTCTAAATCTTTGTAGTCATCATCTTCTTCTTTTGTATATACGAGAACTCTTATTTCTCCTGGATCTTTAGGACCATCCAAATTGATATAAGAGAAGTGCCCCACCGTACCTACATATTCATTGCCTTGGCGCACAGCTTCTCCCGATTCTACCCAAATGCCGGCGTTCTCGTTGAAGTGCCAAAGCGGCATACTTTCGGGAGCGTCATCGCCCATGCCTTCGGGTATGGGGAAAGTTACGGTAGACTGTTCTCCTTCCTTTAATTGCAACTTCTTTCCGTCGCTTCCGGTCAGGTTCACACCTACCATACCGTATGAAACCAATTGTACGGAAGAGTTATCCGAACGGATAGCCGACAAGTCTCCGCCCGGCATCATATCTGCAAAATGTTCGTTGTTGGGATCCATGTAAATCATGTCCATCTGCACCTGGCCACTATACGCGTTTCCCGATTCATCGACCAACGAAGACGCGGGAATCTCTACTTTCATGCCGCTTACTTCCACGTCTTTGCCTTCCGTAGCCGTAAAAGACTCGCTTGCCGTAATGGTACTTTTTCCTTTGGGATACATCACAACATCGAACCGCTCATAAGTTTGGTCGAACGAGCGTACAATGTCGAAGTACCCGTCTTTGCTAAAACGGAACACTCCTCTGCCACTTACAGAGCCAATTTCCTGAAAATAAAACAGACCGCTATTGTCTGTTGTAACCCGTTGGTTCCCAGTTGTTACTGTCACGCCGGAAAGCGCATTCCCATCTGCATCGTATACAAATCCGGCAACCATTTGTGCTACCATTTCTACATTCTCGTTTACCACCGGCTCGCTGGGATATTCCGGTGTCGGGTCAGGATCCGGATTAGGGTTTACCTCTTCTTTAGCCGGATCGTCACTACAAGCGGCCAAAGCCAGTGCGATAGCCGCACACATTTCGATACGTTTTAGTATGGGAACGGCTTGAAACAATAATTCCTTCATGGTTTTCATCTTTCTATCTGTTTTGATTGGTTATTTACATCCGGAAACTGATATAAAACCGCATGGATCCGGTTTTCCACTTGGTCTTATCGTTTTCGCCCCGCAACATATCGCCCATGCTGGTATTTTCGTTCCAGGATTCTTCCTCTTCCAGGTTTCCTAAGTCGATGTTGTTGTACTTCGTGTTTCCCCATCTGCCTTCGATGCCGATAGAAATCGCTTTGTAAGAGACTGAGCCTCCGAGGGTGAAGAACGTTCCGTAGCTATGGAGGAGGTCACTTCCGTATGAATCTTGTATGGTCAACAGGGAATAAGACGGAGCCACTCGGAAATAAAGCCCTGCTTTCAGATAGCTGACCGGATTGATTGTCACAGAGGGGCCTATCTGTGTACTGAACTCGTATTGTTGCATTTTCTTCATTTCTACACTTCCGTTAAGTTCGGGTGATGAAGGTAGATGACCCTCTTCGTAATAATAGTCGCCATAGCCCATATCTTCGGCATCTCCGTTGAAGAAGCCGAACGTGTCTTCATACTTCGCGAGGTTCAGGTCACAATAAGTCCAGTCGATGCCGAACTTTATCATGCCCGCTATTGGTTTCTTATGCAGGTAATAAGTACGTCCGAAACCGTAATGGAAGCCGAAATCGCTTCTCCATGTCCCTCCGCCGTATTCTTTCCGGGTCAGGCTTTGGTTTACGTAGCCGATGTTCATGTATCTGGTGTGCTTGCCCCATATCTTTTGCCAACTCATGTCTTTCTGGTATTCTTTTATCAGGTCAGAATAACGGACCCTTACCTGGCTGTCTTTTGTATCTTTCGCGTCTTTTATATCTTGTGCTGCTATCGGCAACGTACAGGCAAACAAGGTTATTATCCCTACTGCGCGAACAAGTTTCTTTATCATAATCATAGCATTTCTTTTTTACGTAATGAAATAAAATCAGAGTCTCTCGTATACAACTATTTCTGCCAAGTTATATTCGACGCCGTAACGGCATAAGTTTACCGACTGGTAACCCGTCACATTTTCGGGTATGCGGAACGTCAGCGCATCGTCCGTCGTATCTATCGAAACGATTTCCGCCGGAACGCCGTTCAGTGTAATCGTGTCTCCTTCTTCGAAAAGGCCGCCGGCCAGGGTCACTTCATCTCCTTGATAATACCAGTCTGCTTGAGGGAAACGGATGCAATGACGCGGTTCGATATTCACAACGCCGGAAAGCAAGATGTCTTCGCCACGGTGCACCCAACGCACATACGTAGCTCCCAGGCACACCATCTCTACCGTCCATCCATACATTTCCGAGTAAACGAAAGACGATTCTATCCACTCGCCGGTCACAGGCGTTACATTTCCCGTATCTTCATCATACTTCAGGCATTGAAAGTAGATTTTGTCGTCGGCCAAAGGCTCTTCGCCGCTAAGTATTATCACTCTTTCTTCCTCGTACAGAAACACCCACGGTTCTGAGACAGGCAATACGTTCAGCGGATGCGTTTCTCCCCCGCGTTCGTAATAAATCATGGGTTCGCCTGTGGCTGACCCTGCCGGAATCACAAAGGTCAGTTCGTTATTTGTCTTGTTCGTTATCCGTGCCTCGATACGGCTCTGGTTAGCGGATGAAGTTCCATCGCTATTTCCGGTGTTTGCCTTTTCTACATATATTTTACTGATTTCTGAAAGCATATTGCCTTTCAATAAGACTTCCGACCCGTAAATGAAACTTCCATAACCGGGTAATTGCACATAAAATCCGCTATCTTCTCCGCCGCTGAACGGTGCTTGTTCATCTTCTACGCATGAAGTAAACATCCCTGTCATAGTGATGAACAAAGATAAAGCCAATCGCATTGTTTTTTTTACTGCATTCATTTGTCCTGACTTAAGTGGTATGAATATATATTTGTTTCAAAAGAATCTTGAAGTGTGAACCGGGGTGATGGCTTAAAAAGTATTGTCAAATTTAAAAGAAATTTTTAATATAAACGAATTTTTACCCACCAAAAGCGTCCCATTTCCGGAAATGGAACGCTTTTGGTGGGTATTTAGCTGGAATGAGCCCGTTTGAACGGGTGAAAGCGCAGGAACGGGAATGTTAATATATATAAACAAACATAGCGTCCGCTGGCTAAATGAATAGCCAGCGGACGCTATGTGGAGCATACGAGACTCGAACTCGTCACCTCGACACTGCCAGTGTCGCGCTCTAGCCAGATGAGCTAATGCCCCATTCGGGATGGCAAAGATAAGGATTCTTTTTTTAATATCCAATGCTTAACGGCTGAAAAACGTTTCTATCCACTCATCGGTCACTTCTGTACGGGGGAGGTAATCGAGTGTATGGTTGACACACGCTATGGTTTTCGCATGGTGTAGCACGGTGCCTATATCGTGGCTCACCAGAATGATGGTATGTTCGCGGTTGATATCCTCTAAAAGTTCATACAGGCGTTTCTCGAAACGCTTGTCGATGTAGGTATTGGGTTCATCGAGAATCAACACTTGCGGATGCGACACCAGGGCACGTCCCAGCAAGGCACGTTGCAATTGTCCTCCGCTCAGCTGGCCGATGGGACGCTGTTCCAGCCCTTCCAGTCCCATGCGGGCAATGATGGTGCGGGTCTTTTCGTGGTGTTCTTTAGTGAACGGGCGTAACAACGACTTTTGTTTGTTCAGTCCCGAAAGCACCACTTCGTAGACCGATATGGGAAATTTCTTGTCAATCGTGGTGTATTGGGGAAGATAGCCCATGCTGATTTCGGGTGTTTCTTTACCTTCACGGTAGAAACGGATGATACCTCTTGTGGGTTTGAGTAATCCTAACATGAGCTTGACCAGCGTGGTTTTCCCTCCTCCGTTAGGCCCGATGATGCCTACGAAGTCTTGTTCGCCGACGCTAAGGTTGATGTCTTCCAGCACCGTTTTGCGGTCGTATGCCGCCGAGATATGTTCCAGTCGGATAAGCGGTTGCATACGGCGTCAGGGTTGTTTTGCGGGTTCCGACAAGGCACGTGCCACGTGTAGCATCTCTTCTTCCCATCTATAACTGAGCGGGTTGATGGTCACGATAGGGACGTCCAGCTCTTGGGCAATCATTTCGGCATTGCGTGTGTCAAACTCTTTTTGTACGAAGACAACCTGCACATGCTGCTCGCGGCACCGGTTGATTAACGCTTTCAGTTGGGCGGGCGAAGGCTCTTTTCCTCCTTCTTCGATGCTGATTTGGGTCAGTCCGTAGTCTCGTGCGAAATACGAAAGGGCAGGATGGTAAATCAGGAAACTTTTTTCGCCTTTCTCCAGGCAAGCAAGGATTTTTTCGTCGGTTTGCTTGAGCGAAGTGCCGAGCCGGGTAAAACGTGTCATGTATTCTTCTTTGTGTTCCGGGTCGATTTGGCACAGAGCCTGGCAGATATTGGCGGAGATGGCATAGGCATTGCGCACGGAGTTCCACGTGTGCGGTTCTACGCCACCGTGGTGTGCATGTCCTTTCCCTTCCGTTTCGTGTATCAGCGTGATGCCTTCCGATAGGTTGAAAAAAGGCACGTCGGGAGCGTTTTGCTTCAATTTGTCTGTCCAGGTAAGCTCATATCCGATGTATCCCGCCCGCAAGAAGGCACGGCTTTGGTTTAACGCGACCATCTGTTGCGGGGTAGGGTCATAGGTTTCGGGGCTGCTTCCTTCGGGCACCAGGCTGACTATGCGGAAGCGGTCGCCCGCAATGGCTTCGGCAAAATGCCGTAAAGGTTCGATGCTGACGGTAATGGCCGGCTTTTTATCTTCGGCCTTCGGCTTGCTTCCGCACGCCGTAAGCAGCAGGGCGAATAAAAGATATAGATATGGTTTCATACGTTTTCTCTCTTGATGATTTCGGGTACAAAAATAGTCATAATTGCCCAATTAATTGCATCCGCCGATGAATATATACTGACTTTGCCGATGAATATATCTTCGTTGGCAGTTTCAGTATATGTGAAACTGCTCCCGAAGTATATATCCGTTGGCGGGGCAAATAGAGCGGTCAGGCAGGTTTAGCGGCTTGCCAATCGCTATTTCTTGCCAATATCCTTAAAGAAGCTTAACGAAACGGGATTCCTAACTGATTTATTTGTTAATTTGCACCAAATTAGGGAATAGAGTGAACAAGTTGCACATAGATACATGTCCGCTTTGCGGGAACAAACGTTTCGAGAAGGTGATGACCTGCACCGACCATTACGCCACAAATGAACCGTTCGACATTTGCCGGTGTATGTCGTGCGGATTCCTTTTTACGCAAGACGTGCCCGATGAAAGCGAGATAGGACGCTATTACGAGTCGCCCGATTACATTTCGCATACCGATACGCGCAAAGGGCTTGCCAACCGGTTGTATCACTACGTAAGGCAATACATGCTCCGGCGCAAGGCTCATCTGATAAAAAGATGTTGCGGGCTGAGCCGGGGACGCTTGTTGGATATCGGTACGGGTACAGGGTATTTCCCTCACTTCATGAGCCAGCGCGGCTGGAGGATATCCGCCATCGAGAAAAGTCCGCAGGCAAGGGCTTTCGCGCGTGAGCGTTTCGGGCTGGAAGTAGATGCGCCGGAAGCTTTGGGCGGATATGGGGAGAAATCGTTTGACGTGGTGACGTTGTGGCATGTGATGGAGCATTTGCAGCATCTGAACGAGACGTGGGAACGGCTTTATTCCTTATTGGATGAACGGGGCATTTTAGTGGTGGCTGTACCTAACCCTACATCGTTCGACGCGCGTTACTATAAAGAAAGGTGGGCGGCATACGATGTGCCTCGTCATTTGTGGCATTTCGCTCCGGCGGTGATGCAGCAGTTCGGAGCCAAACACGGGTTTACGTTGGTAGAGCGGCATCCGATGCCGTTTGATGCGTTTTATGTGTCGATGCTTTCGGAAAGATACCGGAACAGCAGTTTGCCTTTCGTGAAAGGAATGTTTAGCGGGATAGAGGCAGGGCTGGCTTCGGCGGTGAAGAAAGAACGGAGCAGTTCGATGATTTATGTGTTTCAGAAAAAAGTGAAGGCATGAGCAGAAGGTCGGGGGCATGGATTGACATGCAGTTCATTACGGCAAGTATCAGCACCATGCTGGTGTTGCTGCTGCTGGGCGCGGTCGTGTTTTTCGTATTGGCGGCGAACAATCTTTCTGTATACGTGCGCGAGAATATCGCTTTTTCGGTATTGGTGAGCGATGACATGAAAGAAACCGACATCCTGCGTTTCCAAAAAGAGCTGAACGCCAAACCCTACGTGAAGCATACCGATTACATTTCGAAGAAACAGGCTCTTGCCGAGCAATCGGAAGCGATGGGCACCGACCCTGCGGAATTCTTAGGCTATAATCCGTTTACCGCTTCGATAGAGGTGCGGCTGAATGCCGATTATGCCAATTCGGACAGTGTGGCTTGGATAAAGGATGAGATATTATCGAACAAAGAGGTTATCGAGATTAATTATCCGCAAGACTTGTTGGATGCCGTCAACCGGAATATCCGTAAAATCAGTTTGATATTGCTGGGGATTGCCGCTTTGCTGGCACTAATTTCGTTTGCCTTGATAAACAACACCATCCGCTTGACTATTTATTCCCAGCGTTTCCTGATAAATACCATGAAACTGGTAGGGGCGAGTTGGGCGTTTATCCGTCGTCCTTTCCTGAAGCGGAATGCGTGGGTAGGCATTCTGGCAGGTATAATGGCCGATACGGTTCTGGCGGTGATAGCGTACGCCTTGGTGCGTTACGAGCCTGATTTATTGGCGATAGTGACGCCCGAAGTGATGATAACCGTGATGGGAGTCGTGTTTTTGTTTGGTGTGGTGATAACGACGCTTTGTGCCTTGGTGTCTATCAACCGTTATTTGCGGATGAAAACAAATGAGTTGTATTATAACTAAATCTTGAAAAATAGAAACGGAATGGATAAAAAGAACTTTGCTTTTGACAAGACCAATTATCTGCTGCTGGCGGCGGGTATGGTCGTGATTATCATTGGCTTTTTGCTGATGTCGGGACCTGGTTCCACCGAAACGGCTTTCGAACCAGACATTTTTAGTGTGCGCCGTATCAAGGTGGCACCGGTTGTTTGTTTCTTGGGATTTGTTTTTATGATATATGGCATACTCCGCAAGCCCAAAGATGGCGCGGAAGAAACTCAAAACGAAAATAACTGATGGAAGGAGATTTGAATTTATTGCAGACAATCGTCATAGCGATTGTCGAAGGACTGACCGAGTTTTTGCCTGTTTCCTCTACGGGACACATGATTATTGCGCAAAACGTGTTGGGAGTGGAAAGTACCGAGTTTGTAAAGGCGTTTACGTTCATCATTCAGTTTGGCGCCATCCTGTCGGTAGTGTGTTTGTACTGGAAACGTTTTTTCCGCCTGAACCATACGCCTGCCCCCGAAGGTGCACCGGCATGGAAACGTTTTTTGCATACGTATGACTTTTATTGGAAATTGCTGGTTGCGTTCATTCCTGCCGCGGTGCTCGGACTGTTGTTCAGCGATATGATTGACGCGATGCTGGAAAGCGTTACGGTAGTAGCGGTCATGCTGATAGTGGGAGGCGTATTCATGTTGTTTTGCGATAAGATTTTCGGAAACGGAAGCGAAAAGACTGAAATGACAGAGAAGCGCGCTTTTGTCATCGGTTTGTTTCAGTGTATTTCGATGATTCCGGGAGTGTCACGTTCCATGGCGACTATTGTAGGCGGTATGGCTCAGAAGCTTACCCGCAAAGCTGCCGCAGAGTTTTCGTTCTTCCTGGCTGTGCCTACCATGTTCGCGGCTACGGTGTATAAGATGGCGAAGCTTTTTATGGATGGCGGGACGGAAATCATTACGGCAAATATGGAAGCGTTGGTAGTAGGCAATGTGGTGGCTTTCATTGTTGCTATGTTGGCCATCAAGTTTTTTATCAGCTTCGTGACGAAATACGGGTTTGCCGCTTTCGGATGGTACCGCATCATTGTAGGGGGCGTGATTTTGGTGATGACCGCTTTGGGGTATAATTTAGAACTGGCTTGATGAACTTTAAGAAAGGAGAAGTGTTGTATTTTGACAAGCCGTACCGATGGACATCGTTTGCGCTTGTCAATAAAGTGAGATACCATATCAGCCGCAGGTTGGGCGTGAAGAAGATTAAGGTGGGACACGCCGGGACGCTCGATCCGCTGGCTACGGGAGTGATGATTGTGTGTACCGGAAAGGCGACAAAGCGTATCGAAGAATTCCAGTATCACACGAAAGAATACATTGCCACCTTGCAATTAGGGGCTACAACTCCGTCGTATGATTTGGAAAAGGAAATCGACGCCACGTTTCCTACCGGGCATATCACACGTGAATTGGTAGAGGAGACATTGCAACGGTTTGTCGGTACTATCGAGCAGGTTCCTCCTGTTTTTTCGGCTTGCAAAGTAGACGGAAAACGGGCGTACGAGCTTGCGCGCAAAGGTGATGAAGTGCAGTTGAGACCTAAAACGTTGGTTATAGACGAAATAGAACTATTGGCGTACAACTTGCCCGAGATAAAGATACGCGTGGTGTGTAGCAAAGGGACTTATATTCGTGCCCTGGCGCGCGACATCGGCGAAGCCTTGCATAGTGGAGCGCATCTCACCGGGCTTATCCGTACCAGGGTGGGCGAAGTGACTTTGGACCGCTGCATGAAAGTAGAAGATTTTGAAGACTGGCTGGGCCAGCAGGAGATAGAAGAAGAGGTGATCAGTTGACTACGAATTGGTCACTGGATGTAATAATCGAATAAAGGAAAGGATAAGAAGATGAAACTGTCACAATTTAAATTCAAGCTGCCGGAAGAGAAGATTGCCTTGCATCCGGTGAAGTACAGAGATGAGTCCCGCTTGATGGTAGTGCATAAGTCTACCGGTGCAATCGAGCACGTGGCATTCAAGGATATTTTGAATTATTTTGACGATGGGGACGCGTTCCTCTTCAATGATACAAAAGTGTTTCCCGCCCGTCTGTTCGGAAATAAAGAGAAAACCGGAGCGCGTATCGAGGTGTTCTTGTTGCGCGAGTTGAATGAAGAATTGCGTTTATGGGACGTGCTGGTAGACCCGGCACGTAAGATACGTATCGGTAATAAATTGTACTTTGGCGACGACGACTCGATGGTAGCCGAGGTGATAGACAACACCACTTCGCGCGGACGTACGCTCCGCTTCCTTTACGATGGCCCGCACGATGAATTTAAGAAAGCATTGTATGCGTTGGGAGAACCGCCTCTTCCTCCTTTTATCCGTCGCCCGGCGGAACCGGAAGATACAGAACGCTTTCAGACTATTTTTGCCAAAAACGAAGGCGCGGTTACCGTGCCTGCCGCCGGGCTTCACTTTAGCCGTGAGCTGATGAAACGCATGGAGATAAAGGGAATCAATCTGGCCTTCTTGACCATGCATTGCGGATTGGGATGTTTCCGTGACATCGACGTGGAAGACCTCACCAAACATAAGATGGATTCGGAACAGATGTTCATCAATGCCGAAGCGTGCCGCATCGTGAATGGTGCAAAGGAGAGCGGGCATAAAGTGTGCGTAGTAGGAACCAGTGTGGCTCGTGCCGTAGAGACAGCTACAGGAACCGACGGCCGCTTGAAAGAATACGAAGGCTGGACGAATAAATTTATTTTCCCGCCATACGATTTCGTGTTGCCCGATGCCATGGTGACCAACTTCCACATGCCGCTTTCTACCATGTTGATGTTGGTATGTTCGTATGGCGGATACGAACTGGTGATGGATGCCTACGATGTGGCGTTGAAAGAAAATTACCGTTTTGGTACATACGGAGATGCCATGCTGATTTTGAATAAATAATTTGGGGGAATGGCAATCGTTTATTTAGGATTGGGCACCAACTTAGGAGATAAAACGGCGAATCTGCATACTGCCGTACACCAGATAGAAGAGAAGATAGGGAACGTGGTTTCCCTATCTTCTATTTATGAGACCGCTCCGTGGGGATTTGATTCAGAAAATAGCTTTTTGAATGCGGCGGTAGGGGTGGAGACCACTTTGTCGCCACAAGAAGTCTTGCACAGGACACAAGAAATAGAACGTTCTATGGGCAGGACGCAAAAATCCGAACAAGGCGTTTACCACGACCGTGTCATCGATATAGACCTCCTATTATATAATAAGGTGGTGATGCATACCTCTGAATTGGTTCTTCCCCATCCCCTCATGCTCCAGCGTGAATTTGTGATGAAACCTTTAGTGGAGATTGCGCCGGATGTGGTTCATCCGGTATTAGGAAAGAAGCTGGGTGAGATAGATATCCGTGTCTGCCTCAATCTTCAGTGGTGAAAAAAAGCAAGCTCAGCGTCCCAATAACGCTTTCTCGGCTTGATTGACGTGTTCGAAGTCGAAACCATTCATCACTTGGTTCATCAGTGCTTCGATTTTATCGTTACACAGGTTCCCGATGCTTCCGGCATGGGTGTGATGTACTTCTTTGGCATGAGTGAACTTGCCCGCTTCAATATCCAGACCTACTTTCTTGTAAGCGTCGCGGAACGGCATTCCCTCAGCGGCTAAGCGGTTCACTTCTTCTACGCTGAACATATACAGATACTTGTCATCGTCCAGGATGTGTTCGTTTACCTTGATGCGCTCCATGATGTATGCCGACATCTGCAAGCAATCGAGCAATTCTCCGAAGGCAGGAAGGAATACTTCCTTGATAATCTGTAAATCACGGAAATACCCCGAAGGCAGGTTGTTCATAATCATCATAATCTGCTGGGGCAAAGACTGGATTTTATTGCATTTGGCACGGGTCAGCTCGAACACATCGGGGTTCTTCTTGTGCGGCATGATGCTGGAGCCGGTGGTGCATTCATCGGGGAGCTTTACGAAACCGAAGTTCTGGCAACTGAACATACATGCGTCGAACGCCATCTTCGAAACCGTTCCGGCAATGGAAGCCAGTGCGAAAGCAACGTTACGTTCCATCTTTCCGCGTCCCATTTGCGCATAGACCACGTTGTAATTCATGGAGTCGAATCCCAACAAACGGGTGGTCATCTCTCTATCCAAAGGGAATGAAGAACCGTAGCCTGCGGCAGAGCCGAGCGGATTGCGGTTGCATACTTTATAGGCCGCTTGTAAGAACAGCATATCGTCTACCAGGCTTTCGGCGTATGCGCCAAACCAAAGCCCGAACGAAGAAGGCATGGCTATCTGCAAGTGGGTATATCCCGGCATCAGGATGTCTTTGTATTTATTACTTTGTGCAATCAAGACCTGGAAGAGGGTTTCAACCGCTTCCGCTACCTGCTTTAATTGCTCGCGGGTGAATAGTTTAAGGTCGACCAGCACCTGGTCGTTGCGTGAGCGTCCGCTATGAATCTTTTTGCCTATGTCGCCCAATTTGCGGGTCAGCATCAGTTCCACTTGCGAATGGACATCCTCGATGCCGTCCTCAATCACAAATTCGCCTTTCTCTGCAGTGGCGTAAATTTGCTTCAGCTCTTCTAATAAAACGTCCAGTTCGTCTTTTTTTAACAGGCCGATGCTTTCCAACATGGTGATGTGTGCCATTGAGCCTAACACGTCGTGTTTTGCCAGATAGAGGTCTAATTCACGGTCTCTGCCTACGGTAAAGCGGTCGATTTCGGCATTTACCTGTACGTTCTTTTCCCACAGTTTTTGTCCCATACGTCTTTTTGAGTTTTTGATTAATAAGGAATCAAGGCAAGTATGTCCGCCAGTTTCTCTACTCCTTCCTGTAAAGGTTTGGAAACCATAGCTTTCATGAACGCATTGACTTCGGCCCGGATGGTTACTTTCATCTTTGCTTCCGCATCGCTTACCGGAAGAACCTGTATCCATAGGTTCATCGGAAGGGGAGTCCTGTCGCCTTCAAATTTGATGCACTTCATCGGTTCCCGTTCTATGATGCGGAGCGTCAGGCTGATGCCTTGCACCTTCAATGTCAAGGAGTCCTGGTCGAAAGACAAGTCTTCCACTTTGCCGGGGAATTTCGATTTCAGTTCGTCTAACCTTTCGCGTACAGAAGCCAGGTTGTTCAGGTCCGCCAGCTTGGTATATACTCGTTCTTGTGTATAAGGAACGTGTTTTACACTACTTTCAAATTGTACCATATTTCTTTTTGATTGAACATAAAAACACAGAGGTACAGGATTTTACCCTTTCTTATCCTGCACCTTTGTGTCTCTGTGTTCCGATTCTTATGCTTTATTACTTTCCTGTCCAGTGAGCCGGGTCTTTTCTCCAAGCCTGAAGGATAGGAATATCTTGCTCGTCGATGTAGTTGGTTTTCAACGCTGCGTCTAATACGGCATTGTAGTTGGTCAAGGTCACCAGTTCCACTTTAGCTTCCTTGAAAGCGTCGATAGATACATCAAATCCGTATGTAAACGAAGCCACCATGCCGATTACGTTGCATCCGTTCTGGCGGATAGCGTTTACAGCTTTCAGGCTGCTTCCTCCTGTTGAAATCAAGTCTTCTACCACTACGACCTTCATGCCCGGACGAAGCTCACCTTCTATCAGGTTCTCCAGTCCGTGGTCCTTAGGGCTTGAACGTACGTAAACGAACGGAAGATTCAATTCTTCCGCCACCAATGCGCCTTGGGGAATAGCACCTGTAGCGACCCCCGCAATAGCTTCCACTTCTCCAAACCGCTCCATGATAATGCGGCACAACTCCAATTTGACAAAGTTCCGCAATGCCGGATATGACAATGTCTTGCGGTTGTCACAATAAATAGGGGATTTCCAGCCCGATGCCCATGTAAAAGGGTTGGCAGGCTGAATTTTTACAGCTTTTACTTTTAATAATTTTTCTGCAAATAATCTTTCCAAAGCTTTCATAACTTATTATCTGATAAATAACAATGCAAAAATAGGGAAAACCTATGTGATTATGAAATATTTTCATGGAAAACTTGCTAAACTTCTATTTTGCCCATGCCAAGGTTACAATGCTGATGCGGATACCTTCGATGGTGGATAAGGCGTCGGCGCATGCCACCAGTGTGGCTCCGGTAGTCAGCACATCGTCTACCAGCAGGATGTGTTTCCCTTTCAGGCAGTCTGCTCCGGAGGTCACCCGGAACAGTCCTTGCACGTTCTGCCAGCGGGCATATCCGCTTTTATGGGTTTGCGTGGCGTTGTTGCGCACCCGGTACAAGGCGTTATTGCATAGTGGAAGGTGGGTCTTCCGTGCGATGCCCTGCGCCAGAAGCTCACTTTGGTTGTATCCTCTTTCGCGTTGGCGGGAGCGGAACAGGGGTACAGGGAGCAAGCAGTCTATTCCTTCGAAAAAGCCGCTCGGAAGCAATGCGTGCCCTAACCATTCTCCCATCTTGACGCAGAGGCGTTTCCGGTTGTGGTATTTCATGGCGTACAATACCCGTGCCACATTGCCACCTTTGGTGTAATAGAACAACGACGAGGCGCGTACGATGGGGAAACGTCCCCAAAAGCATTGCTCCATCTCGTTCCCTTCCTTATTATATATATAGGTGTAAGGCAATGAGGAAGAACAGGAAAGGCACAACCCTTCTTCTCCTTTCAATAAGCGTTTCCCGCAAGCCACGCAAAGGCGGGGGAAAAAGAAATCGCGCAAGTCAGTCCATATATTCATCTTCGGACAATTGATTGACGTAACGTTTCACTTCGTCTACCGTAAAGCCTTTGCTTATGGCATAACGGAGCAGTTTCATCGCCTTTTCGTATTCGTTTCTTCCGGTCACCTGTTTTTGCTTCTGCTTCAGCATTTCCCGTAGAATCCGGCTATATTCGTCTTCGTCTATTTCTTCCAGCCCGGCTGAAATGTCTTCTGCCGGCAGGTGTTTCATCCGTAAGGCTTGGGCGATTTTGTTTCTTCCCCAGCGTGCGAAGCGGTATTTGTCGCGCACGAAAGCCTTGCAATACCGTGTCGTGTCGATAAAACGGTTTTCCTCCAACGAGCGGAGGATAAGGTTTCGCGTTTCTTCACTGGCTCCCCATTGCTCCAGTTTCTGGGCCATTTCGGAAGGGCACCGCTCGGTCTTTGCGCAATAGGCTTCCGCCTTGTTCCTTAATTCGTTTTCCGCATATTCTTTCATGGTCGTCTTGCTTTTATCATACGGTCGTTGCCCGACAGGTCTTTTCGTAGTTCTACGTCGTGATAGCCCATACTTTCGAGTAAAGCCACCGTTTCGTGCCCGTATGCTTGGTTGATTTCATAATATAAAACGCCGTCGGGCGATAAACGTTTACTTGCTTCTTCCGCTATTTTCCGATAAAAACGCAACGGGTCTTCATCGGGGACAAACAGGGCTTGCTCCGGTTCCCAGTCGAGTACGTTCCGTTCCATGCCTGCCTTCTCCCGCTCGCATATATAAGGAGGATTGCTTACGCAGATAGTTGCCTGGCCCGCCGGGACTATGTGCGAGAGCACATCCACCTGCTTGCATTTTACCACCACCCCGTTACGTTCCGCGTTCAGCCGGGTTAAGTGGAGCGCCGTATCCGAGATATCCCACGCTTCCACTTCTGACCGGGGCAAGAATTTGGCCAGCGCAATGGCGATGCATCCGCTTCCCGTACCGATGTCGAGCACGCGAAGTCTTTTCCGCTTTCCATAGTCGGATACAATCCAGTCTACCAGCTCGGCGGTTTCGGGGCGGGGAATCAGTACGCCTTTGGTCACATGGAAGGGCAACCCGAGGAAAGAAGTCTCGCCTGTGATGTATTGGAAAGGCTCGAACCTTCGTAAGCGGATGAGAATATCTTCCAATTTCTCGTGTTCTTTCTCCGAAAAATCTCTATCTTTGCCCGCATACAGGTCGAGGGCGGAAAACCGGAACACTTCGGTCAAGATTCCCTTTGCCAACGCTTTCGCTTCCTGTTCGGGATATAAGTCTGAAAGCGAATGTATTATATAGGTATATATCGAATGCATAGTGCTGCAAAGGTACAAAAAGAAAGAAATATACACACCATGACTACAGACGAAAAATACATGAGCCGCTGCATTCAGTTGGCTAAGAACGGATTGTGTAATACGCCTCCCAATCCCATGGTGGGAGCCGTCATCGTGTACAAAGATAAAATCATAGGCGAAGGTTATCATGTGCGTTGTGGGGAAGGACACGCGGAGGTGAACGCTATTGCCTCGGTGAAAGATGAAACTCTGCTGCGCGACGCGACTATTTATGTCAGTCTGGAGCCTTGTTCGCATTACGGGAAGACTCCTCCTTGTGCCGACTTGATTATCCGGAAAGGCATTCCCCGTGTGGTGGTGGGATGCGTAGACCCGTTTCCGTTGGTGTCGGGAAGAGGCATCCGGAAACTTCAGGATGCGGGAATCGATGTGAAGGTAGGGGTATTGGAAGACGAATGCCGCGGTTTGGTTAAGCGTTTTGTGACGTTCAACCTGCAAAAACGTCCTTACATCACCTTGAAATGGGCGCAATCGTCCGACGGGTTTCTCGATGTGATACGTCAAGAAGGCCGTCCCGTCAAGTTGTCTTCTCCGCTTACTTCGGCATACGTCCACAAGTTACGGGCCGAACACCAGGCGATTCTGGTAGGAAGGAACACCGCTTTACTCGACAATCCCTCGCTTACCGTGAGGGACTGGTACGGGAAGAATCCGCTCCGGTTGGTCATCGACCGTAATTTGTCGCTTCCTTCCTCGCTTCATTTGTTCGATGGAAGCACGCCTACGTGGGTGTTTACTTCTGTGCCGAAAGAAAGTGTGGCCAACCTGACTTATGTCTCCTTGGATTTCGATAGGGACATCCTTCCGCAACTGATGCAAGCATTGTATGAGGCAAAAGTCCAGTCGTTGTTGGTGGAAGGCGGAAGCCGGTTGCTCCAATCCTTCCTCGATGCCGGATTATGGGACGAAATCTATGCCGAACACACCCCGGTTCCGTTAGGAAGAGGGGTGCTGGCTCCCTCGGTTCCTGCTGGTTTCCCGTGTAATTATGCGCAAAAAGACCGCTCTGTGACGGCGCATTATGTGAATCGGAACGACAAAATGCCTGATTCGCAGATAAAAAAGTAAAGTTTATCCATAATTTTATATAAAACTTGGTACAAAAGTACTTTAGACGAAAAAAACTTTCTACTTTTGCAACTTGTAATGCAAAGATTATATTGAATAATGAAACTGAAATTCTTATCCATATTAGTAACGAGTTTAGTTTTAGCCTCTTTATTAATGACTTCTTGCCTGAAGGACGATGTGGTGGAAGTCACTTATACCAATGAAACGAGTATCATCTCGTTCTCGTTAGGAACGTTGTATCACGAAGTGAAAGGACAAGCCCAGGATGGGAGCGATTCTGTCTATATGGATACCATTTCGTTGAGCCACTATCCTTTTACTATCGACCAGTTGAACCGGACTATCGAAAATAAAGACTCACTTCCGGTAGGTGTCGATATATCGAGAGTCATAACCAATATCACCGCCGATACACCTTATATATTATATGGTAAGATTAAGGAAGCGGGAGGAGAAGCTACCGATACGCTTTGGACTGAAACCGACTCGATAGATTTCTCGGTGGCTCCTTCCGAAGGACTTGCGTTCAAGGTTATGTCGTATAGTGGCAGGTTGGGACGGGCTTATCACGTGAAAATCAATGTGCACAAACAAGTCCCCGACTCGTTGACATGGAGCGAGGATGAATCGGCTTATGCCTTTGTGTCGCAAAGCTTGACTCGCCAGAAAGCAGTTTATGCGGACGGACGCATCTATGTGTTCGGGCAAAACGGAGATACACCAGCTATCGAATACACCACCATAACCGCTCAGGGGAAATCGGACGGCTGGGTAGCACTCGAAAATGTTCCGGCCGGAACCGACTCTTATTCGGTCCTGACATGGAACGGCATTGTTTATTTCCTTGCCGACGGGATGTTGTACGAATTGGCGGACGGCATGATACAGCCTTCATCGCTTTCTCCCGAAGGCTACCGGTTGAAGCAACTCTTGGCAAATGCCAGTACGGTAAGCGGGCTTACTTACCTTTATGCCTATACGGAAGATGGTAAATTTGTGACCTGCGACGGTTCGGGTTGGCGCGAGGACGGGCGAAGCGAGTCTTTCCCCGATATGAATCAGCGTTTCTACTACGCTACGTTGCCAAGCTCATATAATACGAATATCGCGCGCGCCGTTTTGTTTGGCAGACATACCGATGCTACGGGAAATAAATACGGGTTTGCGGCAAACCGCTTGACGGTCGAAGATTCATGGGTGGCATACGATTATACACAAATAGACACTTGCTGTTGCCCGAACATAGCCGATGGCACCATGATTTACTACGACAAGAAGCTATACGCTTTTGGAGGATTCGTGAACAGCCTCCAGCATAAAGATTACCGTCATCCGTTCGGCACGTTCTTTTCTTCCACCGATAACGGGTTGACGTGGCAACCCGTTTTGAAAGACATGGGATTTCCTGCATCTTTCCGCCAAAGATATGAAGCAAGCGAAGAGCAGTTGGGCGAAGGAAGTTATTCGTGCGTAGTAGACGAAAACAACTTTATTTGGATTATCTGGCACAACGGATATATGAGCAGAGGAAGAGTCAACCGGTTGGGTTTCCTTCCTAAATGGTAGAAAGGGTACGACAATGATATACAAAGACCAGTTGGATAAATCACGGATTCCGGCACACATCGCCATTATCATGGATGGTAACGGGCGATGGGCGAAACAGCGCGGCCAAGCCCGTTCGTTCGGACATCAGGCAGGTGCCGAGACGGTGCATATCATAGCCGAAGAGGCGGCTCGGTTGGGAGTGAAATACCTCACGCTTTATACGTTTTCTACGGAAAACTGGAAACGGCCTGCCGAAGAAGTGTCCGCTTTGATGGCACTCTTGATGGATTCTATCGAAGAAGAAACGTTGATGAAAAACAATATCCGGTTCCGCATTATCGGCGAAATGGATAAGTTGCCTCAGGATGTCGCGGAACGTTTGCGCCAATGCATCACGCGCACATCCGCCAATACAGGTATGTATTTGGTATTGGCTTTGAGCTATTCGTCAAAGTGGGAGCTGACTGAAGCGGTGAAGCGGATAGCGGAAGAAATCCAGGAAGGCAAGCTGGCCATAGGCGATATAACCGACAAGACTATCGACCGTCATCTGGCTACCAGCTTTATGCCCGATCCTGACCTGCTGATACGTACGGGAGGCGAAATCCGGCTTAGCAATTACCTGCTTTGGCAATGCGCCTATTCCGAACTTTATTTTTGCGACACTTATTGGCCCGACTTCAAGGCTGAAGAGTTATGCAAAGCGATTTACGATTATCAACAAAGAGAACGCCGATTCGGCAAAACAAGTGAACAATTATTGAAACGATAAGATAAAAGAAGATGCGATACAGTTTTTTTCTTACTCTATGGGTAGGGGCGATGTGCTTCTGCTTCCCGTCCACCGGTCACGCGCAAGAAAGTGGAGTGACGGAAAGCGAGAAACCGATCATCTTATATAACGGGACTCCCAAGAAATATGAAATTGCCGACATCAAGGTAGAAGGGGTGAAAAACTATGAAGACTATGTGTTGATTGGCATTTCGGGGCTTGCCGTAGGACAGACCATTACCGTGCCGGGCGATGATATTACCGATGCCGTAAAACGCTATTGGCGGCACGGGTTGTTCTCGGATGTGCGTATCTCTGCCGACAAGATAGAAGGAAACAAAATCTGGCTCCGTATCGAACTGACTCAACGTCCGCGTATTGCCGATATCCACTTCAACGGTATCAAGAAAGGTGAACGCGAAGATTTGCAGGAAAAGTTGGGCAACATGGTAAAGGGTATGCAGATTACCCCTAACATGATAGACCGCGCTAAAATCATCATCAAGAAATACTTTGATGAAAAAGGTTTTAAGAACGCCGAAATCAATATCGTTGAGCGCGAAGACCCCAATGACAAGGAACAAGTGTATGTCGATGTGAATATCGATAAGAAAGAAAAGGTGAAGGTACACTTGATTACCATTGACGGAAACACCGTACTTTCCGACAAGAAACTGAAACGTACGATGAAGAAGACCAACGAAAAAGGCAAGCTGATCAACCTTTTCCGTACCAAGAAGTTCATTCAGGAAAACTACGAAGGCGATAAGCAGAAAATCATTGAGAAATACAATGAGTTGGGTTATCGTGACGCGATGATTGAAGTAGATAGCGTTTCCGCATACGATGAGAAGACGGTAGATATCTACATGAAGATTTACGAAGGTGATAAATATTATTTGCGCAACGTGACGTGGGTGGGAAATACCGTGTATCCTTCCGACTTGTTGAACGAGCAGTTGCAGATGAAACGTGGTGATGTCTACAACCAGAAGTTGTTGGACGACCGCATCACGAACGATGAAGATGCCATCAAGAACAATTATTATAATAACGGATATGTGTTTGCCAATGTCGACCCTGTGGAAGTGAACATCGACGGCGATTCCATCGACCTGGAAATGCGCGTGGTGGAAGGGCCGCAAGCAAGCATCAGTCATGTGCGCATCAATGGCAACGACCGTTTGTATGAAAACGTGGTGCGCCGTGAGCTTCGTACTCGTCCGGGTGATTTGTTCAGCAAAGAAGCATTGGAACGTTCGTATCGTGAAATTGCCCAAATGGGACATTTCAATCCGGAAAATATCAATCCGGATGTGCGCCCGAATTTCGAAGACGGTACGGTAGACATCAACTGGGGACTGGAATCGAAGGCAAACGACCAGGTGGAATTCTCCGCCGGATGGGGACAAACGGGTGTCATCGGTAAGCTGAGCTTGAAGTTTACCAACTTCTCATTTGCCAACCTGTTCCGTAAGAACGATAACTTCCGCGGATTCTTGCCGCAAGGAGATGGCCAGACTTTGACCATCAGCGGGCAGACCAACGGACAATACTACCAGGCATACAGCATCTCCTTCCTCGACCCCTGGTTTGGAGGCAAGCGTCCGAACTCGCTTTCGGTATCCGCTTTCTACTCTGTACAGACTGATATCAGTAGCCAGTATTATAATTCGGCTTACATGAATAACTGGATGAATTCATTGTATGGATACGGATACGGTAATTTTGGTTATTATGATAACTATGAATCGTATTACAACCCCGATAAGTCTATCAAGATGTTCGGCTTCTCGGTAGGTTGGGGGAAGCGTTTGCGTTGGCCCGATGATTATTTCACTTTCATGGCCGAGTTGTCTTACCAACGCTTCATGCTGAAGGATTGGAGCTACCTCTATATCATGTTGAACAACGGTCAATACATGAATACGGGTAATTGCAACAGCTTGAGCTTGAACCTCACCTTGTCGCGCAACTCTACCGATAACCCGATATTCCCGCGCCGGGGATCCGAGTTTACCGCATCGTTGCAGATTACTCCGCCTTACTCGCTGTTCAGCAAGAAGGATTACTCTACTTACGGAAGGGACAATTACGACGAGGCGGCAAGCATGTTTAAGTGGATTGAATACCACAAGTGGAAATTCAAAGCCAAGACCTATACCGCACTGATGGATATCCAGAAGTGTCCGGTCATCATGACCCGTGCCGAGTTCGGTATCTTGGGACACTTCAACAAGTACAAACGCTCTCCGTTTGAAACCTTCTACGTAGGAGGTGACGGTATGACGGGATATAGCTACAACTATGCGTCCGAGACCATTGCCTTGCGTGGATATGAAAACGGTGCGTTGACTCCTTACGGAAGCGAAGGATACGCTTACATCCGTTTGGGTGCTGAGTTGCGCTATCCGTTGATGTTGGAAAACTCAACCAGTATCTATGCGCTAGGTTTCGTAGAAGCCGGTAACGCATGGACCGAAGTGTCGAAATTCAATCCCTTCCAGTTGAAACGTTCCGCCGGGGTGGGTGTCCGCATCTTCCTTCCGATGATTGGTATGATGGGTATCGACTGGGCGTATGGATTCGACAAAATCAACGGTTCGATGCAGTATAGCGGAAGCCAGTTCCACTTCATCATCGGACAAGAATTCTAACCTTATAATGAACTTGCAGTTATGAAAGAAATGAAACGATTGATTCTCTCGGCGGCATTGCTTGTAGCGTGTGTCCTTACAGCGCAAGCACAGCGGTTTGCTTTGGTCGATATGGAATTCATCCTGAAACATATCCCCGCCTACGAGCAGGCAAACCGGCAGATGGAAACCTTGTCGAAGCAATGGCAAGGCGAAATAGAAGCCAAGGGTAACGAAGCCAAAGCCTTGTATGAGGCTTACCAGAAAGAGGCGGCAACTTTGTCTGCCGCCCAGCGTACCGCCAAAGAAGAAGCCGTAGTGGCGAAGGAAAAAGAAGCCGCCGAACTCCGGCAGAAATACTTTGGCCCGCAAGGCGAGATGATGAAGAAACAACAAGAACTCATTGCGCCCATCCAAGACCAGATATACAATGCGGTGAAAGAGATTGCCATCGCCGAGGATTACGATGCCGTCATCGACCGCGCCTCGGCGCAAAGCATGATATTCGCGTCTCCGCGCATTGATATCAGTAATGAAGTGCTCGCGCGCTTAGGATATTCAAATTAAATTTATATATTTGCATCCGTTCGCAAGACAGGCGGAAAAACAAGTGGAAATTAATAACAAACAAATAGAAAATCAAGATTATGTTGAAAAAAATTGCTTTATTACTTTTGCTCATCGCTCCGATGAGCTTGTTTGCGCAAAAATTCGCGCACTTCAGATCAATGGACATCATCCCGGTAATGCCGGAGTATGCTAAGGCGCAAACCGACATCCAAGCATTGCAGAAACAATACGAGGATGAAATCAAACGCTCTGCCGATGAATTCAACAAGAAATTCGCCGAATACCAGCAAGAGCAGAAAACACTTCCGCAAAACATCCAGGAACGCCGTCAGAAAGAATTGCAGGAAATGATGGAAAAAGGAAACCAGTTCCAGCAAGAAGCTCAACAGCAACTGCAAAAATCATATACTGATATGATGGATCCTATCTATAAGAAACTGGAAGACGCGGTGAAAGCCGTCGGTGCAGCCGGTGGATATACTTACGTGTTCGACCTGAACCGTACTGAAATCCCTTACATCGATGAAAACGTATCGAAAGACGTTACCAACGACATCAAGACGAAATTGGGCATCAGTCTGACTGCAGTGCCCGCTACTCCGGCTGCGGCGGCTCCTGCAGCTGCTCCGGCAAACTGATTCCTTCTGTTTTCCCCCGCAAATTAACGCAGATTTTCGCAGGTCAGCATTTATAGTCAATCAGAAATAGATTGCGAAAAATGGAATGGAACGCAGAGACGCAGAAGCGCAAAGTTTATTTTTT
>ERZ779874.717-NODE-717-length-36671-cov-4.532199_pt1 | contig 36671 bp, 30 predicted proteins | sample MGYA00511031_ERZ779874 | MGnify/ENA primary metagenome ERZ779874 (study PRJEB29588, sample SAMEA2156850) | human gut metagenome | biome: human gut; feature: human-associated habitat; material: faeces | place: Denmark | collected 2008/2010 ...
AAGCAAGCAAGCAAGCAAGCAAGCAAGCAAGCAAGTCTATAATTTTGTAATAAGATACCTCAAGAAGCCCGGACAGGGAGCGGCGAGCTCTCTGGCCGGGCTTCTTCTGCTCTTATGCCTGCTCCTTTGCCCGATGGCGGCGTGGGGGCAAACGAATTGGATAGAACAGGCGGATACGAAGTGGTACGTTGATTCTAAAAAAGAGTTCACCATCTCCACCCCTGCCCAACTGGCGGGCTTGGCGAAGTTGGTGAATGAAGGTACGGACAACTTCTATGACAAGACCATCAATCTGGACGCCAATATTCAGTTGAACAATACTTCCGATTGGGGGAGCTGGGAAACTACTCCCCCTAAATACTCATGGACTCCGATAGGCACGCTACAAAATCAATTCTACGGTACCTTCGATGGGCATGGGAATACGGTTAGCGGTATTTATATCAGTGTTGATGAGACTAATCAAGGTCTCTTTGGCTACCTTAATGGAGGTACGATACAAAACCTCATCGTAGAGGAAAGCTATATTAAAGGGAGCAGTAACATCGGCGGCATCGTAGGGTTTGCAATAAGTAGTACTGTGTCAAACTGTTCCAATAGTGGCTCGGTGGCAGGAAAGGGTTCTGGTCATGTTTTTGTCGGCGGCATCGTGGGGTATGGTAGCAATGTAGAAGTGTCAAACTGTTCCAATAGTGGCTCGGTGGCAGTAGAGGGTTTTAATGCTACATATGCTATTGTCGGCGGCATCATAGGGAATACATCAATGGGCAGTAATGGGAGTGGTTCCGTGTCGAACTGTTCCAATAGTGGCTCGGTGGCAGGAGAGGGTCCTGGTCATGTTTATGTCGGCGGCATCGTGGGAAGTGATTCTTTTGGGCTCGCTTATGAGATGAAAGTGATGAATTGTTCCAATAGTGGCTCGGTGACAGGAAAAGGAGAGAGGAGTAATTATGTTTGTGTCGGCGGCGTCGTTGGAAAAAATGGATTTACTCAGGTATCGTACTGCTCGAATAGCGGCGAGGTGAGCGGGGAAGGTAATGTCGGCGGTGTCATGGGGCTTAATTATAGGACGGCATCGAACTGCTACTACTTGGATGGTACTTGCGACGAGGGTATTGGCGGTGGTGGCGGCACAACAGAAAAGGTTGAGATTAAAACCGAAGCAGATTATAAGAGCGGCGAGGTGCTACTTCTGCTCGACCCAGAGAGAGAAACTTGGGGGCAAGATTTCAATAATGGGGGATATCCTGTGCCGCTTGGCAGCCTGAGCGCGGAGGAGCAAGCCGCCGCTAAGGTATATTCCGCTACTTTTACCTATACGCTTCCGGATGCGCAGGAAGCAACCATTGAAATCAAGTACGGCAACAGCGGCACTTCGCTTACCGCGCCGGAAGTGAAGGTGCCAGATGGTTATACTTTCGCATGGGATAAAGAGCCAGATAAGTTCGGCACGGAGGATTTGACATTCAATGGAATTTTCACGAAGGAGCCAGCGATTGCTTATACGCTTACAATTAATCAACCTGAAAATGGTACGATAAGCGCAACGGTAAACGGGACACCCATTAGTGGAGAGGAGGTGGCAGAAGGCGCGACCGTTACCCTTATCGCCGAAGCGAAAGAAGGCTACGAGTTCGGCAGTTGGTCAGTGACGGATGCGGACAACAAGGAGGTGACGGTAACAAATAATACCTTCACGATGCCCGCCAACAACGTGACGGTTATGGCGACGTTTACGAAGAAAAGCTATTCTCTTACGATCACTCAGCCTACCGAAGGCGGTACGATAAGCGCTAAGGTGAACGGTGAAGAGGTGACACAGGTAACATTCGAAGAGACCGTTACCCTTATCGCTACGCCAGCCGAAGGCTATGAGCTGACAGAGCTGAAATACAACGAGACGACGATCGACATCACGGGCGAGCCTTATCAATTCACGATGCCCGCCAGCGACGTGACGGTTACGGCGACTTTTACGGAAATTGAGCCGGGGCCGGAGCCAACTTATTACACGATTGCGGTGGGAAGTACGGCAAATGGTACGGTAACCCCTTCACTGGAAACAGCAGAGGCGGGCGAAGAGGTGACACTTATGGTCAATCCAGATCCAGGTTATGAATTGGGGAGTTTGAGCGTGACGGATGCGAATGGAGGGTCTGTGCCAGTGAATAACTATCCCTTCACGATGCCCGCCAGCGACGTGACGGTTACGGCGACCTTTACGGAAATTATCCCCGAACCGGAGCCCGAGCCCGAACCGGAACCCGAACCGGAACCCGAACCGGAGCCCGATCCGGAGCCTGAACCCGAACCCGAGCCCACCTATTACCGCGTCGATCTTCGCCCGGTGGAAGGGGCGACGGTCATCCTTTCCGCCGACGAGGTGGAGGAGGGCGGCACGCTGACCTTCACGATCGAGATCGCGGAGGGCTACGTGGCGGACGACCTGATGGTCACCGTCTCGCAGGGCATCGGCAAGGCGGTCGAGGTGAAGCCGGATGAGGCGGGCGTTTATACCGTCAAGGAGGTGGATGGCCTGGTGACAATCACCGTCTATGGCGTGACGGAGGAGCCGGCGACCGCCATCGAGCGCGTCGAGGGCGTTCAGGTCTACGCCCATGAGGGCGCGGTCTGCGTCCATACCCCGGCCGAGGCGCGGGTTGTCGTTGTCTCGATGGGCGGCTCTGTCGTGGCGAGCGGCCGGCAGACGGGCCTGCGGCGTTACGCGTTGCCAAGGGGCTTCTACGTCGTCTGGGTGGATGGCGAGAGCTTCAAGGTGGCGAACTAGCCCCCTTCCGGCGCGAGACATTGGTTATTGATAAGTCATCATTTATTAATCATAAACTGTTAAGCATTATGGCAAAGATTATCTTAAACGCGGACTTGTACGACAACGTACTGACCCCCGAGCCGGGCGATTACACCGCCAAGCCGGTCATTACCGGCACGTATCACAACACGGACATCGCCGCCGACATCGTGGCGGAGCGCACCGAGTACCGCCAGGAAACCATTGAGAACATCCTCGCGCTGGCCGACAAGAAGAAGGTGCAGGCCATCGCGAATGGCAAGAGCCTCGTGGACGGCGTTGGGCAGTGGTTGCTCAACCTCTCCGGCTCGTTCGAGGGCGAGTCGCCCCGCTTCGACCCGGAGAAACATCGTGTGGGCGTTACCTTCACCCCCGGCAAGGCACTGCTGGAGGCGATGAAGGAGATCACCTTCAACCTGAACATGGCGACCACCGGCCCGGTCATCAACCAGGTGACCGACGTGCGCACCCAGAGCGTGAACGGCCAGATCACGCCGGGCAAGAACATCGTCATCAGTGGGACGAATATTCTCGTGAAGGGCAGCGACCCGTCGGTGGGCATCTACTTCACGAAAGACGAGGCAGACGCCCAGCCGGTGAAGGTGGAGTACTTCTCCCGCAGCACGAACACGGAACAGATCGTGGAGGTGCCCGACAGCCTCGCCGATGGGCAGTATTACCTGAGTATCACCACGCAGGCGGGCGCCAATTACCAACTACTGAAGACGCCGCGCACCTACCGCTTCCCCATCCTGCTCACCGTGGGCGATGAGACGGGCGGCGGCACCCCCGGCGAGGTTTAGTCGCGCCTCCCCCCCATCATAGAGCCTCCTCTATGCCCGTGCGGAGTGCCTCGTCTCTTGCCCATCATAGACGAGGCTCTCTTACCCGTCATAGACGAGGCTCTCTTATTCATCATAGACGGGGCTCTCTTGCCTGTCATAGACGAGGCTCTATGAATATACCATTGAAAAAATGTTAAAATACAGGCCAAGGCCAATCGGATCGCGATCCGGTTGGGCGGGATTGTTCGTGCAGGCTGGAGGCCTGCGATCTTATAGCGTAGGGCATCGCCCTACGACACTGTGGGTATTCCCTTTTTATCAAGCCCTGAAGGGGCGGAACAAGAAGATGGTATCATCTGTTCCGCCCCTTCAGGGCTTTAATGGAAAAAGAGGTTATTTTTCCCCAGGGCGTTGCCCTGGGCTATAGTGTTTAAGGCTTTCAGCCTATATTGATGCGGATTCGCGTCACCGTTTTTTGTGATCGTGCGTTTTGGGGGGCGGTATTTTTCGCTATCTTTGAGCCGAATAATAACTATAAACAAATAACATAACTATGAAAGATCAATTTCCGTGGAAAGAGACCCCGATCCTTTACGGGGAAGACGCGATCCGCTTCGAGGAGGAGATGGAACGCATGAACAATATGAGCAAGGAAGAGCGTCAGGCGAACGCGGAAGCGTTGCGCAAAGGGTATGAAGAGGCGTGCAAACGAATTAAAATCTTAATTTGACGTGCGATGGAACTGATTCAACTGACCTCCGACTATGAGATTAAGCCATTCGATTGCGGGGATCCCGTGTTGAATGGCTTTTTGCGTGAGAATGCCAAGCCTTTCATGGAAAACAGGTTGGCGATCGCGATCCGATAGGACGGGATTGTTCATGCAGGCTGGAGGCCTGCGATCTTATAGCGTAGGGCATCGCCCTACGACACTGCGGGCATCGCCCTTTTATCAAGCCCTGAAAGGGCGGAACAGATGATACCATCTTCTTGTTCCGCCCCTTCAGGGCTTTAATGGAAAAAGAGGTTATTTTTCCCCAGGGCGTTGCCCTGGGCTATAGTGTTTAAGGCTTTCAGCCTATATTGATGCGGATTCGCGAACCCTATTGGACGGCAAAAGGACGCACGGGCCATGCGTCCCTACAGGTGAGGCACGTGTGCCGTTGCCTTATGCCGGTGTGATGCCCTTCTCCTGGAGGAGCTTCAGGCCGAGATCCTTCAGCTTGAACTTCTGGATCTTGCCGCTGCCGGTCATCGGGAAGGTATCGACGATGAAGACATATTTCGGGATCTTGTGGCGGGCGATCTTGCCGCGGCAGAAGTCCTTGACCTCATCCTCGGTGAGGTGGGCGCCCTCATGGCAGATAATGAAGGCGCCAACTTCCTCGCCGTATTTTTTTGATGGGACGGCGGCTACCTGCACATCTTTCACGCCTTGCAGGTGATAGAGGAACTCCTCGATCTCGCGGGGATAGATATTCTCGCCACCGCGGATGATCATATCCTTGATGCGGCCCGTGATGCGATAGTTACCCTGCTCGTCCTTGATGCCCAAATCTCCACTATGCAGGAAGCCATCCTTGTCGATCACCTCGTCGGTGGCTTCGGGGTTGTTGTAATAGCCCTTCATCGTGTTATAGCCGCGGTTGCACATCTCGCCCTGTACGCCAACGGGGCATTCCTCGCCCGTCTCGGGGTCGATCACCCGCACTTCCGTAAACTCATAATCCCTGCCGACGGTGGTATAGCGTACCTCCGCCGGATCGTCGATCCGGGAGTGGGTCATACCCGGAGAAGCTTCGGTTAAGCCATAGACGCTCGTTACCCGCATGAACATCTTCTCCTCGACCTGACGCATCAACTCGATCGGGCAGAGCGAGCCCGCCATGATACCCGTACGCAGCGAGGTGAGATCGAACATCGAGAACATCGGATGGTTCAACTCGGCGATGAACATCGTCGGTACGCCATAAAGAGCGGTACAACGCTCCTTGTGGATCGAGGCCAGCACCACCAGCGGGTCGAACTTCTCGACCATTACCTGCGTACAGCCGTGCGTCAGGACATTCATCGAGGCCAATACCACGCCGAAGCAGTGGAACAGCGGAACGCAGCAGCAGAGCTTGTCGTCTGCCGTGAACTTCATGTGTTCTCCCGTCAGGAAACCATTATTGGTAATATTGTAGTGGGTGAGCATAACGCCCTTGGGGAAGCCCGTCGTACCGGAGGTGTATTGCATGTTGACCACATCGTGGCAGCTGACCTTCTGTTTGGCCGCCTCCAGGTTGTCGTCGCTGATATTTTCGCCTAACAAAAGCAACTCCGGCGTGTTGTACATACCACGGAATTTCTCCTGGCCAATATAGACGACGTTCTTCAGCTTGGGGAAACGGGTGCTTTTCAGGTAACCGCGCTGCGAGTTCTTCAGCTCGGGCAGCATGGTATAGACCATGTCGATGTAGCTACCGTCGAAGACGCCATCGGTGATGCACATCGTATGGATGTCGGCATTCTCGACCAGGTATTCCAGCTCGTTTTGCTTATAGTTGGTGTTGATCGTTACCGCTACCGCACCGATCTTCGCCGCGGCGAAGAGGAAGGTCAGCCAGTCGGGCACGTTGGTGGCCCAGATGCCGACGTGCGTACCATGGTGAACGCCGATCGACAACATACCCTTCGCCATGTGATCCACACGCTCGTTGAATTGTTTCCACGTGAAACGCAGGTTACGGTCCGAGTAGACGATGTATTCCTTGTCGGGCGTTGTCTGGGCCCAATGCTCCAGCCATTGCCCTAATGTTTTTTCTTGCAGTTCCATTCGTTTACAGCTTTAGGATTCAGGTTTGATCAGAACGGGGTATAGACAACACCGAGAATGCGGGCCTCGCAACCGGGAGCGGCATGCACGTGGTGCGATACGATAGAGTCGTAATAGATGCTATCGCCCTCCTCGAGCAGGTAGCGGTTCTTGCCATAGATGATTTCAAGCACGCCACTCATGACGTAGATGAATTCCTCACCCTCATGTGAAGACGGGATAAACTCCACGCCCTCGGCGGTCGGCTCGACATCAATCAAAAAAGGCTCCATGTGACGGCCCGACTTGTCTTGCGCCAGCGAGTGATATTCCATGAACTTGTTCTCGGTTGTCGCATTATTGGTAAAGTCGATACTGTTGTTCTCGTAACTGTCTTTCTTGCGGTTAACGACAGGACCCAGCTCTGTTTGGTCATCCAGGAAAGTACCCAGGCGAACACCCAATACGCGGGCGATCTTGATAAGCGGTGCTAACGAGGGGAAGTCGATATCGCTTTCGATTCGCTCAATTTGCTCTTTCTTTAATCCTGAACGCTCGGCTACCTCGTCGATGGTCAGTTGCTTGGACTCTCGTATGCTTTTGATCTTGTTTCCGATGATCTTGTTGTTTCCCATGTCTGTCTTATATTTTTCAGTTAGATTTTTTGTTTATTATTTTGTGGTGTCTTTTCCATTTTTCCTGAAAAAGAACGTCGCGAAAATAATGATTAATTCAATATAAAAAGAAAATAGGGATTAAAAGTTTTGTTTTATCGCAAAAAAGTTTCGATTTGCCGAAAAATGAAACTGATAAGGCGTTGTTAAGCGGAAAAAGGGAATAGTCATAAAATGAAAAGAAATCCTCGGCAGGGGCATTAGGGCATTTTGTCATTGGAAACTCTTGCCGAGGATCTTCTTAATCTTAATATTTAAAGCTGCCACCTCCAAGGAACTCACGCAGGAGCGAGGTGCCCGGAAGCGCGTCTTCATTGAGATAATTGAAATACTTGAGGAAACGGAGCAAACGGTAAGCCTCGGCGTTGGCGGGGCTATTCTCCATTACCTCCGCAAGTATCGGCTCCGCATATTTGCGAAGGGCGGCCAACTCGTAAAGCATGGCACTGTTGAACATGGCGTCCGCGTTCTCCTGGAAGGGGAAGATCCACTTGTTCTCTCCGGCACGTACGCTTGGCCAGCGTTGGATGGTCTGCTCGGCCGAGTAGCCGCGGAAGCGGTAATCGCGGATGATGCGACGTAGGAGTCGGTTGTCGGTCGTTGGGATCCAGTTATGGTTGTCGAGCGAGATAGTGGTCAGCACGGAGACATAGATCCGGTACTTATAATGATCGTCTATAAAGGAGGTCAATTCCGGATTGAGGCCGTGGATACCCTCCATAATGAGGATGGAGTTGTCGTACATCCTCAGCCGGCGACCCTTATAAATTCGCTTGCCGGTCTCGAAATTGAATGAAGGGAGGTCGATCTCCTCGCCAGCCAGCAGCTTCTTGATGTCCTGGTTGAGGTAAGGCAGGTCGAGGGCATAAAGCGACTCGAAATCATATTCGCCATTCTCATCAAGCGGCGTATCCTCGCGATTGAGGAAATAGTCGTCGAGCGAGATCCCGATCGGATGGATAAGATTGGTGATGAGCTGTACCTCGAGCCGTTTGCAGAAGGTCGTCTTGCCGGACGACGACGGGCCGGAGATGAGTACGATGCGCACGCCATCGTGATAACGGCTCGCGATCTCCTCGGCAATCTTGGCGACCTGTTTCTCCTGCATCGCTTCCGAGACGAGAACAATCTCTTGGGCCATTCCTTTCTGGATGGCGATGTTGAGATCCCCCACGTTATTGAGTCCTACCGTACGTTGGAGGGTCAGATGCTCCTTGTAAGCGTTAAACATCTTATCCTGCTTGATGATGGGCTCAATCTCGTCTGGCTTGTCGGGGCGAGGTACCTGGAGCAAGAGGCCGTTGGCATAGGGGACAAGATCGAACAGGTGGACGTAGCTGGTCGATGGAGTAAGGCAACCATAGAAGAAGTTGACATAACCGTCGAGCTCATAATAAGAGGTATAGATCATGCCTGCGGTCTCGATCAGCCGGGCCTTGTCTTCCATACCGTTCGCTTTAAGATAATGGACGGCCTCTTCGGTGCGCATATGCTTGTGTTCGAAAGGCAGGTCAGCCTCGATCAGGTCACGCATCCTGGACTTGATGAGGTCGATCGTTTCGGTCGTAAGCGGATGCTCATCCTCAATGATCGCGTAATAGCCTTTAGATACCGGATGCTCGAGATGGAGTGTCGCTGAGGGAAGAATATCGTGAACCGCTTTTGAGAAAATGAAGCAGAGTGAACGGACATAGGTGCGTTGCCCCGACGACTTGGAATAGTCGATAAACTCGACATCCTTGTCCTGCCAGCAACGGAAGCTCAATCCCTCGGTTTTATTGTTCACTTGCGCATTCATCGGCCGTGAGGCTAGGGGCTCTCCGGCGGCCTCATAGATATCCAGTAAAGAGGAGCCGATGGGCACCTCAACCCGCTTATGGTTGTTTTTGCAGTAAATAGAGATCGTGTTAAGCATAGATACTAAAATGATTTTTGTTAAATTTGTCCCCTAAGTTAGGAATATAAATCGGATCTATTATCCAAGTTAAACGTAATTTAAATGGACTACTCTTTTTTTGATTTACTGCGCCTGCTTGGGGCATTAGGGCTTTTTTTGTATGGCATGAAAATCATGAGTGAGGGTTTACAGAAACTCGCGGGCGACAGTTTACGTCGGATCCTGACCGCCATGACCTCGAACCGTGTGGCGGGCGTTTTGACCGGCATGCTGATCACCGCCCTTATCCAATCCTCATCCGCGACGACCGTCATGGTCGTGAGTTTCGTGAACGCCGGCCTTTTGAGCTTGACGCAAGCTATTGGCGTCATTATGGGCGCCAACATTGGCACGACGGTGACGGCCTGGATTATCTCGGCGTTGGGTTTCAAGGTGGATATATCCGCTTTCGCGTTGCCCTTCCTGGCATTTGCCTTCCCGCTATTCTTCTCCGGAAAGAGCTCCCGCAAGTCGATCGGCGAGTTTATATTCGGTTTCTCGTTCCTGTTTATGGGGCTTGAGGGGTTGAAAGCCAATGCTCCTAATCTGGAGGCCAATCCCGAAATGTTGGCCTTCGTCCAGAATTACGCGGACATGGGTTTCTTCTCGATCATTCTTTTCCTGTTTATTGGCGCCATATTGACCATGATCGTCCAGGCCTCGGCCGCCACGATGGCGATAACACTCATCATGTGCGCGAATGGTTGGATCGACTACCATCTGGGAGTCGCCCTCGTGCTGGGGGAAAATATCGGTACGACGATCACGGCCAATCTCGCCGCGTTGACGGGAAATACGCAAGCGCGCCGTGCCGCCCTGGCCCATTTGATGTTTAACTTGTTCGGGGTGTTTTGGGTCTTGTTGGTTTTCTATCCGTTTACGGGGGCAGTCTCTTGGTTCGTGACGGACGTTATGCATGTCTCTGATCCGGCGGTTGCCGTTTCTTTCAAGCTGGCCGCTTTCCATTCCGCGTTTAACATCAGTAACACGTTGATCATGATCTGGTTCGTTGGCTTGATTGAGAAGACGGTTTGTGCCCTTATCAAGCCGAAAGCGGAGGATGAGGAATATCGTTTGCGTTATATCACGGGCGGCATGCTGTCGACTGCCGAGTTGTCCATCATACAGGCCCATAAGGAGATTTCTCTTTTCGCTGAACGGACGGCTCGTATGTTTGGTATGGTCAAGAGCCTTTTCTATGAGAAGAATGAGGAGCAGTTCTTGAAAACCTATAGCCGTATAGAAAAATATGAGAACATCAGCGATCGGATGGAGGTTGAGATCGCCAATTACCTGACGCAAGTATCAGAAGGACGCTTGAGTTCTGAAGGTAAGGAGGATATTCGCGTGATGCTCCGTTCGGTGTCTGAGATTGAGAGTATCGCCGATTCTTGTAATAATTTGGCACGTAGTATCAAGCGGCGTAACGAGTTCAAGTCGGCCTTCACCGATGAACAGAATCAGCACATGGATCATATGTTCGAGTTGGTGACTGCCGCTCTCGACCGGATGAATGTCGTGCTCCATAAGAGCGAGCTGACGCGCGACGATGTCAATCCGTCATACAACATCGAGAACGAGATCAATAACTGCCGCAACCAGTTGAAAGCGCGTAATCTGGAGGATATCAACAATAAGCAGTACAGTTATCAGGATGGTGTCTATTATGTGGACATGCTCAATGAGAATGAGAAACTTGGTGATTACGTGCTTAATGTGGTCCAGGCGGTCGTCGAGAAGAAGATTTAGACAGATTGTTGGCGTCGTTCTCATCCTATTTTTATAGCTTCGCGCAAAACAGGATGAGATACGATGCTAAACAGGACGATTAATATTAAAGGAGAGCTGTTCTCGTTGGACCGGCCGGTCGTAATGGGAATCTTGAACGTAACGCCCGATTCTTTCTTCGCCGGGAGTCGTAAGCGAACAGAGACGGAAATCACGACGCGGATCGAGGAGATCCTTGCTCAGGGAGGCGATTGGATAGATATTGGCGGCTATTCCTCAAGGCCCGACGCTACGCCCGTAACCGCGGACGAGGAGATGAGGCGTTTGGAGCTCGGATTGGAAATCTTGCGCCACGATTATCCATCGGTTCCGGTATCGGTCGATACCTTCAGGGCAGATGTCGCCCGTTATTGTGTGGAGAAATATGGGGTGGCGATGATTAACGATATCTCGGCAGGAGAATTGGATCCGGAGATGTTCCGTACGGTAGCCGACCTTCAGGTGCCCTACATCATGATGCACATGCGAGGAACCCCCCAGACAATGGCCTCGTTGACCGACTACACCGACCTGATGGATGAGATTATGCTCTACTTCGCCGAAAAGGTACGGCAGTTGCGCTTGATGGGCGTGAGCGACCTGATCCTGGATCCAGGGTTTGGCTTTAGCAAGACGCTCGAGCAGAATTATGAGCTGATGGCTCATTTACGTGAGTTCGGGATCTTCGACTTGCCGATCCTTGTCGGTATTTCACGTAAGCGGATGATTTACCAATTGTTGGGAGGTTCGCCCGAGGAGAGCCTTAACGGGACGACGGCTTTGCACGCCTATGCCTTATTGAATGGGGCGGATATCTTGCGGGTACATGACGTAAAAGAGGCAGTTGAGGTTGTTCGGATTGTCCAAAAGATTAAAGAATACTGTTGATTATGTGGATGCATTTTGGCATAAGGGATTTGATCGACGTCTTGTTGGTCGCCTTTTTCCTTTATCAGACCTATAAGATCATGAAGAGCTCGGGCACACTGGCCATCTTTGGTGGTGTGGTCTCGTTTATTGTGGTCTGGATCCTGATCTCCCAGGTGTTGGAGATGCGCTTGATGGGCGCGATCCTGGATAAGTTCATCAGTGTGGGTTTCTTGGTGTTGGTGATCCTGTTCCAGGATGAGATCCGACGTTTCCTGTTGGCTCTTGGCTCGCACCAGGGCTGGAAGTTTGTCGTGAAACTCTTTTCCAAGAAGAGTGATGACGCTGAGCAGGAGGGAAAATACATCGCTCCTGTCGTATTGGCTTGTATGAATATGGCCAAGAAAAAGACGGGTGCCTTGATTGTCATCCAGCAGGATATGGACCTGGTGGCTTATGAGCATACGGGCGAGATGTTCTGTGCGGATGTGAATGCCCGACTGATAGAGAACATCTTCTTTAAGAACAGCCCCTTGCATGATGGGGCGATGATCATTGCCGATAACAAGATCCGGGCGGCGGGTTGTATCTTGCCGGTTGCCCAGACCAGCAATATGCCGAAGGAGATGGGATTGCGTCATCGTTCGGGATTGGGAATGGCGATCGAGACCGATGCTCTGGTGATTATCGTCTCGGAGGAGCGCGGAAAGATCACGGTCGCCCATAAGGGTAAGTTGACACCCAATATCTCGGCCGAGGAGTTACAGCGGATCTTGTCGGCGGCGGAGAGCCATGCAAATATTCGTTAAATCTATCTATTTTGCAAGGTTGATCTGGAAATCTTTCGGCCTTTTTGCCAACTCTATGTGACATTATGGTTATTTTTGCAAAGGTTTTTATCATCGATCATTTGGCATAAACACAATATAAAGATATTCCATTATGGACTTGATTCAAGACATCGTAGCGCGTGCTAAAGCGAACAAGCAGCGCATCGTTCTTCCGGAAGGAACGGAGGAGAGAACATTAAAGGCAGCCGATCGTCTTTTGGCCGATGGCGTAGCCGACATTATTTTGATTGGAAACCCTGCTGAGATTAATGGCTTGGCTGAGCGTTTCGGTTTGACTCATATCCAGGAGGCAACCATTGTGGATCCGAAGAATCATGAGAAGAAGGCGGCTTATGCGGACCTGTTGTTCCAGTTGCGCCAGAAAAAGGGCATGACTCCGGAGAAGGCGGCTGTCCTGGTTGAGGATCCCTTGTTCCTGGCTTGCCTGATGATTAAGGCGGGCGACGCGGATGGTGAGATCGCTGGCGCTGAAAATACGACTGGAAACGTCTTGCGTCCGGCATTGCAGATCATCAAGACGGCTCCGGGCATGAAGTGTGTTTCTGGTGCGTTCCTGATGTTTACGAAGACACCGCAATATGGCGAGGAGGGCTTCTTCGTGTTTGCCGATTGTGCCGTCATGCCGAACCCGAACGCTGAGGAGTTGGCTAGCATCGCGGTCGCTACGGCTGGAACAGCGAAACATATCGGTGGCATCGAGCCGCGTGTCGCTATGTTGAGCTTCTCTACGAAGGGTAGCGCTTCACATGAGATGGTTGATAAGGTTGTTGAGGCGACTCGTTTGGCTAAGGAGATGGCTCCCGACTTGAAGATTGACGGTGAGTTGCAGGCCGATGCCGCTTTGGTGGAGGCTGTAGGCCAGAAGAAAGCGCCCGGTAGCGAGATCGCTGGTAAGGCGAATGTCTTGGTATTCCCGACGCTCGAGGTGGGTAATATCGCCTATAAGCTGGTTCAACGTCTGGGCGGTGCCGAGGCTATTGGCCCGATCCTGCAGGGAATGGCCGCTCCGGTCAACGACTTGTCACGCGGCTGCTCGGTGGATGATGTCTACAAGATGGTCGCTATCGCTTGTAACCAGTCAATTGCCTTAAAGGCTAGTAAGTAATAAATGCCAACAACTAAAAGTAATACGTTATGAAGATCTTAGTATTGAATTGCGGTAGTAGCTCTATCAAGTACAAATTGTTTGATATGACTTCGGGCAACGTGATGGCCCAAGGTGGAATCGAGAAGATCGGCTTGCCCGGCGCTTTCCTGAAATTGACGGACAAGGATGGCAAGAAGGTGATCCTCGAGAAGGATATCCCCGGTCATCAGGAGGGTATCGAGTTTATCCTGGGTGTCCTCACAGACACGACTTATGGTTGTATCAAGGATTATAAGGAGATCAACGCCGTTGGTCATCGTGTGGTGCATGGTGGCGAGAAATTCGCCAGCAGCGTGCTGATCAATCAGGAGGTGCTCGATAAGGTTATCGAGTGTTCGGATCTGGCTCCGTTGCATAACCCCGCCAACCTGAAGGGCATCAATGCTATGGAGAACCTGATCCCGGGTATTCCGCAGGTGGCTGTCTTTGATACGGCGTTCCATCAGACAATGCCGGAGAAGGCTTATATGTATGGCTTGCCTTATGAGGCGTATGAGAAATATGGTATCCGTCGTTACGGTTTCCACGGAACGAGCCATCGCTATGTCTCTAAACGGGCGTGCGATATCCTGGGCGTGAAATACGAGGAGCAGAAGATCATTACCGCTCACGTTGGTAATGGTGGCTCAATTGCCGCTGTCATGAATGGCAAGTGTGTCGATACCTCAATGGGCTTGACGCCGACAGAGGGCCTTTTGATGGGTACTCGTTGTGGTGATGTCGATCCGGGCGCTTTGGCTTTTTTGGTTGAGAAGGAGCATCTCGACGCGGCTGGCCTCTCGAACTTGATCAACAAGAAGAGCGGTGTCGCTGGCTTGGTAGGCGGTTCTTCCGATATGCGCGACCTGGAGGCTGCTGTCGCTCAGGGCGACAAGCGGGCGATCATGACGCTCGACGTCTATAATTATCGTATCAAGAAATACATCGGCGCTTATGCGGCCGCCATGAACGGTTGTGATATCCTGGTTTGGACAGGTGGTGTTGGTGAGAACCAGTGGGAAACTCGCCGTGTCGTTTGCCAGGATATGGAATATATGGGCATGAAGATCGATGTCGAGAAGAACCATGGTTTGCGTGGCGAGGAGGCCGTCATCAGTACGCCCGACAGTAAGGTGACGATTATGGTTGTACCGACCGACGAGGAGTACATGATCGCTTCCGATACGTTGGCCATCCTTGAGAACAAGTAATATTTTTATAGATTAACGTTAGTTCTCGCAGCTTACAAAACAAGAGAACTTGTTTAGCGGCTCCCGACACCGGTTGGGGGCCGCTTTTTTTCGGGCCTCGGCTCGCGTGTGGGGAGATAATTCCTTATTTTCGCGCAGATAGCGAGAACAACAGAGTATTAACGATAAATCATTCTAGAATTATGGCTCAGTACAAACGTGTGTTATTGAAATTAAGCGGCGAGTCGCTTATGGGTAAGAAACAGTATGGCATCGACGAGACACGCCTCGCCGAGTATGCCGAGCAGATCAAGGCGGTCGTGGCGATGGGCACGCAGGTGGGTATCGTGATCGGTGGCGGTAATATCTTCCGTGGCCTGAGTGGCGCCAGCAAGGGTTTCGACCGGGTGAAGGGCGACCAGATGGGTATGCTCGCGACGGTGATCAACAGCTTGGCCCTCAGTTCGGCATTGACCGCTATCGGGGTTCGCACGAGGGTGCTCACCGCGATTCGTATGGAGCCGATTGGCGAGTATTATAACAAATGGCGTGCGATCGAGCTGCTCGAGCAGGGCGAGGTGGTGATCATGTCGGGCGGAACGGGTAATCCTTTCTTTACGACCGATACGGGGTCGTCGCTCCGGGCGATCGAGATCGAGGCCGACGTGATGCTGAAGGGAACGCGTGTCGACGGTATCTATACGGCCGATCCGGAGAAGGACCCGACAGCCGTGAAATTCCAGGATATCACTTACGATGAGATCTATAACCGGGGCCTCAAGGTCATGGACCTGACCGCTACGACCATGTGCAAGGAGAACAATATGCCGATCGTCGTTTTCGATATGGATACGAACGGCAACCTCGAGAAGGTGATGAATGGCGAGCCGATCGGAACGGTGGTGCACAATTAATTAGGTTTATTCCGCCGCGCCTCGCGAAAGCCTCAACCGGCTGCCAGAATGACAATCGCGGCTCGCGATAGGCTCTCCGACGCTCCGTTTGGGCTTTCGCGTCTCGCGGAAGGCTTTCCGGAGCCTCGTTTTGGTTTTCGCGAGCCGCGAAACGCTTTCCGACCTGCCAGAATGGCAATCGCGACCTGCGGAAGCTTCTCCGACGTTCCGTTGGGGGGTTCGCGCTTCGCGGAAGGCTCTCCGACGCTTCATTTGGGTTTTCGCGCTTCGCGATGGGCTCTCCGATGCTCCGTTTTGGTTTTCGCGTCTCGCGGCAGGCTCGCCGGCGTTCCGTCGGGGCTTCGCGGCTCGCGGTAAATCCAATGATCATGAGATTGGCCTCGCGAGGATGACTCCTTGGTTGGAGGCGGAAAGGGGGCGATCTATCCGTAATAGCCGTTCAGATATGATTATGAAAAGAAACAATAAAATGAAAAGTGTTTTTTCCCCGCTTTGGATGGTCCTTTGGGCTCTCCTGGCCTTCTTGCCCGCTTGTGGGGATGATTTCGAGGAGACGGACCTGACCGGTACGGGCGCGGAGATCGCGATTGGCGACCGGCTGTATGCCGTCGTGGGCGATACGTTGCGGGTCTATTTCTACAGTGTGGTGGTGAATCCTCGGGCGGATAATTATATCCTGGCCCTCGAGTGCGAGAAGGGGAAACATTATGAGCGCTGTTGGACGTACGTGCCGACCTCCGGAGACGTGGGTGAATGCGAGATGAACCTTTCGATTTATGATTATAATGGGCAGTTGCTCGACGCGAAACAGGTCACGCTCGTTACCCGTGAGGTGCGTAACCCCGCGAGCCCGCGGCATCTGCTTTGCTTGGGCAACAGCTTGATGGAAAAGGGAGAGACACCGATTGAGCTGAGCCGACGGTTGAAAGGCACGGTGGGCGTGGCGACCTGGCCTGATCCTCTCGCACTGGATCATTACGCTTTGGTCGGGCGGCTGAGGAATGCCGACGAGACGGTCGGTTGGGAAGGCACGGGGGGGTTTACCTGGAACAGCTATCGGGATTTTGATGTCGAGGGTTACGTCGCGGAGCATTGTGGCGGGCAGCTGGATTATGTCTATTTCCAGTTGGGAACAAATGAGTTGCTCTCGATCGGGCCCTTTGATGATGTCTCTTGGATCGTGGATCGGGCCAAGTCCGTGATTGACCGTTTCCATAAGGCCTGTCCCGATTGTGTGGTGATGTTGGGAAGCGTGCTTTTGCCGTCGCAGAATGGCGGGTTGGGCGAGAGTTATTCGTCGGACGACCCGAACAGTGTCTATGGCGCGGCGGGTTTTGGCGTCAAGGTGCATCGCCTGAACGCGGCTTATCAGGCGTTGGCCAACAGCGACAAGTACGCCTCGTTCACCCATTTCATTGATAATAACGCCCAGTTTGATTGCCTGAATGTCTATCCGACAGAGGAGCGGCCGGCCGGTGATTACGAATCGGGTTCCGAGACAATCGGTACGAATGGCGTGCATCCGACGGACATCGGTTACTGGCAGATCGCGGCGGGCATTTTCCGGGCGCTGATCGGGCTGGAGGGAAATTGAATGCCGACGTTGATATAAACAAGATGAACACAGATTTTTTTATTGAAAACCAATAAATAATCTGTGTTCATCTTGTTTAATTGTCGAATCAACCTTAGAAGAGGTCGATCTCGGCAATGGCAGCCACACGGGTGTTGGCCGTGATCTCGGTGCTCTCAATCCGGACGTAGCGAGCCTCTTGCGCGTTCTTGAAATGGAGCGTCCGCTTGCTCGGGTCGTTGATCAGGTTGCCGAACTCGAAGCTCTCGACGGCGCGCCAGCTCTTCCCGTCGTCGCTGACGCTGATGCGGCCTTTCGCCATCATGCCCTTATCATCCTTTTGCTGTGGCGTATAGGTAAAACCGCTGATGGCCCGTTGCTGGCCCAGGTCGATCGCGATCGAGTGGCTCGGGCCGTTTGTCTCGCTCATCCAGTAGGTCGAGGGATCGGCGTCGAAGGCGAGGGCCGCCTCATGATCCTTTGTCTCGCTGTCGGCCTTGAGCAGTTTCCAGTCTTTCTTGGCGAAGCCGATCCGCTCTTGGCAGAGGGCGCCTTGCTCGCCATTCAGGATGGCGACCGCCTTTACCTCGCCGCCGTCGGGCATCGCGAAGGGTGCCTCATAGAGCGTCGCGTTGGCGTCGGGCTCCTGTCCGTCGGTCGTATAATAGATCTTGAAGCCGGCGTTGAGGTTGCCCGCCGAGTTCTCGCCATGCTGGTTCCAACCGAAGTTTTGTTTCATGGGCTGCAGGCTTACCTGGCCGTCGCGATCTTGCTTTGCCTCGAGGCGGGGCGGACGCGACTGGTAATGGTGAGCGGAGATGTTGGCGATCGCCGGGTCGAGCCGCGACTCAAGGACGCGGAGCCGGAGCCGGTCGGTCGTCACGTCGGGGAAGCGCAAGATCCGCTTGTAGCCGATGTTGGTCGCCTGGGCCACCTCTTGCCATTGACCGTCGATCCAGGCGTCGAGGGCGTGACGTTCAACCCGCTCGCCTCGCACGGCCACGGCCTCCTGGATGGCGACACGGTTGATGGCGGTCGGTTTCGCGAGGCGGATGGTGATCTCACCTTTGCCACCGTCCAGCTGGACAAAGGCGTTGAGGTCGTGGTCGAGCAGCACCTTATCCCCTTTGGCGTCGGCCAGCAGGTCGGTGCCGTAGGTCTCCTCGATCCGTTTACCGGTCTCTTTCAGGACATCCACGTCGGTTTGCGAGAAACGTCCCTCACGGTTGGGCGGGATGTTGAGCAGGAAGATGGAGTTGCCGCCGACTGCCCGCTCATAGATATCGAAAACATCGTCGGCGTTGCGGCTCTTCTGGTGCGTATCGTCGCGATAGAACCAGCCCTCGCGGATCGAGGTGTTGGTCTCGGCCGGTTGGTAGTGGAGGAATTTCCCCTCGTAAAGCCGCTCTCGGCTGCCGAGATCCAGATCGGTCAGGTCGGCAAAGACCGACATGGTGTCGGGATTCGCCTCGTAAGGGATGATGTTCCATTCCGTGTCGCGCGTGCGTCCGCCCTCGTTACCGCACCAGCGGGTTCCTTCGCGCCCGAAGACAACGGCGTTGGGCGCCAAAGCCTTGATCAAGGTTTTCCAGGCATGGTAATCGTATTGTTGCCCGCCCTTGCGCTTGGGATGCGCGCCGTCGAACCAGACCTCATCGATCGGCCCGTATTCGGTCAGCAGCTCGAACAGTTGGTTGAGAAAATATTCGTTGTAGTCGTCCACCACGAACTCGAAGCGGGTCATGTTGGCGAACGGCCTGCCCTCTACCTCCCGGGGAATCGTTCGTTTGGTCGGCTTGCTGAGGTTACCATACAGGCCATCGGGGCTCTCGATCTGGTAAAGGTCGGCGGGCGAGAGGTAAATACCCAGTTTCAATCCATATTTCCGGCAGGATTCGGAGAGCGATTTCATGATGTCGCCCTTTCCGCCCTGGAAGTTGGACGACATGATGCCGTGGGTCGTATAGCGGCTTTGCCAGAGGACGAAGCCATCGTGGTGCTTGGCGGTGAGGATCACCAGCTTCATGCCCGCGGCCTTCATCGCCTCGCACCATTGGTCGGTGTCGAGCTCTTTCAGGTCGAATACTTTGGGATCTTCCATGCCATTACCCCATTCCATGCGGGTAAAGGTGTTGGGGCCGAAGTGGATGAAGGCGATAAACTCCCGTTGCAGGGCCGCCAGCTGATTGGCGGTCGGGACGACGTGAGCCGCCTTCTCGATGATCTGTTCTTTTGTGTCGCCCGGCTCGACAGGAATGGTGTTCTGGTATGCGACCGGATCTTCCTTGGGGCCGGAGCAGGCGCACAAGGCGCCCAGCAGTAAACTGTAGAGTGTTTTCATGCTTATTGTTTTAGAGTTATTTAACGACAAAAGTAAAAGTTTTCCAGGTTTTATCAAAAGGTGGGAAATGATTAGGTCATGATGGTTTTTTGTAAATAATCTATTTTTATTAATACTTTATCTGGTTTTTCTATATTCGCAAATATAGAATCTGGATTATATCCCATGAATTGTATATACAAACGAATTAGATTGTAATGCTTTTTTGCGTAATTGGTGCAAATTTGGTGGGAAGAATTGAAACAGATCGGTTCATAGTGGGCAATCCTGTTCCTAAATTCTCGGATTTTAGAGAGATGTTCATATATTTGTTTTTGGTTCAATCCATGATCTTTATTGGGGAATATGCGTAGAAGAGTCTTTCCGCCTACTCGAAAATTACGCCTTGAAAATAAATATGTCCAAAAGCCAAAATGAAAAGATGCGACCATTTTGTCGTGGTTGTATATGTTTTTATTACGGTACGTTTTTTCTAAACTGATGATTTCATTAGCTTCATTTTCTAATAATAAATTCTTTTTAGCTTGGGTGACGATCCAATTTGGGCCAAATTGTTTTTTATAATGTTCATCTATTAGATTTCGAAGCATGATCTCAAATAAGCATATAACTCCATAAAAGCGTTGGCATAATTTGATATTATATAAATAGAGTTGTATTGTTTTTACTTTATCTTCTCCACATGCAAATAGGTATTTATTGATTCTAGCTTCTGATAATAATCGAATTTGGTCTGTGTATTTCATATTCGTTGATTTGAATTTGTGTAGAAAACAAAGATATCTTATATTTGTGTCGTAATACCCTGTTGTCCCTGTCGAAAGACATACTTCAGGGTTTTTGTTTTTGTGCTCTGTCCCTAAGATGGGACAGAGGGCCCTGGAAAAAAATTTGGCCATCTGTCCCCCATTATAATAAAAGATCAATCCTGGATCCGGATCTTCAAGTGATAAGTCTTATTGTCGGTATAAGCCTTGACCAGGTAAATACCTTCCGGTAATGTGAGCGGAATGGAGCCTATGCCATCCGATAACGATCGCTGGAGGCGAAGCTGTCCGCTGAGGTTGAAGAGTTGGATCTCTACTTTTTGCCCCGGAATATGAATCGTGAGCTGTCGCCCATTGAGTTGGATGCCTCTCTGGAGGGCAGAAGCGTCCAGTCCGGTCGTGTTGTTGGGCACTTGTGGCTCGGCGAAGGCTTTTGTCATTCCTTCCACCGGGATCAGGGAGCGGAGATCGGCACCGTTGATGGCGGTCAGGTCGCTCTCGAGCGTCGTGGCCTGTTTGGCCTTAACGAAGAAGGCGCTCATGGCGGGAATGGCCTGGTCGCTTCCGATCTGGTAGGCCTGATAGTTACCATTATTATATAGGTAAACACGGTTGTCGATATCCGGGTTATCGGCGATCGCCTTTAAGGGCAATGGTGCGGGATAGGGATTGCCACAAAGCAGCCAGCCGTCGTTCTCGCCATCGTTGGAGGCCGGAAGTGAAATGGTCAGCCGTTCCGTTTGGGCAAAATCGGCCGGGATGTCGTTGGCCTTGGAGGAAAAACGGATGGTGAGCGAGGTTGCTCCCTCGTCGATCGCGATCAGGTAGCCTTTATGTTTCTCGATCAACAGGGCATCGCTTCCGGGATGATCCAGGATTCGCCAGTTGCCCGTGGCCGATTGGGTGAGCGATCGGTTGTCGCCATCATATTCCGCCAGGTAAAGATAATCGCCTGTTCCGGTTGTCTCGCTGTCGCCCAATGTCCAATCGGAGTCAATCCCTGAGAGATAGAGATCGAAAGGCAGGGAGAAGAAATACCATTTCCCCTTTTCCGGCAAGGTATGTTCGATGGTGAGTTGTCCGCCGAGATCCAGTTCGCCCGCAGAACGGAGGTAAGCGCCACCATCTGTCCGGCTCAACAGGGTGATATTGTTCGCCTTCAACGAGCCGCGGGCGGTGAGGTTCAGGCCTCCATTCCCGATGAGGATCCGGTCGGCGCTCTCAGGACGATCTATGGTCGCCTCGCCCTGGATGAGGGCGCTCCGGCGCCGGGCGGTGGGCAGGTGGCTCCAGCGGATCGTGTCGTTCCAGCCGCCTTGGCCCGTGAAAAGGCTGTAGCGCGGGATGTCGCCATAGGCATAGAGGCTGTCGATGTAATAGTAGGATTGGCTTGTCTGCATGCTCTCGGTCGTCCCGAAAAAGGAGATGCCGGGATACATTTCGGAAACGGTCAGGCTCCGGAAGCTCAGCTCCTTCAGGTTGTCCTTTACGTCGCTTTGGGTGAAGATCGCGGCCTCGTCCGCCTTATTGGTCCGGAAGGTTTTCGCCCACAGGATACCGTCGTCGGGGAAGTACATACAGGTAAAGTGTGGGATGATGATCGCGTTTTGGTAGATGCCCAGGTCGAAATGGGCGAAATCGACCCGTGTCTTGATGGGGATCTTGAGCGAGTGGCTTCCATAATGACCTTTCAGTTTGGGCTCGTCGCTGTTCACGATGATGGTCGCCTCGTCGGGTAGCTCGTAAGGCCAGTTGTCTTCGGGCAGTTGCCGGAAGGTTTGCATACGGAAGGTGTCGCGCATGACCGGATTGTCGCCGCCATTCACGAAAGCGGACCAATCGGACGGATCACGGGGTACGTCGGCAGGATCCTGGGCATGTATGAACACTGGGAGAAAAAGCCCCACGGCAAAGGCGAGGCACGATAGGCTAGGCAAGTATTTCCTTTCCATAGTTCGTTTGGTTTTTGAAGTTAATAATCAATATCGTAGCAAATGTAATGGCTTCGCTTAAAATAAGCAAGGATCGGATGGAATAAATTCCGCCGGGCGGAAAATTTCTTTCGTGAAACGTGTTATCTTCGCGGCATGAAAGAGTTTATTATATCAGAGGCACAAACCGAGAGAGCGGTTTTGGTGGGCTTGGTGACACCCGAGCAGAATGAGCAGAAAGTGAAGGAATATCTCGACGAGCTGGCCTTCCTGGCGGATACGGCTGGTGTCGAGGCGGTAAAACGATTCACGCAGAAGGCGGAGAGAGCCAATTCGGTGACCTTCGTCGGTACCGGCAAATTGCAGGAGATCAAGGCTTATGTCGAGGAGAACGAGATCGGCCTGGTGATCTTCGACGATGAGTTGTCGGCCAAGCAGTTGCGTAACATCGAGAAGGAGCTTCAGGTCAAGATCCTCGACCGGACCAACCTGATTCTCGACATCTTCGCCCGTCGGGCGCAGACGGCGCACGCCAAGACGCAGGTGGAGCTGGCGCAATATCGTTATATGTTGCCCCGCCTGACCCGCTTGTGGACACACTTGGAGCGCCAGCGTGGTGGTGTCGGTATGCGTGGTCCGGGTGAGACGCAGTTGGAGACCGATAAGCGAATCATCCTCGACAAGATCTCGCGACTGAAACGTGAGCTGGTGGATATCGACAAGCAGAAGAGCGTCCAGCGGAAGAACCGCGGAAAGATGGTCCGTGTGGCGTTGGTAGGCTATACGAACGTCGGAAAGTCGACCCTCATGAACCTGTTGAGCAAAAGTGATGTCTTTGCCGAGAATAAGCTGTTCGCGACACTCGATACGACTGTTCGCAAGGTGATTGTCGATAACCTGCCTTTCTTGCTGTCCGATACCGTCGGGTTTATCCGCAAGTTGCCGACCGAGCTGGTTGAGTCGTTCAAGTCGACGCTCGACGAGGTGCGCGAGGCGGATCTTCTGGTGCATGTGGTAGACATCTCGCACCCGACCTTCGAGGAGCAGATCGAGGTGGTGAACAAGACCCTGGCGGAGATCGACAAGACCGAGAAACCGATGATTATGGTCTTTAATAAGGTAGACGCTTTCTCGTTCGTCCCGAAAGAGGAGGATGACCTGACGCCCCGGACTCGTGAGAACATCGATCTCGATGAGCTGAAGAGTACCTGGATGAGTAAGCTGGGCGACGATTGCATCTTCATTTCGGCCAAGGAGCGACTCAATATTGAGGCGTTGAAAACACTCCTTTATGAGCGGGTAAAGCAGATCCATGTCACTCGTTTCCCTTATAACGACTTTTTGTTTCAGCAATATGACGATTTGTAATAAAATGCGTCCCTTTGGGGTGAAATAAGACTGAAATAATTTCATAATGATATTGTAATACGAGGTATTTAATTAGGTTGTCAAGGAAATTAGGCTTTGAATTGGTTAAATAGTGTAAAATCGATGACGATTTGTTTATTATAATTTGTCGGAACCAAAACAAAGCTGTTCCTTTGTGTCAGAAATAAAAAACAACCTTTTTAAAGATCAGAAATTATGAAAACTTCAGTATTTGGTAAAAGTGTATTGGCGTTCGTATTTGTAATCATGTCTAGCTTTACAATGAGCTGGGCGTCTTCTCGGGATTATTTGTATGATACGAAAGAGGAGAACGGAAAGATCATTTCTAAGGAGATTTTCTTGAAGGATGGCAATTACCTGAACAAGCAGGTTCGTTACGAGTTCAAGTATAACGAGGCTGGTCAGGTTATGGAAAAGAAGGCTTATCGTTGGAACAGCGCTAAAAACGCATGGGATAACTACTATTTGATCACTTACAGCTATGACGGATCAGGTGATATCCAGGCTAACTACGGTATGTGGAACGCCAAGAAGAAGGATTTCACGCTCAACAATCAACAAATGGTTATTCCAGCAAACAACTACAACGACATTTTCTCTTGATTACCGAATTCTAATTTTTCTCACATAGTGTATTAAAAATAGGGAGAGTTGATCTCCACTTGATGGCTCGGGCCCCAAAGTCTTTCAAAGGCTTTTGGGGCCCGGGTCTTTTTGTATGGTTGGTTATTACCGGACCTGTCGCCAGTCCTGTACGGAGAGTACTCCAGTACTTTGCGGGAAGTACTGGAGTACTTTCAGCACCGGACTGCAGTACTTTCCGCAGGGGACTGGCAAGAGGTCAGGACTTATTTGAACCGTCGTTCGAAGTAATCGAGGTTCGGCCTTATTTCCTGTCCGTCGAAATCAACGGGATAAAGCGCGCCCTCTTTCTCCAGGCGTGCGGTCATTCGCTTGAGCATCTCGAGGGTTTTCGCCGGATTCTCGCTGGAGATCTCCTGTCGCTCGTAGGGATCCTCTTTCAAGTTGTAGAGGAGACAATCCGGTCGCTCGGCATGCTCGGGGTTATAATAATAGACCAGTTTCCAATCGCCCTCACGATAAACAGTGAAATAGCTGCCCCGGTGGTTGTGCGGGAAGTGCATCAGGAAGGAGTTATCCATCGATTCGTCGTGTTGGCCGGTCAGTAATGGCTTGAGATTCTCGCCGTCGACAGGATGGTCTGTTGGTATTTGGGCGCCGGTCAGGCTCGCCAGCGTGGGATAGATGTCCATGATGGTGCCCATCTGGGTTTGGATCTTGCCCGAGGCGATTGGCAGTGTGGCTTGTATCGGATAGCCTTTCGCCGGTTTGCCCCAGCTGATGATAAAGGGAACTCGCATGCCGCCTTCGAACTCCGAGCCTTTCTTACCCCGGAAGGGTGCTGATGAGGCATAACCCCTTGATGGACCAAGAGGAGCGTCGCCACCGTTATCGCCCATGAAGATGATGAGGGTATTCTCGGCGATTCCTTTCCGTTCCAGGTAGTCGATGACATCACCCAGCGACTTGTCCATGCCCTCGATCAGGGTGGCATAAGCCTTCGCCCGGTCGCTCTTGTCGCTGTCCGCGTAATGGGCGGCGAAACGCTTGTCGGAGGTGAAGGGATCGTGCACGGCATAATGTGCCAGGTTCAGGTAGAAGGGGCGTTGTTCGTCGATCGCCTTGTCCATCTCGGCCAAAGCCTCGAGTGTCAGGGCCTCGGTGAGGAAGGTGTCGCTTCCGTGATATTTCTCCAGCCCGGGGACGGCTCGTTCCTTTTGTCCCTTGATGTTCCCATAGCCCTCCTCGCCGAGATAGCTGCCCGGATGGCCGATGGCCGATCCGGCGATGTTCACGTCGAAACCGAGGTTTTGCGGGAATTCACCCTCGCTGCCTTGCCGTCCGAAATGCGCCTTGCCGACGTGGATGGTCTTGTAGCCCTGTTGTTTCAGGAGTCGTGGCAAGATCCAGTCGTTCTGGCTCAGGCCGTTCCAGTTCCAGTCGTAGGGACCGTATTGGTTCCGGTTGTTTGATTCGGCGTTGATCCAGTTGGTCGTCCGGTGGCGGGTTGCGTTCTGGCCTGTCATGAGCGACGTCCGCGAGGGCGAGCTGACGCTCTGGGCGTAGAAGGTGGAGAAACGGATACCGGTCTGGGCAAGCCGTTCCATATTGGGCGTGCGATACCAGTCGTTAAGCGGATGCCGGAGAGGATTGCCGTTTTCGTCGGCGTCGAACGGGAGCGAGGTATCCATCAATCCCATGTCGTCGACCAGGAAAAGGATGATGTTGGGTCTCTCTTGCGCCGTGGCCATCAAGCCCGACAGGAGAAGCCCGCTCAGGAGGAATGTCTTTTTCATCGTATCGTATTTAATTGGTATAAGGGCAAAGGTAGTGTATTTATACTAACTTCCCATATTTCATTTCATGACGGAGTAGTTCATAATTATATTTTGCGCTTTGATAGTATAATCCGGTTTCAAGATCTTCGATCTTCTCATAAAGCTGGGAGTTGAATACGGTATCCAAGGCGTCTGTTATAGACATGTTATAATCATTCATGAGCATTAATGCCATTTGTTCGATGAGACAATCGATAAGAAAGCGTATTTGATTTGTCATAATTTTTGAAGTTTAGAGATGGCCAATTCTGTTCCGAAAAAATATTGTTTATTTAATTTTTTATAGGTCAATTCTTTGACTAATGTTTCTAAGGTAATAATTTGCCTTGTGTAAAGTTCTAGCTGAAAAGCGACTCCATCATCGGCGATCGGACCAATTACGATATCGAAGTTGTGTTGTGTTCCATTTTTTCTATTTGCCAAGATGAATAAAGCCCATTCTTCTGATGGGGAGTCAAAAATTTTGACTTGTAATGATGTGTCGTGTAAAAGAGTTTCATCAAAAGAATAGGTTGAGACAATTGGTTTTCCTTCTCCTGCGATGCGTGTTCTCCGCATGGCCATGAGCTTGGCTTGTTCTTCAATATCTGTTAGATAAAAACCACGACCAAAATCTTTGTAAGGATTACATTTATCAAGACAAATCGTGTGGATTTCCATATTAGAGCCATGATAGAGTTTCATTCCCCAAGTCCTCCTCCATTTCGTTTACAGATAATCGAAAGGTCGTTTACCGCATCTTGTATTGAAAGCTGGTGCTCGGCCTCATAACATTCATCTAGGAACGCCATGCCTTGAAAACGCTTCAGGTAAGCGAAAGCCTGTTTACTGCTCAACTGGTATCTTTCGGCGAAAGCGTTGATACAATAGATAATATAGGTGACTCGATTTTGAAGTTGCCTTTCCATGTGATGTCCTGTTTTGTATTGAAACAAAGATAACGAGAACTTTGTGACTTGTTATTAAAAAGGGTTTGAAAAGTGAAGTTTTAGGAAACGTCAAAGTCGCAAAAAGCAAGATCTGGCAGCGATCAATAGAGATACTGCCAGATCTTGTGATTCTCCTTTAGGGGAGAGATGAAGCTTTTTTATTAGGATCAAATAATTTTCTCCAGGTCTTTCAGGTTGTTGGCAACCTCCTCGTCGGTAACCTCATAGTTAGTCAGGTCGCCGGCGAAATAGCGATCGTAAGCGGCCATATCGATCAGGCCATGGCCGGAGAGGTTGAACAGGATCGTCTTCTGTTTGCCTTCCAGCTTTGCCTGCTCGGCCTCGCGGATAGCGGCGGCGATGGCGTGCGACGATTCCGGTGCGGGGATGATACCCTCGGCACGGGCAAAGAGAGTCGCGGCCTTGAACGTCTCCAATTGCTGGATGTCGACCGCTTCCATCATTTTGTCTTTCAAGAGCTGGCTGACGATTGAGCCGGCACCGTGATAACGCAAGCCTCCGGCGTGGATGTTGGCGGGCGAGAAGTTGTGTCCCAGTGTGAACATCGGGATCAGTGGCGTGTAGCCAGCCTCGTCGCCGAAGTCGTATTGGAACTGGCCGCGGGTCAGCTTCGGACATGAGGCCGGTTCGGCAGCGACGATTTTAATATCCTTGCCTTCCGTCAACTTATGACGCAAGAAGGGGAATGCGATACCCGAGAAGTTCGAACCACCGCCGAAGCAAGCGATGACCGTATCCGGATATTCACCGGCCATCTCCATCTGTTTCTCAGCCTCGAGGCCGATCACGGTCTGGTGCAACATCACGTGGTTCATGACGCTACCCAACGTGTATTTGCAGTTCGGGGTTTGCATCGCCAGTTCTACCGCTTCCGAGATTGCCGTACCCAGGCTGCCTTGATAGTTCGGATGGTCGGTCAGGATCTTGCGGCCGGCCCGTGTACTCATACTGGGTGAGGCGATGACCTGAGCGCCGAAGGTCTGCATGATCGAACGGCGATAAGGTTTCTGGTGGTAGCTGACTTTCACCATGTAGACCGCCAGTTCCAGCCCGAAAGCCTTGGCTGCATACGATAAGGCGGCGCCCCATTGGCCGGCTCCGGTCTCGGTGGTGATGTTTGTTACGCCCTCTTGCTTGCAGTAGTAAGCCTGGGCGATAGCGGAGTTCAGCTTATGCGAGCCGATCGGGCTGACGCTCTCGTTCTTGAAATAGATGTGTGCCGGCGTGTCGAGCGCTTTCTCCAATCCGGTGGCACGTACCAGCGGTGTCGGGCGCCATACCTTATACATCTCACGAACCTCTTCCGGGATCTCGATCCAGGCGTCGGTCGTGTTCATCTCCTGTTGAGAGGCACCTTTCGAGAAGAGCGGATAGAGATCCTCCGCCTTCATGGGCTCTTTTGTTTTAGGATTCAGCATAGGCAATGGTTTGTTGCGCATGTCCGCAACGATATTGTACCATGCCACGGGTATGTCTTTTTCCTCGAGTAAAAATTTTTTCGTGTTCATCTTTTTATGTCGTGTTTACAAATGTCGATCAAATTCCTTTCGCTTGCTTACAAGTTGGAAGCAAAGGAACGAATAATATTTCATTTTTTCAAGTTGATTTCATGGAATTTTCTATCTTTGGCCCCTATAATCTAATATCTATAATTCGTCTAAAAATGAAAAAGAGTATCTTGTTGCTCATTGCTTTGTTAACCTTCTTTCCGATGAGAGCACAAAAGGGGGATTTTACTTACAAGTTCTATGGATTTGTAAGAGGAGATTTGTTCTATAATTCCCGGGCCAATATGGCACCGATCGACGGTAATTTCTATCTCTATCCGTTAGGTAAGTCGCCCGACGCGAACGGGAAGGACTTGAACGCGACACCTAATGGCAGTTTCTATACTTTTACTTCTCGGCTGGGACTCGACGTGACCGGGCCAAATGTCGGTAAGGCACGGACCGCGGCGAAGATCGAGACCGATTTCGGCGGTTTTTCCGGCAGCCATACGATGTTGCGGCTTCGCCAAGCCTACGTTTCCCTCGATTGGGGGCGTTCGGACCTGTTGGTGGGCGTCACGTGGCATCCGCTTTTTGGGGCTGTCGTGCCCGACGTGCTAAACCTTTCGACCGGAGCGCCCTACCAGCCGTTCAACCGGAGTCCGCAACTGCGTTTTCGTCAAAAATTTGGGAAAGCTCAATTGAGTGCCGCATTGGTTTGGCAATTGCAATATCTTTCCAATGGACCGATGGGCATGAGTGAGGATTACATCAAGAACAGTTGCGTGCCGGAGGGCTTTTTGGGCGTTGATGTCGTCCCTTCCGGACCGTGGTTGTGGGGCGCCGGTGTTCACGTGATCTCCCTCAAACCCCGGATCAGTTCCACTTTGGAGGGCGAGACTTATCGTGTAAATGAGCGAATGACAACCTTTTCTTGTGAGGCGCACTTGAAATATCAGGGAAAAAACTTTACTTTCGCCGCTAAAAGTTTTTGGGCTTCTGCCTTGGATCAGGTGGCGATGCTGGGAGGCTACGGGGTCAGCTCGATCGACCCGGCGACAGGCGAGCAGGAATATACGCCTTTCCGTCACTCGACGTCGTGGGTGAACCTGACTTACGGATCCAAATGGAAGGCGGCTTTTTTCTTGGGCTATACGAAGAATCTGGGGACGGACAGTCCTTTGGTCTCGGCCGACAAGGTCTATGGTATGGGGCTGGATATCGACCAGCTCGTGACGGTCAATGTGAATCTCTCCTATAACTTGTCGCATTGGCAATTCGGATTCGAGTATTGTCCGGCGACTGCCCTGTATGGGGCCAACGACTTGGCGACGGGCCGTGTCGGGCAAACCTATGCCGTGACGAATCACCGGATCTTGGGCCTGATGATGTATTATTTTTAAAAACGCTATAAACAGGAATATGAAGCGGAAAAGACAGGGAATGATGATTGTGGGCTGCCTCGTGTTGCTCGTGATGGGCGCCGTGGCGCAAAAGAAGAACTTTACCTATAAGTTTTATGGGCAGGTGCGAGGCGACCTGTTTTACAACTCGAGGGCGAACGACGAGATCGTTGACGGCCTCTTCCATCTTTTCCCGAAAGATATCGCGCCCGATGAGAACGGGCAGGATCTCAATGCGACACCCAATGGCAGTTTCTATCTGCTCTATTCCCGTTTGGGGCTCGACGTGACGGGACCCAAGGTTGGTTCGGCGGAGACCTCGATGAAGTTGGAGGCCGATTTCCGTGGCTCCGGCAGCAACTGGGCGGTCTTGCGTATCCGCCATGCCTACGTGAACCTCGATTGGGGTAAGTCGTCGGTCCTGATTGGCCAGACGTGGCATCCCCTGTTTCACGACATTCATCCGAAGATGTTGAACCTCTCGACCGGCGCGCCTTTCAATCCATTCAACCGCAGCCCGCTGCTTCGTTACCGTTATATGAATGGGCCATGGGATTTTCAGGGTGCCCTGATTTGGCAATTGCAATATCTCTCGACCGGTCCGAACGGGAAGAGTGAGGAATACATCAAGAACAGCTGCGTGCCCGAGTTGTTCGCCGGGGTCGATTATCATGTCGGCGACTGGCAACTTGGGGCCGGCATCAATTTCCTCTCCATCAAGCCCCGTGTGAGCTCGACGGTGGAGGGAGCGACCTATAAGGTAAACGAACGGGTGAACAGCCTCTCCGGCGAGTTCCATTTCCGCTACGCAATCGGTGATGGCTGGAGTCTCTCGGGCAAGACCCTTTTGGCCAATAACCTGGCTCATACTTGTATGTTGGGAGGTTATGGCGTCACCGCTACCGATCCGGTGACGGGCGAGCATGATTACGCGCCCTATCTCTTCTCGACCTCGTGGCTGAGCTTGCTTCATGAGGGGAAATGGCGGCCGGGACTTTTCTTTGGTTATCTGAAGAACCTGGGTGCTGGCGAGGTGCTGACGGGCGAGACCTATGGCTTGGGATTGAATGTGGACCAGCTTTTCACGACCAATGTCCAACTTTCTTACAACCTGCCGCATTGGCGTCTTGGGGCGGAGTATAGCCCGTCGATCGCCTGGTATGGGGATGTTGATTATGCGGATGGCGGGCGTGTCTCGGCAACCCATTCCGTGACGAACCACCGGATTTTGGGTGTCGCGATCTATTATTTCTAATTTGAGACAACAAGGAGGGATTGAGATGATAAGAACGTTCTTGATGGGATTATTGATGTCGTTCCCGATATGGGGGCTGTCGGTCGGCGCGGCGGATAAGGGAAACTTGCGGGTCGCGCTGGTGCAGGCGAGCCTGGCTTGGGGCGACGTGGACGCGAATCTGACCCGGTTCGCCGGGCGTGTGGCGGCTTGCGAGGGAGCTGACGTGATCGTGTTCCCGGAATTGTTTGTCTCGGGTTGCGAGATGCGGAAACGTGACGCGGGCGAGGCTATCGACCAGAAGGAGCGGGTGGCCGACCGTTTCGTGGAGGTGAGGGATTCGATGATCCTTTGGGCAAGGCGATCGGGCGCGTTGGTCGTGGGCTCGACCATCTATCGTTCGGAAGGCAAGTATTATAATCGTTTGCTGGCCGCTTACCCGGATGGCGAGTGCCTGCATTACGACAAGCATAATTGTTTCAAGCGGGGCAGTTTCTCGCCGGGCGACCGCCGGGTGATCCTCTCCTATAAGGGTTGGCGGCTGGCGACTTTCATCTGCTACGACCTGCGTTTCCCGGAGTGGAGCCGCAACGATGGGGCTTACGACGCGGCCCTCTACATCGCCAACTGGCCCGAGTCGCGCCACGACGATTGGGAGCGCCTCTTGCGTGAGCGGGCGATGGAGAACGCCGCCTGGATTATCGGGGTGAATTGCGCCGGAAGCGATCCCGCCGGTCTCATCTACCGGGGTGGCAGCCGGTTGGTATCGCCATCCGGCGAGGTCGTCGGCCGTTGTCCCGATCATCAGGAGGCGATCCGGATCGTGATGGTGGGGGATTGATCCGCATACCTCACCGCCTTTTTGCGCATCCTCATGCGGAGGACGTCAGGTCGAAACGTTTTAGAACGGACTCCAAACTTTTTGGCTTTCTCCTTGTGTTCGGATCCGCTCATAAAGGCTGTCGTTATTGCCCTCTTCGGGCAGGACAGGTTCGCCTTGTGGCGTGAAGATCAGGTTGCCGCAGGTGAGGCATGAATTCAAGTAATCGCTAATCAGGATATACTCTTTCGATTCATATTTTTTGATATACACTTGTGGATAGAGGTATTCACCTGTGCTGGGACTTTTTTGATAGGTATGGGCCACCGAGTCGACTACCTCGACCAGCCATTGGGGGCTGGTGATCCCGTCGTCATTGACTTTAATTGTTACCTCGCCGTTCGCGATCTCCAGATCGTCGTTACAGGCTCCCAGGACGGCGATCAATGGGAGCATCGCCAATAGTTTTCTTGTTTTCATGATGGAATGATTTTAATGGTGTTTGTATTTGAATAGATGAGGGTTACCCCGAAAATGTTGCATGATAAAACGCCCGGATCGTGATTTTTTTTGTTCGCCTGTTTTATTTGTTTTGTTTGTATATATGTAGGTTTGTCTGTCTGTAGGGACGCTCCCCAGGAGCGTCCGTGATTGTGTCATCCTAATTCACCTCCAGCTTGAACGAGTCGCTCTCGTTGTCGTACAGCTTTTTCTTGTCTCGGTATTTCACTTTCGCCTTGTTGCGGAAGTAATAGGACAGGCCGACCATCGGGGTCCAGCGGCGATCCTTGAAAATGGTTTCCTCGTAGGCACGGTAGTCGCCGTCGATGGTCCAGATGCGGTAGTAGTGCATGTTGTCGCGGATGGAGGCCGACAGCGTCCAGCCTTTCGGGAGCATCCAGCCGATCTCCAGGTCGACCATAGGTCCCGATCGCGTCCGTGAGATCTGGGTATATTGGTAATTGGTGTATTTGAGCATCCCGTTCAGGTAGACCCGCTTGTACGACAGGTAGGCGTTCCCGTTCACGCCCCACGCCCGCCCGTTGAACGCCATGCCGGGAAACTCCTGCTTGCTGAGGAACGGCGTGACGTTGATGTTGCCGTACTTGCCGAGGTTGAGGCGGGCGGTCAGGCTCGCCCGGAAAAGGTGCGCGTGCCCCGTGTTGCGGTAGCTCCTCGTATAGACGTCGCCATCCAGCCGGCCGTAGGGCGTGATGCGGTCCTGCTCGTAGGTGTAGCTGAGGGAGGGCTGCAGGTATATCGGCGACCCGCTCCAGGAATAGGAGAGGACCGCCCGGTTGCTTAGCGAGGGGGACAGGTAGGGGTTTCCCACGGTCACGTAGAGGCTGTCCGTAGAGGTGTTCAGCGGGTTCAGGTAGCCCAGGCCGGGCGAGACGCGTTGCCGGCTGAGCGAGAGCCTGACCGATCCTCCCTTGTGCACCTTGTAGGCGAGGCTCAGCGAGGGCAGCACGTTGACGTAGGCCTTCCTCACGCCCGAGGCGCTTCGCTCCACGATGTCGAGGCCGAGCGAGGCGCTGTAGGAGAGGTTCCCCTTCCCCAGGCTCCTCAAGGCGCCGTAGAGGTATTCCCGGCCCTCCCTGTACCTGAATGGCGCCGTCGCCAGCTCCCGGATCTCCGCCTGCTGGTAGTAGGCGTTCAGGCCGATGTCGAGCGCCAGCCTCCCGGGCCACGCGAGGTCGTAATTGCCCTCCAGGCTGTAGACCGTCCGCCGGTTGTCCATGTCGATCTCGCTCCGGTAGGCCTCCCTGTCGTCGCGCTCCTCGCGCCAGCCCGCCGGCGAGGTGTCGTAATGGCTTGCCCGGGCGGTCAGTTCCAGGTGGCGGTCCTGCTCGAGGGCGCGGCGGTAGAACAGGGCGTAGTTGCCGGACAGGTAGGCCAGGTCCGAATAGGTCGAATAGGCGAAGGGCGAGCCCCCGTTGGCCCCCTCCTGGGTCCCGTCGCTTTCCGTCCGGATGTCGGAGGGGTTGTTGTGGATGGTCGCCGAATAGGAGAGGTAGTCCCTGCCGGAGATGACCCAGTCGCCCCCGGCGTTCAGGTAAAGGTCGCGCGCGTCGTAGCGCCGGGTGCCGGAGGAGCGGCGGAGGAGGCTCCCCGTGTCCGTCATCCGCGTTTGCTCGCTGTCATCGTCGCGGAAATAGAAGAACTGGCCGTTCAGGTAGAAGGAGAGGTTCGATTTCTCCATCTGGTAGGACCCCCCGAGCAGGCCGAACGCGCCGTTCGCCTGCTGTTTACCGTAGAGGTTGGCGCTCTGGGCCAGCTCCCGGTTCCGCCTCGTGCGGATGTTGAGGACGGCGGTCACCCCCTCTTCCGCGAGGTAGCGCGCCGACGGGTTCTCGATGACCTCCACCGTCTCGATCATCTCCGGGTCGATCACCTCCTCCGCTCCCGATCGCCTCACGCCGTTCACGAGTATGATGGGTGTCGAGCCGTCCGCCATGCGGATGTCCCGGTCGGTCTCGTTCACGCTGAGCAGCGGGATCTCCCGCAAGGCCTGGTAGATGTTGCGCGCCTCGCCCTTCATTTTCTCGGAGAGGTGGAAGATCTCGCCCGTGGCGGTCCGCTCGACGAGGTCCGCCCGGTTGCCGGTGACGGTCACCCCCTCGAGGGCATAAGTCTCCTCTTCCATGCGAATCATCCCCAGTTTCAGGTTGTCCTCGACATTGAGAGCCCGTTCCATATCCTTATAACCGATAAGCGAAAGTCTGAGCAGATAAGAACCGCCAGGCAATCCTTCTATGCTGAATGAGCCTTTCTCGTCGCTCATGCCACCAGCCACGAGACTGTCGCCCCGTGTCAGCATGATGGTCGCGGCCCGTAAAGCCTCTTCATTCTTGTTCACTAATTGTCCGCTTACCCGGTATTGTGCCCATACCGCTTGGAAATTCAAAAGGCAAAAACAGAAAACTAGCGTAAGATTGATATTTTCTTGTTTCATGTTTTTTTTCTGTTTTGTTTCGTATAATGATTATTAAACCGGTAAATCACGTAATCGTTCAAAGCCATTTCCATATTTTGAATTTGGCAATAACGAGAAATGTCAGTTTTCCCAGTTTCCAGTAATTTTTGGCAACAAGGTCCCCAGCATAGAGGCAAAAGTTTACAAGACCTGCATTGAGGATTATCAAATGTGATTAGCTCTATTCGTTTTTGGTATTTTCCCTCATCCCATGTGATATTGCCATAATCGTCCAGTATCCCCTCTTGGTGATCTTTCGTGAAATCTCTTCCCGTACACTTGTAAATAGAGCCATCATAGGAAATAACGGATTGCATTGTCTTTGAGGCTTTGCATGAATAATGCCGTCTGGATAAATTCATGTAAGAGACATCAAATCCATTTAGAATAAACTCATTGATTACTTCCTTAAGTATGTCAGATGTGTTTTCCCTTTTGGATTCGGTTTGCCATATACGTTCCAAATGAATCGAGATTTTATCCCGGTCTACATCTTGTAAATCTTTTATGATTTTTGGTAAGTGCTTTAGGGTCTCATCATCGTAATTAATACGAAGATTCACAAACATAAACCCTTCTTGTCTTGTCAATAAATGGATAACATTTATGATTTGGTCATAAGTTCCGCCTTTCCCCTTGATGAATTTCACTTTGTCATGTGTTGTCTTATATCCATCGATTGAGATTTGGAATGAGGCGTTTAAATCGGAGAATTTCTGTATATTGTATTCATTGATGCGGACGCCATTTGTGATAAATAGAAAATTGACGTGCTTCTTCAATTCAAGTATATGGTCTTTAATTCTAGTCAATGTCGGATACAACTCTGACTCAAAATACAGAAGAGGTTCGCCTCCAAACATTTCTACATTCAAACAATTTAAAAATGGATTTCTCTCAAATACGGATTCTACGTGCTTTACGATCCTGTTTTGAACATCAGGAGTCATATGGCTACCTTTAATGTGTTTCTCATAGCAATACCAACATCTCAAATTGCAGTCAAGTGACGGCAATAATGTTAGATTGTATGTTCTGCTCTCATGGATTTCCTTCTTATATTCTTGGACTAAACATTGATACTCGTCCATCTCGTCATCAATAATCACGCCAGCCCGGTAGAGCCTGTCCAATATGTTATTCGGTTCGTTTCGCAAATTGTTCAAGAAAGTGCCGTCTAATAACTTTTGGTAAATATGGTTGGGTAAAAGCGTATATGTATTCCGGAATGTATTAAAAATAATCACACGACCATCCCTTGAACCCTTGATATTATATGAACTTAGTTTCATGGTTTTTTGTTTTTAAGAGGTGAAAACAAGAGAGCGTGCGTTGCCGCACACTCTCTTCTTGATTTTATTTAGGAGGTTCTTGTTCTCCATCACAACCACAACCGCAGCCACAACCGCAGCCGCAACCATTGCCACTACCAATAATACATGCCATTTCCTCAAACATCAGGATATCCTCTTTTGGAATTTCCAAAGAGTCGAATGGCATCACCTGCTTTTTTAAAGAATCTGTACTCATAACATTAAGTTTTTAAAAGATAACACAATGTGCTTTTCAGCGTTTTTCAAATCACTTTAATTATATGTTCTTATTCCATCCTGTCAGGTAATGGAACAGGCATTTGTCCGACAGGGTGAATGAGGCCCTGCCC
>ERZ779874.720-NODE-720-length-36623-cov-13.661480_pt1 | contig 36623 bp, 21 predicted proteins | sample MGYA00511031_ERZ779874 | MGnify/ENA primary metagenome ERZ779874 (study PRJEB29588, sample SAMEA2156850) | human gut metagenome | biome: human gut; feature: human-associated habitat; material: faeces | place: Denmark | collected 2008/2010 ...
AGACCAAGGACTACGTCTACATCATCGAGATCAAGACCGACTCCACCCCGGACGAGGCCCTCGCGCAGATCGAGGAGAAAGGCTACGCCCGCCCGTTCGCCGACGACCCGAGAAGAGTGTTCAGAATCGGTGTGAACTTCTCCACAGCAAACCGCCGCATCGACGGTTGGAAGATCATATGACAAGGGTTTTGTAGTAAAGTCGCTTCGACAGGGCGAGCCAGCGGCTACCGGTTGAGTGACAGGGGAAAGAAAGGGAAATCTCTATGGCAAATTTTGCACGTTACCAAAATTTGCCATAGAGATTTCCCTTTCATCAATCCACGACCTGGCAGCGACACTACCGCTCCAGAATCCTGTTCTGTTCCGCGACTGAAGCATCGTGGATGGCGGTGAAAAAGGCTGTGATGAACTCCTCGGAGAGGCCGTAGTCCTTGCCTTTCTCTATCATCGAGGATAGGATGCTGTCCCAACGGGAAGCCTGGACAATGGCGATGTTGTGCGCCTTCTTGAACTCGCCTATCCTGCGGGAGATCTCCATTCTGGAACCAAGGGCGACAAGCAGGTTCTCGTCGATGATGTCAATCTGGGAACGGAGCTGCTCGATGCCTTCGTTATATTCCTTGTCATTGGAGACCTTCTGACGGACGGTCAGGCTCTCAAGCAAAGCCTTCAGATCTGACGGAACCAACTGCTGTTTGGCATCGCTCAACGCGCAGGAAGGATCGCAATGGGACTCGATCATCAGGCCGTCCAAGCCAAGATCCATCGCCCTCTGTGACAACTCTTTGAGATACTGGCGTGAGCCCCCCATATGACTCGGATCCGCAAAGAACGGAAGCTTAGGGTAACGTGTGCGAAGCTCAACCGCCATCTGCCAGCCCGGAAAATTTCTGTACGGGATTTTCTGCGAGGTAGAGAATCCGCGATGGATAACGCCCAGTTTTCTGATCCCCGCCCGGTTGAGTCTTTCGAGAGCCCCGACCCATAGATCAATGTCAGGATTCACCGGATTCTTGACCAAGACCGGAATATCAGTGTCCCTCAACGCGTCGGCGATCTCCTGCACGAGGAACGGATTAGCCGTAGTCCGCGCTCCGATCCAGACCATGTCTATGCCATATTTCAGACATTCATAGACGTGCTTCTCATTGGCGACCTCGGTGCAGACCTTCATTCCATATTCATTCTTCACCTTCTGGAGCCACTTAAGGCCTGGTGTGCCGACACCCTCGAAGGATCCGGGATGGGTGCGGGGCTTCCATATTCCCGCGCGGAAAACATGGATGCCGAATTCGTGAAGGCCTTTGGCGGTCATCATCACCTGCAGCTCAGACTCGGCGCTGCAAGGACCGGCGATAACGAGAGGGGGAATGCTCTCGTCGAAAAATCCCCACTCGGAGACGGGGATGATGTCAAGTGTACGTTCCATAACTATCTCAAAATCTTTTTAATCCTGTTTGCTTCGTGGATGAGTTCCGTGATCCGTCCGCCGTCATAGTCAGCGATAGCGTCACGGAACAGCCTCATCTTTTCCAAATATGTGTCAATGACGTGCAGCACATTGTCCCTGTTCTGCTCCAAGATAGGGGTCCACATCTCGGCGGAGCTCTTGGCCAACCGGACGGTCGAGGAGAATCCACCCGACGCAAGGTCGAAAATGTGCTTCTCGTCTTTTTCCTTGTCAAGAACCGTAAGTGCCAGAGCGAAAGAGGTGACGTGAGAGATATGCGACACGTATGCGGTGTGCACGTCGTGGCTGTCGGCGTTCATAAAGAGCGGACGCATATTCAACGCATCATACAGTCCCTCAACCACCTTGACCGCCTGCGGGTCAGAATCCTCGGTGTTTGCGAATATGCAGGCGCGGCCATCAAAGAGGTTCGGCATCGCAGCCCAAGGCCCTGAATATTCAGTGCCAGCCATCGGGTGTGTCGCCACGAAGCGGCAGCGGAGGGGATGGTAGTGCGCCGCGCGGACAATGTTGCTCTTCGTGGAGCATGTGTCTATCACGATCTTCTTCCCGTTCCCTTCCTCTTTGAATATGTCGAGTACCTGCGGGAGCATCTTCACAGCGGAGCCGACCGGTATGGCTATCACAGTGATGTCGCTCCTGCGGACGCACTCCTCGAACGGGACGATCTCGTCCACAAGTTCCATCCTTTCGGCCGCGGCGGCGTTCACCGGGTCAGCCTCCACCCCAAGAACTATCCGGGCGAATCCTCTTCTCTTCAGGTCGATGGCCATCGAGCCGCCTATCAGACCTAATCCTATAATACCTACTATCATAAAATATTCTTTATTACTTTTTCTATTTTTTTGTTCGCGCGCTCAAGCACCTCCGGCTTGGCGCAAAGCGAAATCCGGATGAAGTCGTTGCCGTTCTTTCCGAATATAAAGCCCGGTGTGATGAACACACCCGCCTGACGCAGAATGCGTTCCGAAACCACCTCTCCGGCCGTCATTCCGTTCCCGGCATATTCCGAAGGCACCCTTCCCCAAAGGAACAGCCCAGCCGTGTCGCGGTCATAAACCGCACCGAGAGTGTCAAATATCCTCCCTGCCGCCACGCGTCTGCGGACATATTCAGAATTAAGTTCCTCAAACCATTCAGGAGACTGGTTAAGCGCCTCGACCGCCGCGAGTTGCAGCGGCTTGAACATCCCCGAGTCCATCTGGCTCTTGACCTTCAGCACTTCGGCGATATATTCCGGAGCGCCGCCGACCATCCCGATTCGCCAGCCGCTCATATTGTGCGCCTTGCTAAGCGAGTTCAGTTCCAGGCAACACTCCTCCGCCCCTTTCGCCGCCAGAATCGACAGCGGCTTTCCACAAAGGATGAATGAATATGGATTGTCATTCACTATCAATATCTTGTGCTTGCGCCCGAAATCCACCAGCCTCTGATAAAGCTCGGGAGTAGCCTTGGCTCCGGTCGGCATATTCGGATAGTTCGTCCACATAACCTTCACACCCTCAAGATCCATCCTCTCCAAAGCGCCGAAATCCGGCCACCAATGGTTTTCCTCCGTCAGATCGTACGTGACAATCTCGGCTCCAACAAGTTTAGATGCCGAAGTGTAGGTCGGATAGCCCGGATCCGGAACCAACACCTTGTCTCCCGGATTGACAAATGCCATAGAGATCAGAAGGATTCCCTCCTTGGATCCGACAAGCGGCTGGATGCCCCCATCCGGATTCAGCGTCACTCCGTAATATCTTGAATACCAATCCGCAAAGGCTTGTCTCAACACTGGAAGCCCCTTATAGCTCTGGTAGGCGTGGTTGCCTGGCTTGCGGGCAGCCTCGACCAAAGCTTCGATAGCGGCCTGTGGCGGCATCCCGTCCGGAGCGCCTATTCCCAAATTGATTATCCTGTCTTCCCCGCGAGCCACACGCTCCGCATTGAGCGCGTCCATCTCTTTAAGTTTGCGGGAGAAGTAATATTCCTGAACAGATGATGTTCTTTTTGCCGGTTCAATGATCATGATTACATCGAAGATTTATATTCGCCTAAAATGTTAAGTCCTTCCATCAGAGGTCTGACCGCCCTGAGTGCCTGACGGTAGCGTCCGTAGGTCGCGAACTTGATGTCTGCATAGAAAAAGTACTGCCATTCCTGCCCGGGGATCGGCAGAGACTGGATTCTGGTGAGATTCATGTCGTAGAACGAGAGAATCGTAAGCACCTGCGCCAAAGAACCCGGCTTGTGAGGCAGGGTGAAGCAGAGGGACGCCTTGTTGATTTCACGGCGGGGAACCGTGATGGCGTCGTCCAGAATCAGGAAGCGGGTGAAGTTCTGCTTGTAGGTCTCGATGCTGCGGGCCAAGATCTCCAGCCCGTTCTGCTCAGCAGCAAGCTCTGAAGCCACAGCCCCTACTCCCCTCAAGCCCTCAGCGGCGATGTCGATTGCGCTCTTGGCCGTGTCCTCGGACTCCACCATCGTGATCCACGGGCAGTTACGCTCAAAAAACTGACGGGTCTGGTTGATGGCCATATAGTGCGTCCGAACCTCCTTTATGTTGTGGATGTCCTGTCCTGGAAGAGCCATAAGGTTCTGATGTATGGGGATATACACCTCACCCTTGATCTTGTAGGGGTTCGACCTAAGCAGCTCGAAATTCGGGATGAGACCTCCGGAGATCGTGTTCTCGATGGCCATCACCGCCGCCTGTGCCTCGCCGGATGCCACAGCCTTGAACAGTCCCTCGAAGGTCGGGCATTCCACGATGGAGATCTCCTCCCCTCGCGCGGAATAGAACTCCCGTGCCGCCTGCTCGTGGAAGCACCCTCGGTAACCTTGTATCGCAACTTTTGTCATATTCATCATCATTTCACGTCACCCTCCCCTTATGGGAGGGACTTGCTCTCACCGCAGCGGTGAAGAAATCAACCAAATAAAAAAGGCTGCCCGGAAAAGCACCGGACAGCCGTATATTCATCTACCTTTTTTCTGAATATTCCTGCACACGCTCGTCCGGTCCTCTACCTGCCGCGGTAAAAGAAATAAAATCCGAAAGAATAAAATCGTGTGCTCATCATCATAACGATGCAAAGATAGTAAAATCGGAAGAAAATGTTCCTAAAAATTTAATGAATATACCAAAATAGCGGATGAACATTCATTCAAGCCGCCTTAAGGCATTCATTAGACGGTCAATATCTCCTTCTCCTTCGCTGACACGAGCTCGTCAACCGCCTTCACTTTCGCATCGGTGACCTTCTGGATCTCGTCCTCACCTTCCTTGCGCACGTCCTCGGAGAACTCTCCGGCCTTCTCGGCCTTCTTCAGAGCGTCAACTCCATCGCGGCGGGCATTGCGGACAGCGACCTTGATGTTCTCGCCGGTAGCCTTGGCCTTCTTGATGAGCTCCTTACGTCTTTCCTCTGTGAGAGGCGGAACAGGGCAGCGGATGACCTCACCGTTGTTTGAAGGGGTGAAACCAAGGTTGGCGTTGATGATAGCCTTCTCGATCACAGGGATCATATTCTTCTCCCAAGGCTGGATGGCGATGGTCCTGGCGTCAGGAACAGTCACCGAAGCCACCTGAGGGACAGGTGTCGGAGTTCCGTAGTAATCCACGGTCACATTGTTGAGGATGGACGGATTGGCCTTTCCGACACGGTAGGTCTTGAGGTCTTCCTCAAGGAACAGCACTGAGTCTTCCATTTTGGACTTCACTCCGCTGATGATTTCTTTCGCTTTGTCTGTAAGCATAGTGTATTGTGTTAATTGTTATTTATCAATCTTTTGTGGTCGTACCCTTGTCCGTTTCCAACAAGACTATTTATGGACAAGCGTCCCGACCTTCTCTCCGTTGACCAGTTTCAGCAGGTTGCCCTCGCCGTTCACATCGAAGACGATGATCGGCATATTCCCGTCATTGCATAGGGCGTATGCGGTCTGATCGAGAACCTTGAGATGCTTCGCCATCGCCTCGTCAAAGGTCAGTTCATCGTACTTGACAGCGGTAGGATCTTTCTCTGGGTCAGCGGTATAGACTCCATCGACACGTGTTCCTTTCAGCACGACATCGGCCTTGATCTCAAGAGCCCTGAGAGCCGCGCCGGAATCAGTAGTGAAGAACGGGCTGCCCGTTCCCCCGGCGATGAGGGCAACGCCCCCCTCCTCCAGCACCTTGACGGCGTTGTCACGGTTATAGTAGCGTACAAGCGGTTCCATCGGAGTGGCTGAGAACACCTCTGCCTTCACGCCTTCGTCCTTTATGAACTGACTGAGCGCCAATGAGTTTATCACCGTAGCCAGCATTCCCATCCTGTCTCCCTCGACGCGGTCGAATCCCTTGTCAAGACCCTGAAGACCTCTGAATATGTTGCCCCCTCCGTTGACAATGGCGATCTGCAACCCGGCCTTCGCCGCCTGCGCGATCTCCTTTGAATATTTCCGCAGACTCTCCGGATCTAGTCCCTTTCCAACGGACCCGCCCAGGCTCTCTCCGCTCAATTTAAGCAAAACTCTCTTGTACATAGTGCTTTCCAGAATCTTAAATGGTTAATCAAGGCCTCCTCCAATCGGCATCCTCGCCTCCCGAAGCCATCCCGATTCACAAATATACAAAAAATAATAAGTTATAAGCCTAAGACATCGGAACTAAATCCCCTGAAACGCACCCCCGGAGCCTTGACCAATCACGACGGCCGCATTTTCTCCATATAATGCCACCGTCGTATGCGTTTTTGTCTTTGACAAGAGCAAAACCATCCATTTATGCTCCTTTGATCGTTCCAGAATCCTTCCTCGCGCCACTCCAAGACGACACTCCAGGGCAACGCTTTTGGCACTTATCGTCGCCCGAGAGTGCAGCGAGGCACGCTTGGGCGACACTTTCGTACCATTTTGTCGCTCGGTGGTGCAGGGCAGAATTACGTAAGTAAGGATGACGGGACTCTTCGGTGACAACACACACTCTTCGTCGCCCAGAAGCACAGCGGCAGACCCTTTCGTGAGCAGAACGCGCCGTCTCGCCCACGAGACAACCTCGGAAGACCCTCCCGTGAGCAGATCGCGCCGTCTCGCCCACGAGACAACCTCGGAAGACCCTCCCGTGAGCAGAATGCGCCGTCTCGCTCACGAGACAACCTCGGAAGAGCCTTCCGTGAGCAGAATGCGCCGTCTCGCTCACGAGACATCCTTGGCAGACCTTTTCGTGAGCAGAACGCACCGTCTCGCTCACGGGACAACCGCGGAAGACCCTTCCGTGAGCAGAACGCGCCGTTTCGCTCACGAGACGACCTTGGCAGACTCTCCCGTGAGCAGAATGCGTCGTCTCGCTCACGAGACAACCTTGGAAGATCCTTCCGTGAGCAGAACGCGGCTTTTCGCTCACGAGACAACCTCGGAGCCACCGTGCGCTATGGGAACTCTACGGGCGCTCTACGGGCGCTCCTCGATGCCGCCGAGGTTCGACCAGAGCCAATGGGACTCGTAATAGGACTTAGTGCCTTTAGGAACCGTCACCTTGACGGCTGAGCGGTCTGTGCCGTTAAAGAAAAAAGATGACGGGTCGCTCTGGTTTGTTGTTATCTCGTCAACATCCTCCTTGGTCTTCCAGTTCAGCTCAAGTACCAAAGGAGTTTTGCATGACACAAATGTGTGAACGTCTATGGATTTGACAGACTCAGGGATAACTATCTTATCAACATTTGTTCGACGAATAGAATGCTCCGCAATCTTCGTAGTGCCTTCCTTTATCACCACCGTACCGGTCTTCTTTTCAGGAATCCAACTCAGAATCTCTCTCCCTGTCCGACCCATGTGCATATACAAAGCCCCGTCATGCAGATAGCAGTAGTCCTCTTGACCTTCCCTCGGCGCGGTTGTGGTAATCTCAAGTTTAGAACAACCTTCAAACACCGGATTTGAAGCATCAATATTTTCTAACGTGGAAGGTAAAATGACACGTTCAAGATTCCCGCAACCAATGAAGGCATAGGCTCCGATCTTATATATCCCCTCCGAGATAGTGACTTTCCTTAGGTCACCGCACCCTTCAAAGGCCCAATTCCCGACCCCTTTGACGGTATAGGTAATCCCGTCATACTCAACCGTACCGGGAACCACGACATCTCCCGAATACTTGCCTCCGCCCGGGTTACCGGTCACCTCGACGAAATCCATAGAGTAACCTTCGGCGGTCTTGTAGAACAGGCCGCCAACCTCGAACCCGGAAGAGAATTCCTTCACGGTGACGGTGCAGCCTGACCTGAAGCCGCCATCCTCGGTGACAGCGCTGACCTTGGCCACACCCGCCGAAACGGCTCTCACGTTGCCGTCGGAATCGACCGTGGCCACGGACGGGTTATCCGACTCCCACCTCACATTGCGGTTAGTGGCATTGGACGGGGCGACCGTGCAGGTAAGTTTGGTTGTGCCGTTCGCGCCGATCGTCACGGACCACGGCTTGACATCCACACCTGTCACCGGAACCACCTTGGCCTTCACCGTCACCTTGCAGGTCGCCGTCTTCCCGCCGTCCTCGGTCGTCACAGTGACCACAGCCTCGCCGGCCTTCACGGCAGTCACCCTGCCGTCGCCGCCGACCGTGGCGACATCAGTCTTGTCCGAACTCCACGTCACCTTCCGGTTGTCCGCGTTGTCGGGCCTCACCGTGGCCGTAAGCGTCTCCGTCTCGCCCTCGGTCAATGTCAGCTCCGTCTTGTCCAGAGTGACCTCCGTCACGTTTACCGCCTTGGCCTTCACCGTCACTGCGCAGGTGCCGGACTTGCCCTCCGCCGTCGCGGTGACGGTCGCGGTGCCGGGTCTGAGGCCATGGACGGTGCCGGCCTTGTCAACAGTGGCGACGCTCCGGTCGGACGACGACCACGCCACGGCCCTGTCGGACGCGGCTTCGGGAGAGACCCTGGCGGACAGTGCGGCAGATCCGCCCTCTATGATCTCTATCCGGGACGGGGTGACGGCCACGGATGAGACTCCGGCCGTCTCCTCCCTCTTACCGCAGGAGGTTATGAGAATGGTGGCGGCGGCAGCCGTCAGCAGCGCGCGCCGTGTGTGTGTGTGTAAAAACGCTCATATTGATTGATGTTTTGGTTATAGTCTCGTGAGTCCTATGAGTTCAGCGATGCTTTGGTAAATAACTTGGCGACCATCGGTCACCCTTTCGGTCTGTATCCCGCTCCTGCCTTGCGTCACCGGCACGGGATGTGACGCCGTGTGGCAGGCTTCAGGACAATAATAATAAAAATTTCTAAATATCAAACGAATATGCCGGATATAATGGCCGCACGACCATGCGACCGACCACCTGAACCCCTCCAACGACAGGAGCAGGGGGCGGCACCGAGCTCTCCGGGAACGATGACGCCTGACTGTCCCGCACCCGAAGGTGACGCGAGGCACAGTCAGGCGACTCTTCCGCGCCTTCCCGTTGCCCAAGGGCGCAGGGCAGAATGAAGTATGGATGAAGGAAACCCTTCGGCAACGAAAACCACACTTATCGTTGCCCAAGAGTGCAGCACGGCTCTCTTGGGCAACGCTTTCGTGCTTTATCGTCACCCGAGGGCGCAGCACGGCTCTCTTGGGCAACACTTTCGTGCTTTATCGTCGCCCAAGAGTGCAGCACGGCTCCCTTGGGCAACACTTTCGTACTTTATCGTCGCCCGAGGGTGCAGCACGGCTCCCTTGGGCAACACTTTCGTACATCTTCGTCGCCCGAGGGTGCAGCACGGCACGCTTGAGCGACACCTCCGCGCGTTTCCGCCGCCCGAAGGTACTGGGCAAAAGACGTAAGGTTGAATCTGACAAAAAAAGAAGAAGTCTCCCAAAAAAACGAGGGAGACTTCGGTCGGGTGCCCAAAGCCGGGCTCGAACCGGCACGTCTTTAAGGGACATTGGATTTTGAGTCCAACGCGTCTACCAATTCCGCCATTCGGGCATATTCAGGCAGTAGACTTTCCTTTGGAAACTTCGCACTTCCGCTGCACTTCCGCTTCAAAGGATTGCAAAGTTATTGAATTTCCTCCGATATTCCAAAACATTCAACAAAAAGCTTATGCGAAAAAACGCGTAATCCCTCTTGTTCGGCAAAAAGCACTTATACCGGATAAGTAACCTTCAAACAATAAGCCGCATCATATTAAGGAATCTTTTCGGTCTATTTCTCTTTTTTCATCAGTCATGTGCCACCGGCACACTCCTTCTTCGAAAAAGATCTATCCTCGAAAATCTTCTCTTAGAAACAGTTTTGAATTGTTTGTTTGAAGGTTAAGAGCAAGCTCTCCCCCCCCCCAGACTGTCTGAAAAGTCTCGACGAGAGCAGAAAAGTCCGTACCCCACTACAGGGGCGACAACGAATTTTCAATCCTCGGAGGTGGTAATTATACTTTTAAGACAGTCTCCCACTGCTGCCCACCTCGACAACCCGGACAAGTTCGATTGCCCTCGGTTCGACCGCTGGGTTGAGAGTGAAAAGCTTCAGGTTCGGGCGCTGGGTTGAGAGTGAAAAACTTCAGGTTCGACCGCTTCTTCCAAGTAAGATAGCGGGCGGTGCCGTCTGACTGAAGAAGCGGGAATAAAATGAAGATTTTTTCACCTCAAAGAACATTTCAAACAATTCAAAAACAGCTTCTTAATCTGAAGTAACTTATTATTTTCATGTTCCTAAACACCGCTGTCGATGCATCTTATCCGGTGGAAAGCCGTTTGGCCGGACAAACGTAACCGTTGATGTGACTTGTCCGGCGATATGCTTGTTTGCCGGACATTTTACGGTTCAGAAGGAACGGCCTTCCTGATCAGATAGGCAAAAGGTGCCTGCGCTCTGATTCACCGCGCATCATTTTTTCTGAAAAATCGATTCGGCTTATGAGGAAAACTGATTATATTTGTACGGTTTAAGCCGACAGCCACCACAAGAGTTGTGGTTTCAGGCACGGGATCCGCGACCGTCCGACTTGCGGAAACGACATAGAGCTTTTGGTCCGGAAACGGGCTGGCGAAACATATCATATTTTACGAAATTATTAAGCTCAACAAAATGAAGCACTTTTCTTTACCAAAGGACGGTGGATTGATTGAGGAGAACCTGCCTAAGAGCATTCTCCATTCCTACGAGAAGATCACCACCGAGATTTCCGATGACGCGAACATCGGAAGCGACAAGGTGGCAGACATTATTGTCAAAGCCATCAAAGACCACGAAAGGGCGGCTCTTCCGCGTCCTTTCAAACTCGGTTTGACCACAGGAACCACACCTGTGTCCCTCTACAGCAACCTGACAGAGCAGTTCAAGGAAGGCAAGGTCTCCTTCGCCAATGTCGAGGTGTTCTCCATTGATGAATATTACCCATACGGCAGCGACTCCGTCCAGAGCCGCAACCACAGGCTCCACGCCGAATTCCTTGACAATGTGGATGTCAAAAAGGAGAACGTGCATATTCCTGACGGAACAGTCTCAAAGGAAGAGGTATCCGACTATTGCGCCGAGTTTGACAAGATCGCCAGAGGTCTCGACCTGCTTGTGATCGGTGTCGGCGAAGGCGGCCAGATCGGTTTCAACGAGGCCGGCTCGTCAGAGAAGAGCCGCACACGCACCGTTCCGCTCTCATACCAGTCCAGAAAGAGACAGGCCCGCAATTTCAACGGCGACATTTCCGTCACCCCTAAGACCGCCATCACGATGGGCATCGGCACGATGATGAGCGCCCGCAGGATCATCCTTATGGCCTGGGGCGAGGACAAGGCGGCTGTGGTAAAGAAAGTCGTGGAGGGCGGCATCGATCCGGCCTGCCCTGCCACCTGGCTTCAGGAACACGACAACATCACATTCTACACTGACGAGATGTCAGCCTCTATGCTGACCAGACTCGTCGCACCTTGGATGGTCGGTCCTTGCCAGTGGACACCGAACCTGATCCGCAAGGCCGTCGTTTGGCTCTGCCAGAAGGTTCATAAGCCAATCCTCAAGCTGAAGCAGCAGGACTATTTCGAGAACTCCCTCGGAGAGCTCATCGAACTCTACGGGCCGTTCGACAAGATCAACATAGACGTTTTCAATGACTTCCAGCACACCATCACCGGATGGCCGGGCGGAAAGCCTGACGCTGACGACACCACAAGGCCTGTCAAGTCAACTCCGTTCCCTAAGAAGGTCCTGATTTTCTCCCCTCACCCGGACGATGACGTGATCTCCATGGGAGGCACATTCATCCGTCTCGTGCATCAGGGACACGACGTGCACGTGGCCTACGAGACCTCCGGTGACCTGGCAGTGCACGATGACGTTGTGCTTCAGCATATGGACGCCGCCTACCAGCTTGGATTCGGAGACAGGTTCGACGAGGTAAAGAAAATCATCGACTCAAAGAAGCCTGGTGAGCCTGAGCCTAAGGAGCTTCTCGCCATCAAGGCGGCCATCCGCCGCAGCGAGGCCAGAGGAGCGGACAGAAGCTTCGGGCTCAACGACAACACCAATGTCCACTTCCTCAACCTGCCGTTCTACGAGTCGGGCGGAGTGACGAAACTGCCTCGCACACAGAAAGACCTTGACATTATCAAGGAGCTGATCGTCAGGATCCACCCTGACCAGATCTACATGGCAGGTGACCTCGCCGACCCTCACGGAACGCACAGGGTCTGCACCGAGGCCGCCCTTGAGGCCATCGAACAGCTCAAGGAGGAAGGCAACGACTGGCTGAACGACACCACGATCTGGCTCTACAGAGGTGCCTGGATGGAGTGGGAGCTCTGGAGAGTTGACATGGCCGTTCCGCTCAGCCCTGACGAGCTCATCGAGAAGCGCCACGCCATCTTCCGCCACCTTTCCCAGAAAGACATCGTTCCGTTCCCGGGCGATGACCCGAGGGAGTTTTGGCAGAGGGCCGAGGAGCGCACACAGAACACCGCAAGGCTTTACGACGAACTCGGAATGGCTGAGTACCAGGCCATCGAGGTCTTCCTGCGGCTGAAATAACCAATCATCCATAATATGTCACCTCACCCACGGTGACATATTCAATAAAGCAAGAAAGCAAGAATAAAGAATATTTTTTATAAACTGCATCAATCATGAAAGTCATCATCAGAGACACTAAGAAAGAGGGTTCCCTCTGGGCCGCCCACCACATTGCCGCCGCCATCAAGGCAAAGGCTGAGAAGACCGACAAGCCATTCGTACTCGGACTGCCTACCGGCTCCACTCCTCTGGATGTCTATGCCGAGCTCGTCAGAATGTACGAGGCCGGAGAGATCTCCTTCAAGAATGTCATCACATTCAACATGGATGAATATGTAGGGCTTCCTGAGAGCCATCCGGAGAGCTACCACAGCTTCATGCACAAGAATCTGTTCGACAAGGTGGACGTTCCGGCCGGCAACATCCACATCCTCAACGGCAACGCTCCTGATCTCGCCAAAGAGTGCGAGGATTACGAGAAGGCCATCGTGGCTGCCGGAGGAATCGACCTGTTCCTCGGCGGAGTCGGCGAGGACGGACACCTCGCGTTCAACGAGCCGTTCTCTTCCCTCAACTCCAGGACAAGGGTCATGACCCTCACCCAGGACACTCTCGAGGTAAACTCCCGTTTCTTCGACAACGATGTGAACAAGGTTCCTAAACAGGCCATGTCAGTCGGTGTCGCCACAGTGTGTGGTGCCAAGGAGGTTCTCGTCCTCGCTTTCGGCGGCAAGAAGGCCAAGGCTGTCAAGGACGCCATCGAGGGACCTGTAAGCCACTATGTCACCCTCTCTGCCCTTCAGCTGCACGAGAATGGTGTCGTTGTGCTTGACGAGCCGGCCGCCGGTGAGCTCAAGGTCAACTCTTACCGCTATTTCAAGGCCGTTGAGGCTGCCGAGAACAAATAGTGCGTGGAGACTAACAACTTGTAAATCAGAATAATAAACATTATCCTCCCGCCATATCCGACGGGAGGATATTCATTAAAAGCCAATCAATCAGCATGTTATCCTCCACAATCATCGCGGCGCTCCTGGCCATTGGCAGCGCTTTGGGAAGCAATGGGTATGGCAATACGATAGACAGTCGCTTCGACAAGCTCAGCGACCGGACAGACAAGTACACCTTATATCAAGTCATAAGCCAACCGGACGCAGTCCCTGCCGAAGCGACCGATAACCTGGTACCAAGCCAACCGGACGCTGAGCCTGTCGAAGCGTCCTTATCTTCCAGCGAAAGTCCGGCACAGGAATATTCAGTAAAGGAACGGTGCGAGCGTTACACAATGAAAAATCAAGGACTTGAGCGGGAATATTACCTCTACCGTCCGGAAGGATTGAAGGCCGGGGCTCCTCTCGTGATAGTCCTGCACGGCTACGGCGGCTCGGCCCTCAAGGGAAAGAAAGCGATGATGGATGTCGCCGACAAGAACGGATTCGCTGTCTGCTACCCTCAGGGAATAAAGGATCCGAAAGGTAAACCGGGCTGGAATGTCCGCTACCCTTCACAGGAAGGAATGAAGACCGATGATGTCAAGTTCCTCATCGCCCTTTCCAAAGAACTCCAGAAGAAATTCGATCTCAGCCCCAAGAACACCTTTCTCACCGGAATGTCCAACGGCGGAGACATCATCTACCTGATAGCGATGCGGGCTCCGAAAGCCTTCAAGGCCATGGCCTCGATCGCCGGACTGCAGTTCAACTGGATGGAGACTGAATATTCCTACAAGCATCCGCTTCCTTTCATGGAGGTTCACGGCACACAGGACCACACTTCCGAATGGCTCGGCGACCCGGAGAACAAAGGCGGCTGGGGAGCGTACATTCCCGTTCCGGCGGCGGTCAGCAGAATCATCGCTGTTAACGGTTGTACCGAGGAATATGTCACCGAGCTTCCTCGCCGCGAGGGTCGTAACCAGGTCACCCTCTATCAGTTCAAGGCCGGCAGGCCGGCGGTGAAAGGCGGCAGACCCACCGAAGTCTGGCTCTACAAAGTCGAAGGCGGCAACCATTCCTGGTCCGACAAGGATATGGACACCTGCTCCGAAATCTGGCGTTTCTTCAGCCAGTGGATTGACTAAAATGGCTTAACTAAAAGCCACATCTCTGAGGCCACATCGCTCTGACGCCAGGCACAAATCCGCAATTCATTGAATGTCAGAAGGTGTAACATCACCTTTTGACATTCAATATTTTACAAAGCAGTGCCCTCCAAATCCGCCTGGTAGCATTTACAAATATATTCATTTACAATCAGTTGACAATTATACCCAAAATTTTGTGAATGTGGGGCAAAAAGGCTAACTTTGTGATAGTCTTAAAAAGAACTTGCAAAGATGTCCAATTACCGCATTTTCGTGGAGAAACACCCGGAGTTCCAGGTGGAGGCAAAGAGCCTCCTGGGGGAACTCAACGAGAACCTGCAGCTGGAGCTGAAAACGCTTCGGCTGCTTAATGTCTATGACTTGTTCGGATTCACGCCCGATCTTCTGGAGAAGAGCCGCTACAGCGTCTTCGGAGAAATTGTGACCGACTCTGTCACAGATTCGATCGATCTGGACGGAGCGAAGTACATCGCTGTCGAGTACCTGCCGGGCCAGTTCGACCAGAGGGCGGCCTCGGCTGTGGACTGCGTGCACCTGATCGACCCCACGGCGCGGATCAGCATAAAGAGTTCCAAACTTCTGATCGTGGACTCCGACGCCTCCGAGGAGACGCTTGAGAAGATCCGCCACTACTACATCAATCCGGTGGAATCCCGCGCGAAAGACCTGAGCAAACTGGCCGACACGGAACACGCGGCGGTCAAGCCGGTTCCCGTGCTGGAGGGATTCAGGAATATGAGCGGGGACGATCTGAAAGCATATTGCAAAAAGATGGGCCTTGCGATGAACGCCGACGACCTCGCCGAGGTTGTGAAATATTTCACCGAGGAAGGCAGGGATCCGAACGAGACCGAACTCAGGATTCTGGACACCTACTGGAGCGACCACTGCCGCCACACGACATTCACGACGGAATTGGAAAGCATCGACGTGGAGGATTCCTTCATCAAGGAGGACATCGACGGGACGATGGCCCTGTACCTGAGGATGCGCTCGGAGACAGGCCGCGAGAAGAAGGGACTGAACCTGATGGATATGGCCACAATCGGGGCGAAATACCTCAGGAAGAACGGTTTGCTGGATGACTTGGAGGTCAGCGAGGAGAACAATGCGTGCAGCATATTCATAGATGTGGATGTGGACGGGCAGACCGAGAGATGGCTGCTGATGTTCAAGAACGAGACCCACAACCACCCTACGGAAATCGAGCCGTTCGGCGGGGCCGCCACCTGCCTGGGCGGAGCCATCAGGGATCCGCTCTCAGGACGCTCCTACGTCTATCAGGCAATGCGTGTCACCGGTGCCGGCGACATCTACAAACCTGTCAGCGAGACACTTCCGGGCAAGCTCCCGCAGAAGGTCATCACCAGGAAGGCCGCCCAGGGATATTCCTCCTACGGCAATCAGATCGGTCTTGCGACAACCCACGTCCGCGAGATCTACCACGAGGGCTACACGGCCAAGAGAATGGAGGTCGGAGCAGTTGTCGGAGCGGTGAAGGCCGGGGACGTGAGAAGGGAAAGCCCTAAGGCCGGGGATGTCGTGCTGATGATCGGCGGACGTACCGGACGCGACGGAATCGGAGGAGCCACAGGTTCCTCAAAGGAACACACGGAGGAGTCCCTTGAGACTTGCGGAAGCGAGGTACAGAAGGGTAACGCTCCGGAGGAGAGAAAGTTGGAGAGGCTTTTCAGAAGGCCTGAGGTCACGAGACTGATAAAGAAATCGAATGACTTCGGAGCCGGCGGAGTGAGTGTCGCCATCGGTGAGCTTGCCGACGGGCTGGACATCTACCTTGACCGTGTTCCGGTGAAATACAGCGGAATGAACTCCACGGAACTGGCCATCAGCGAGTCCCAGGAGCGTATGGCCGTCGTAGTGGAAGCCAAGGACGAGGAGGAATTCAAGGCGCTTTGCCATTCAGAGAATATCGAGGTGACGCACGTGGCCGAGGTCACCGACACCGCCAGAATGAGGATGTTCTACGGCGACAAGGTCGTTGTGGATCTCACCAGAGCGTTCATCGACAGCGCCGGTGCGAAGCATTATTCAAAGGCCACTATCGGAGCGGTCGAGGACAGGGATCCGTTCTTCCGCGACGTTCCGGGCAAGAACCTGAAAGAGAGAATGTTCGCCAACCTTCAGGATCCGAACGTGACCTGCCAGAAAGGCCTTATAGAGATGTTCGACTCCACCATCGGCCGTTCCACCGTGCTGATGCCGTTCGGAGGCGAGCTACAGACCACCGAGACCCAGGTCTCAGTGCAGAAACTTCCGGTCAAGGGTTATACCGACACAGCCAGCATGATGGCGTTCGGCTTTAACCCTGACATCTGCGACTGGAGCCCTTACCACGGTGCGGCATATTCATTCATCGAGGCTTGCAGCAAGGTCGTGGCGGCGGGAGGCCATTGGGAGACAATGAGATTCTCTTGCCAGGAATATTTCGAGAGGATGACTGCCGACCCGAAGGTCTGGGGCAAGCCGACCGCGGCTCTGCTCGGGGCGCTGAAGATGCAGAAGGAGCTTGGGCTGGCTTCCATTGGAGGCAAGGATTCGATGAGTGGATCCTTCGAGACCGAGGACGGGACAATCCACGTACCGCCGACCCTTATCGCGTTCGGTATCACTCCGGTAAAGGCTGACAAGGTGATCTCTCCGGAACTCAAATGGGAGGGAGACCGCCTCTACCTTGTGAAGCATACGCCTCTCGCCAACAAGATGCCTGACACAGAGCAACTCAAGAGGAACTGGAATCATATTCAGGAAAAGATAGAGGACGGCACGATCGTGGCCGGTTGGGCGGTAGGATTCGGTGGAGTGGCAGAGGCGCTTTGCAAGATGAGCTTCGGCAACGCGTTCGGGTTCGACGTCAACCTTTCTGAGGACGAGCTGTTCAATCTAAGCTATGGTTCCATCGTGGTGGAGACCGACGGCAGCGCGCTTGATTTCGAGAACGCGGTCGAGATCGGCACCGTAACTTCCGGTGAGGACGGCAACGTCCGTGTGAACGGGACCAAACTTTCCATCTTCGAGATGATGGATTTCAACGCGTCGCTCTTCGAGAAGGTTTACCCCGCAGTCAGCAAGCCAGACTTCAAGAGGCTGCTGCCTAAGGGCATGGAGGGTGTGAAGCCGTTCAAGGCAAAGAAGGCGGATCTTGAATATAAGGGACCGAAGGTCGATAAGGTTATCGCCTACCTTCCGGTGTTCCCGGGCACAAACTGCGACTACGATTCGGCGAAAGCTTTCCGCAAGGCGGGAGCCGAGATCCGCACTTCCGTGTTCCGCAACCTTTCGGACAAGGATGTGTTCGAGTCAATCGCCGAGATGAAGAAGAACATCGAGGATTGTCAGATCCTGATGCTCAGCGGTGGCTTCTCCGCCGGTGACGAGCCGGACGGAAGCGGCAAATTCATCGCCAATGTACTGAACAACAAGGACATCGCGGAGGCGATCGAGGGACTGCTGTCCCGTGGTGGTCTGATTTTAGGAATATGCAATGGTTTCCAGGCACTTGTGAAGTCGGGTCTGCTGCCTTACGGTGAGCTCGGGAAGGTGACCAAAGACTCCCCTACTCTGTTCCGCAATGACATCAACAGGCACATCTCGCAGATGGTGACGACCCGTGTGGCTTCCACAAACTCTCCTTGGCTCAAGGGGATGGCGATCGGGGATGAATATGCTATTCCGGTGAGCCACGGTGAGGGCAAGTTTGTGGTCAGCGAGGAACTCGCGCGTGAGTTGTTCGCCAACGGGCAGGTGGCGTTCCAGTACGTTGATCCGCTGACGGACGAGCCTACGATGGAGTCGCCTTACAATCCGAACGGATCTTACTATGCCATCGAGGGCATCATCAGCCGCAACGGGCAGATTCTGGGGAAGATGGGTCACAGCGAGAGGTACGAAAGGAACCTGTTGAAGAACATAGAGGCCGACCTCGAGCAGCCACTGTTCGAAAACGCCGTCAGGTATTTTATCGGGTAATAAATGAAGAGGAATATCATTCACGATGGGGTGTCCATCAAGATCTTCGAGACGGACGACCCGCAGAAGGTGATCATACATTTCACGGATGAGATCACGGCGTTCAACAAGATCAAGAAGGCGGTGATCAAGGACAAGGGGATCTACTGCAACGGAATCTCCTGCGAGATCTCCAGACTGCTGCAGAAGGGAGGAGTGCCCACGCACTTCATCGAGCAGATCTCTGACACTGAGCAGCTTTGCTGGAAATCACAGGTGATCCCGATGGAGGTGATCGTCAGGAATGTGATCGCCGGCTCGATGGCACAGAGGCTTGGGCTGGAGGAAGGTATCATCCCTAAGGAGCCGGTCTATGACCTCTGCTACAAGTCGGACATCCTCTGCGACCCGATCATCAACGACTACCACGCCGTTGCCCTCGGCCTCGTGAGCAAGGAAGAACTTGAACGGATATATTCATTGACAAAGCAGGTCAACAGCATCCTGACCCCGGTCTTCAAGGAGATCGGCATCACCCTGGTGGACTTCAAGATCGAGTTTGGCCACCTGTCGGACGGACGGCTCGTGATGAGCGATGACATCACTCCGGACAGCGCCCGCTTCTGGGACATCGCCACCGGCGAGAGACTCGACAAGGACCGTTTCCGCAGGGACAACGGCCACGTCGGCGAAGCCTACAGGACGGTCTACGAGCGTCTGACCGGCAAAAAGATTGACTGACAACTATTTATTATTTCTGAATATGAGACCACTATTTCTGACAAATACTCTTACTCGAACGAAAGAGCTTTTCAAGCCGATCCAACCGGGACACGTGGGAATGTACGTCTGCGGGCCTACGGTCTATGGAGAGGCTCACCTCGGACACGCCCGTCCGGGAGTAACCTACGATGTCCTTTTCAAACTGCTCAGGCATCTTGGCTACAAGGTCCGCTACGTGCGGAACATCACCGACGTGGGACACCTTGAGCACGACGCCGACGAGGGAGAGGACAAGATCTCCAAGAAGGCAAGGCTGGAACAGCTTGAGCCTATGGAGGTTGTGCAGACCTACACGTTCCGCTACCACGAGGCGATGCGCCTGCTGAACGTGGCGCCGCCATCCATAGAGCCGAGAGCCTCGGGGCACATCATCGAGCAGATCGAGACCGTCAAGAAGATTCTGGACGCAGGCTACGCCTACATCTCCAACGGATCCGTGTACTTTGACGTGGAGAAATACAACAAGGATCACCACTACGGAATCCTTTCCGGGCGCACTCTGGACGACACCCGTGAAGGAACACGCACACTTGACGGACAGAGCGACAAGAAGGCTCCGTACGATTTCGCCCTTTGGAAGAAGGCTGAGCCCGAGCACATCATGCACTGGCCAAGTCCGTGGAGCGAAGGCTTCCCGGGATGGCATCTGGAGTGCTCCGTGATGGGCGAGAAATATCTCGGCAACGAGTTCGACATCCACGGCGGCGGAATGGATCTGATGTTCCCTCACCACGAGTGCGAGATCGCCCAGAATGTGGCCAGCCGCCACACACAAGGCGTGCACTACTGGGTTCACAACAACATGATCACGATCAACGGCCAGAAGATGGGCAAATCCCTGGGCAACTTCATCACCCTGCCGCAGCTGTTCAGCGGACAGCACGAGAAACTCACGCAGGCATATTCCCCGATGACCGTCCGCTTCTTCATCCTCCAGGCGCACTACCGCAGCACGCTGGATTTCAGCAACGAGGCACTGCAGGCTGCCGAGAAGGGTCTGAAGAGGGTGATGCAGGCGGCGAAGGATCTGCGTGCGTTGGCTTCGGCGGCAGGAATCACTGACACGGCCAAGGGCACGGAAGGCGATCCTGTGGACGCGATGCAGTACGGCGAGTTCATCACCGCCACGGCTCCTGACACCTGCCCGGCGACTTCCGAGGAGGTCAAGGGAATATTCAATGCTGTCTATGAGGCGCTTTGCGATGACCTTAACACGCCGATAGCGCTGTCGCACATCTTTGACGCGGTACGCCTTGTCAACTCCGCCAAGGCTGGAGAACTAAAACTGAGCAAGGGTGATTTGGAGACTCTGACACAGCTTTTTGATGACATCGTGTTCGGTGTCCTCGGCCTGAAGGACGAGTCCGCCGCCGAATCCGACAAGGGTCAGGAGATTGTCTCCGGACTGATGGACATGGTGCTTGAGGAACGCGCCAAGGCCAAGGCAGCGAAGGACTGGGCGGCCAGCGATGCCATCCGTGACCACCTCAAGGCCCTCGGCATCACCGTAAAGGACACCAAGGACGGAGCCGAGTGGAGTATTCAATAAAAACAGACAATATGAAACATAGGTATATTTCCGTCTCGGTGATGTGCTCCAACCTTATGAACCTGGGGCAGGATATCAAGACGTTGGAAGAGAACGGCGCGGACATGCTGCACATCGATGTGATGGACGCTCATTTTGTTCCTAATCTCACATTCGGGCCGGACTTCATAAAGGCTATGCAGGCAGTCACGACAATGCCGGTGGACGTTCACCTTATGGTCGATGATCCGGAGCTCATAATGAGCAAGTTCCCGGTCCGCAAAGGCGACATAGTGTCCCCACACATCGAGGTCAAGAAAGATTACCGCGCGCTGGCAGCCAAGGTTCATGAGGCAGGAGGGCTTTTCGGCCTTGCGGTCAACCCGGAGACCGATGTGGAAGCCATCAAGGAGTATCTTGACGTGCTTGACACGGTCACCCTGATGCTTGTGCACCCAGGAGCCGCAGGTGCTAAGATGGTGGACGGGATCATGGACAAAGTCGCCGGAATGCGCAGATTCCTCGACAGCAACGGCCGCGAGGACATCCTCATCAGCGTTGACGGAAGCGTCAGCAATGAAAGGGCCAATCTCATGGCCGGAATGGGAGCCGACATATTCGTAGGCGGCACCGCGGGAATCTATAGAAAAGGGATGGCTCTTTCCGAGACCATCCCTGAAATGCGGGCCGCCATAGATTTCTAGAAGTGGGATATTCGCCGACCTTACTCCACGTTTCGGAATCCGGAATAGTCCGTCTGAAGCGTGGAGCATTTATATTCATTGACCACTCCGCCGCCCGGGATGGTCTGCGTGGCGCGCACCTCCCAGTTCTGAACCTTGGTCGGATCGCCACCCGGAGCCTCTATGTACCAATAGTACTGCGGCGTGCTGCGTGACCATGTCGCCGTCTTGCGTCCCAAGTCATTGTAGAAGAACGAGATGGCGCAGACATCCCCGATTTCGGAAGGAACCTGTTTGAAGTCTCCGACCTTTTTCCCGTCCTGGAAGAGTTCGACTTTCCAGTTGTCCTCGTCGCTGTTCCAGATGGATGCCACGAAGCAGCCCTTGAGTCCGGAGAAACCCGGCGCCTGGGCGCCTTTCGGGCCGATGCCGCCTTCCGTCCATGAATATTCATACTCACCGGAAGGATGACCTTCCGCTCCGCCGTAGATCTGGTTGCCGTCATAGACACGCATCTGGAGATCAGGCGACTCGCCTGTACCTTTCGCCAGCCAGTTTTTCATCGTCTTCCCGGAGACTTCGTAAACGCTGTAGCCGTTCGGAGAGCCGGCAAGGTTGAGGTTGCAGCTCCACCAAGCGCCGCAGGCCGCTCCATGAATATGCTCGTAAACGGGAGTGCCTCCCTTCGTGACATAGTCATGATGGATGAAATTCTGCGCGTAATGCGTGTGACCGATCATCACGTGCGCCTCGTGGAAGTCCGTAAGGCAGTCCATTGCTGCGGCCATGTTCTTGATCTTGTCCGGGTTGTCCTTGTCGGCGTTGTGACGGAACTGGATGTGGGCGCAGAAGACAATCATCTTTTCCTCCTTGTCCTTCACAAGGGCAAGGTCTGACTTGAGCCATTCCAGCTGCCGGTCGGAAATGTTGTCGGCATATTTCCAGGTCTTGCCGTTGGTCGTCGTAACAGCCACGTCGTCCATAACCACAAAGTGAACGTCTCCTCTGTTGAACGAGTAGTCCGTGGGGCCGAAGAGGTCGACGTAGGTCTGTGTGGCCGTGTAGTCATCAACGCAGGCCGCGTCATGGTCGTGGTTGCCGACACAGTTGTAGATCGGGAGATAATCCCCAGACTCCAGCGCGAACCCCGAGAGGGCCTTGTGCATCGGCCCCCACTGCACCGTGTTGTCAAACGTCAGGTCGCCGAGGGTGACAGCGTAGGCATTCAAGTACTTTCCCTTGGCCTGTGACTCGGACAAGAATCTATTGAGATCCGGAAGCGTCTCAGTCTCGAACCTGTGGACATCAGAGTCCGTCTTGCACTGAGGATCCCCGATCATCACCAGAGTGAAATCCTTCTCGGGAGCGTCAAGCGGCTCCAGCACGAAATCGTTCCTGTTCTGCCGGCTCCTGTCAATCGGGGTCGTGGAATAGAACAGAGGAAGTTTCGTGACTGGATCCAGCGCCGTCTTGTACTCCGCCGGAAGCGTGTAGTACACATTCCTGCACTTCTCGTCCGCCACAAACTGGTAAACCCCGTTCCTGTCCGTCACCGTGAAAGTGTACCCGTCCGTCACCGGCACCCCCGCGATGCCCTTTCCTGTCCGGGAGTCCTTGACCAAACCGACAAGATTATTGGAGATCAAGGTCTTCGTGCCGTTGATGACCAACCCTTTCTTGTTTTTATGAAAGCATGGGGCATCGCTTGCAGGCTCAGCATAAGCGACCGCCCCCGAAATGAGGGCAGTCACGAACAACAGGCTGAAAACAAAATTTCTGACCATTTCAGACGACTATTTATACTTTACCCAAGTGGCTTTCTCATCGAGGAACTTCTTGACCTCGATGGCTCTGTCGCAGCAAAGGAACTCGGCACCGAGATACACGCCCAACATGATGTCCTCCGGGGTTCTCGAAGGCCAAAGGGAGACTGAAAGTCCGGCCTCCTTGGCTTTCTTCACGGCCGAACGGGTCGTTCCGTTCATGTTGCAGCCGATTCGTTTGATGCCCATGGCCTCCGCCTCGGCGATGGTCTCGTCACACACAGGCTTGCTGAATATCATGAGCATGTCCACGTCCGGATGCAAAGAGCGCATCATGTTCAAGGCTGTCTTGCTGCTGGACGTGAAGAGGTAAGTGGAGTTGGCCGGCTTGTTCGCCATCACCATCTTGTACAGCTTGTCGCAATATTCACGCAACCTTTCGGTCGGATAACTTGAAGCGGGAGATGTCTTCATCTCGAACTCCACATAAAGTCCGTCCTTGGTGTCGAGGAACTTCATGAGCTCGTCGAGGAAGAGGATCTTGTTGCCCTGCAAAGTCTTGAGCTCACGGATTTCAGCCGCTGTCATCGACTCGACCTTGCCTTCGCATCCGGTAAGCCTTGTGAATGTCTCGTCGTGATTGACAACGAGCTGGCCGTCCTTGGTCATTCTGATGTCGGTCTCGTAGCCACGCATTCCCTTCTCATAGCAGGCCTTAAAGGCTGGGAGGGTGTTCTCATCGAACTCGAAACGGCTCGCGCGGTGAGCGAAGAATGTGACTGTCTGGCTCTGTGCGAACATCGGGACAGACGCCGCTGAAAGGAAGAGAGCCAGCACTAATTTTGAGATTCTCATATTTAATTTTATTTTTTCAAATCGGCAAGCCTCCCATCGGAAAGCTTGCCGAAAACAATTCGATTATTATACCGTCAAGGCTTATACATCCTTGACAATCACACTAAAACTCGGAATAATCCGTGGTGAGCCTGTTGGTCTTGAACTCCATTGAGCCACCGTTCGGGAAGTTGTGCACAGCGCGGACCTCCCAGTTCTGCTCCTCGGAAGGATTGCCGGACTCAGGGGTGTAGTACCAGTAGTGGCTGGCGGTCGAGTTGCACCATGTGGCGGTGTTCTTTCCCTTGTCGTTATACCAGAACGCACAGATAGCCATGTTGGACATTCCAGCATTAGCTCTGGTAAAGTCCCCGACCTTCTGGCCGTTCTGCCAGAATTCAAGAGTCCAGTACGTGTCGTCATCATCGAACACCTCAGCCACGAAGCTGTTCTTGAACGCGGCGTTGGCCTTCAGTTTGATTGAGGAACTGATATTAAGGTTGGTGTACCAGTTGATCCAGTTCTTGGTCGTCTCAGGATTGTTCTCCGAACCGAATTCCTGGTTACCGTCATAGATTCTCATCTGATAACCGGCGTCACGGTTGGTCGGCTTGAGGATCCAGTCTGAGATCTTGTTGCCGTTGACCCTATAGATGTTGTATCCGTTAGGAGCGCCGGTCACATTGGAGTTGGAACTCCACCACGCGCCGCACGCGGCACCATGAATATGTTCGTAGATATCCTTGCCATTCACATCCTTATGGATATAGTTCTGCGTGTAATGTGTATGGCCGACCATGATGTGTGCCTCGGCGAAGGTGCTCAGCATTTTCATGACCTCGGCATAGTGTCCCTTGGAATCATTGCTTCTGAGCGGCTGGTGAGCGCAGAAAAGGATGAGCTTAGACTCAGGGTTCTCGACATTGGCGATGTCCTGCCTGAGCCAATCCATCTGGGTGTCAGTCAGCTCATTGGTGTAGTTCCAAGTCTTGCTGTTAGGAGAGGAGTTTGACGAGAGTGTGCTGACAAACACATTATCCATCACCACGATGTGTGTGTTGCCACGGTCAAACGAGTAGTCGGTCGGGCCGAAATGCTTGACATATTCCTCCATCGAGTTGTAGTCGTCCAATTCTCTGTTTCCTGAAGCCTTGACACGAGAGTTGTGGTCATGGTTTCCGGCGCAGTTGAAGATAGGAAGATACCTGCCACCAATGACAATGTTCTTCATGGTTCTGACCATAGGGTCGAACATATAAAAGGAATCAAATGTGATGTCACCCAATGTCAATGCATATACATTCGGAGAATAGGTTCCACTCTCCATAGTCCTGCGGATGTCCGGGATAGTCTCACCCAAGAATCTGGCCGCCTCGTTGATGACCTGGCACTGAGGGTCGCCAATCATAAGAATCGTGAAGTCAGTCTCCGGAGCGTCAAGCTTCTTGAGTTTGAAGTCACACCTGTAAGCCTTTCCCGGGGTCATTATGCCCGGGGAATAGAACATCGGAAGATGGTAAGTCTCGTCAAGCGGAATCTGGTACTCGGCCGGGACGGTCATATACACGTTACGAGACAGTTGGTTTCTCGTCATCTGATAGACTCCGTTCGCGTCTGTCTTGACAAACTGGTAGCCGTCTGTGACAGCGATTCCAGCGATTCCTTTACCGGATTTCTCATCTGTGATGACACCGGCAAGATCCACTCCTGTACCGAGAGCCGTTCCGTTGATACTGGTCTCGGTAAGCTCCGAGAGAACAGGATCCTTGGCATCCCCTCCCACTGGAACAGTCTCCTCATTCTTGTCGCAGCCGGCAAGTACAGATGCCAGTAGCGCTGAGCAAATAAGATAAGTTATCTTTTTCATATTCAATTCAATTGTTAATTCCAACCGTAGTTCTGTCCGATCTTAGGATTAAGAGTCAGCGCCGTTGTCGGGATAGGGCGGCAGTACATCTTGTCTTCCCACTGGAGGTCGTACCTGTAAACAAGATAACCATCCTCGATGTACCAGTCGGTGTCCTTGGCTGTGGATTTGTTGGAAATCGGGTAGTTCGTGGTAGAGTTTGTATTTTCCTCGGAAACCTCTCTGCTGAATGTGTAAGTCTGACCTTCGAAATCCATGTCAGCGCCATCCCCGACATAGATACCCTTCCAGCCCATGTAGTCATGTCTGCGGGCGATCAAATCACCCTGGCCGTAACGATAGACATCCAGCTGACGAAGTCCGCCCTCAAATGTAAGTTCGGTGACTCTCTCACGACGGATCTCAAGGGCGATGTCAAGGTCCCCCTTGGTGTACATCGGGTGATTGAGATTCTTTGTATAGTAATCATAAAGCCATTCATCCCTTGAATAGTCACCGCTGCCAGGATAGATGTTAGCGATACCGGCGCGGGTACGAAGGGCACCTACAGTCTGGTTCCAAATGGTTTGATCCATCTCGCCAAGTTCGTTCTTAGCCTCGGCATAGTTCAGAAGGACTTCCGCATAACGGACAATCGGGAGGGAGTTCTCGTCAATGGAGTTCTGGAAATGTGTCTCATCCGGAACAGACCACTTTGTAAGCATATACCCGGTCTTGCAGAATGAGAAATCTATCTGCTCATTCGGCTGAGATGCATTGATAATCGCATGTCCCGGACCGAGAACAGTGGCGGCAAGACGTGGGTCACGTCCCTCGAATTCCTCGGTGATGAGTTTCCTGTCATCTCCGGCGGCCACATCGATAGGCTTTCCGTCCGTCGTCATGAACATATCCACAAGATCCTTTGTTCCAGAGTATTGCTGTCCCAGAGTGGATGAGTGGAAATATCTTGTGAGACTATGGCGGACATTAAGTTCCCCGCTGTATGAACGTCCCCAGATGACTTCATCCTTCTGGAGCGCGCTGCTCAGGAAGAGAGAAGGATAATCCTTCACGAGAGAGAAGCCGCCCTGATCCATGACTGTCTTCGCACAGCTCGCCGCAAGCCTGAGGAGATCGTCAACGGTCTCATATTCATTGGTCCAAGGCTTTCCGGTTGCCGGATTGTTCGGCACGTTCATCCTGAAAGTGGCCTCGTAAAGGAAGTATCTTGAGGCAAGCGCGTTGACCACGAACTTGTCGATGCGGACACGTCCGTCAGTGTGGAACTTGCCGGCCATGCAGTTCGTGGCGGCGAACTCCAGATCTTCCCTTATCTTATGGAATACATATTCCCTGTCATCCCTGGGACCGTACAGAATTGTGGTGTCGTTAGGCTGAAGATACTTGTCAACCCATGGCACATTGGAGAATGAGTTCACCTTCGACACATATTTCATGGCTCTCCAGAAACGGGCCACACCTTCGTAGTGGTTGTAGATGTCCTCACTAACGTTGGTTTTGGCCTTGTCCATCCTGCTGAGCATATAATTCACTCTTCTAAGGAAGCTCCAGTCACCATTGGCCCATCCTGTCTGTTTGGATGAGTCCCAGTTAGCGGACGGACGATAGAAGTCACTGCTGGTCTTCGTCGCGATAAGGTCATTGTAGGCATCTCCGCCGGTGGTTTCGGAATAGTTCGGAAGCCAGGATTGTATCATACCGTTGGCGTACATTTCCAGCTCCGACTCACTTGCAAAGTAAGACTCCGCGCTGAACTTGTTGATCGGCTCTCTGGTAAGGAAACCTTCACAAGAGACCAACCCGGACAACATCAGTGTGCCTGTCAGTAAATATATTATTTTTTTCATCATTATCTACGTGTTTATTAGAATGTTAAACCGACACCGAATGTAATGGTTCTGAGCATAGGGTATGACATACCGTCACCGATACCACTCAGACCGATGTTCGAGGTACTGTCGAAGTCCGAGTCACCGACACCGATGCCTTCAGGGTCAAACATATCCGTGTGCTTGAACATAGGAGACCAGGTCCAGAGGTTTTCCATCGAGCAGTAAACCCTTAATCCCTGGATATTGGCCTTTTCAAGCATCTTCTTAGGGAATGAGTAATCCACCGTGAGGTTCTTCAGACGGATGTAAGCCGCGTTCTGAAGATAGTGGTCATTCTCCACAGTCAGAGGGCCGACGTTACGGTTGGCGCTATAGCCGACTCGTCTTGACCAGTAAGGATTCTTGTCGTAGTTTGTCACAACCCAGTTCTCTGTGCTGTAGTCAATCTGAGCATAGTTGTCTCCGGTCTGTGTCTTCATCAAGTAACCACTGTAAGGTCTGTTGTACTGACCCCAAAAGTAAGCCGTCTCGACCATAGGATACCAGTCACGCTTGCCGACACCCTGGAAGAACATCGACAGACCTATGCCGTTCCACTTGAAATCAAGGTTGATACCGTACTGATAACGAGGTGTTGTGTTACCGATCCTGTCAAGATCGCCCCAATCGTCAAGCGTACCCTTGCCGTAGTCGATCTTACCGTCACCATTGAGGTCAAGGAACTTGAGGTCTCCGGCGTAGGCGCGGAAGTTTGATCCGTTCTTGTGGTAGGAATCCGTGGCCCAGGCATTAGCTTCCTTATTTGAGCGGAATATTCCGTCTGTGCGGAATCCCCAGATCTCACCAAGTTCCTTGCCGGTGTAGTAGTCAAGGATGTCACCGGAAGTGGAGGTGTATTCATCAACCCAGGTTCTGGTGTCCCAAATGCTTCCCTTTATGCTGTAATTGAAGTCCTTTCCCGCAAGTTTGAATGAATCTCTCCATGACAGGGTCGCCTCCCAACCTTTGGTCTGCAAGGCGGCGAAATTACCCTTAGGAGCACTGGCACCGTAAATCTGCGGCAACTCGTATCCCACGGTGATAAGGTCAGTGGTGTTCCTTACATAATAGTCACCCGAGAACGAGAGTCTGCTCTTGAGTATGTCAAAATCCAAGCCGACATCGTAGGTGGTCACAGTCTCCCAGGTAAGAGTTGAAGGAACCACAGCAGGGTTCTTGGTGTAGTTCACATATCCACCATCGAAGATAACGCTTGACTTGCTGATTCCCATCGTCTCAAGGAAAGAGTACGGAGAGATCGTACCGTTGCCGAGGGAACCGTAGTTGGCGCGCAGCTTGAGGTTCTCCATCCAGCCCTTCGACCATTTCATCCAAGGTTCCTCAGACACACGCCATCCGATTGAGAATGACGGGAACAGACCCCACTGAGAATTTGACGGGAATTTTGAGGATCCGTCATAACGGGCGGAGGCCTCGAAAATATACCTTCTGAGGAAGGTGTAGTTGGCACGGCCGAAGAAACCGATTATTCCATAACTGCTGTCGTTCTGCTCGACCTTCATCTCGCCGTCAAACAACTCGAACGAGTTATACATTTCAGGGATGAGCATTCCCAACCTTTGCAGGTAATTCCTGTCATACCTGTAGTCTTCAAGGTTCCATCCGCCGACTACATTCAAGTCATGCTTCTCATTCAGTTTCGGAGTCCATGTGAGAACCGCGTTGGCTGTGATGTAGTCCGTGTCATAGGTCCAACGGCTCTTGTAGGAACCGGCCTGGGTGACATATTCTGTAACGACACCAGGCTTCGCGTAGAATGTCAACGGAGCGCGGTAACGCTCTCTCCAGCGTCGGGTAGCCTTGTAGGAGAAATCGCCGCGTACCTTGAGCACTTCCGGAATGATGTCGATTGTGGCTCCAAGAGTGGTGTTCAAGACAAGGTTCGAGTCATCCTGACCGGTGTTTCCCTCAAAGAAAGAGGCGTAAGCCGTCTTCACACCCGAAAGCGACCAGGTGCCGTCCTCGTTGTAAGGCACAAACACAGGCTGGCCGTGCTGGTCAATCTGGTGTCCGATGGCGGAAGTGTTGGAGAACATAGGCTGGTTGGACTTGCTGCGGAACACCGAAGTGTTGTTGTCGATCGCCAACCACTTGTTGATCTGAAGCTTGGCCTTGGCGCGGATGTTGAACGTGTTATAGTTCTCGTCTCCGATCTTGTAGATTCCACCCTGATTGAAATACCTTCCGGTAAGGTTGTAAGTGAGTTTCTTTGTCGAGCCCCTGACACCGATGTCATGGGTAGTCGCGGTCGTGTAGTCTTTATAAACGTGATCAAGCCAGTTGTAGCTTCCGAAATAGAGGTACTGACCCGCACTTCCGACTCCACCGTAGATCGAATCATACCCGGCATTCCTCAAAGCCCTGAAGGTGTCAAGGTAGGTTGTGCCGGACATCGCGATGTTGTTGGTGTTCATTGTTGTCGGCACCTTTCCGGAAGATCCCGGCACACGGTCGTCATTGCCATAGAACTCATAGAACGCATCTGTCCACTCCAGACCATCGGTGACGATGTTGTCCTCCCACTTCACAATTCGGCTGTTGAGCGAGAACGCTCCGTTGTAGGTGACGGTGATCTTGTCGGTGTCGGCATTCTTTGTCGTCACGAGGATAACTCCGTAGGCGGCACGGGCTCCATAGATGGCTGCGGAAGAAGCGTCCTTCAGCACGGCTACAGTCTCGATGTCCGCAGGGTTGACCTGTGAGAGGCTACCCTCGACTCCATCGATCAGGACCAAGGCAGACCCCTCGTTTCCGATGGAGTGCTTTGAACCCGCGGCACTGCTGCTGAAGTTCTTACGGGTGTTGTATGACGTTCCGTTGCCTCGGATGTAGATGCTTCCCGAGTGCGTGGCCTTACCATCGGTCTGTACAATGTTGAGACCGGCGATCTGTCCCTGAAGGGAGCGGGTCACGTTAGCGTTCGGACGGTCGCCGATGGCTTCACCGTCAAGGTTCTCCACCGAGCCTACGAGCTGGGTCTTCTTCAAAGTACCGTAACCCACGACAACCGTAGCCTCAAGCATCTGGTTGTCTTCCTCAAGCAGGAAATCGATTTTCGATCTCTGGCCGACTGTCATCTCTTGGTCCTTGTAGCCGATGATCTGGCATACGAGAACATCCTCAGGCTTTGCCTGGATGGAATATTTTCCATCAATGTCCGTCGAGACTCCATTGGTGGTCCCTTTGACCATCACTGTAGCCGCGATAAGCGGTTCGTTGGTCACCGCATCCTTGACCACTCCAGACACCGTGACCGTCTGGGCGGCCACATTGAACGCGCTGAAGAGTGCCACCTGGACGGAGATGACAACAAACAGTATTTTCTTGTAAAGTTCCATAATGTTTTCCAAAAGATTTACTTCTCTCAAAAGATTTGATTGAATGTTGCTTGCTGTGGATTTGCACTGAACCATCTCTTTCCGGACAATCTCTTTGGAACGCTGATGCGGGAGTTGTTATCAACTTATGGTGTCATATATGGTGTCATATATTATGTATTTTTGTCAAACTGGCTGTTTAATAAAAAAAGCAGATGACGGCAACTCCAAAATAACTTTGGGATACGCCAAATGCTGATCCTAAATCGGTACAAATTTAAGAAATGTTTTTCATAATCCATCCATTTTATTCCGGAAACTTCCCCTATCATCCCTTATTCACCGATTTCATCATAAACATATTCATCAAACAGCCAGTTTTATTATTTCAGGAAAGCGCAAAACGTTGCAATTCTTAAAAGTATTTACTAATTTTGCGGCTGGATTTGCATCTGGAGTCAGTATCTGGATTCGTAAAAATATTTCTGATGCGCAACGGGGAGTATTCGTAATAATCTCTGTTATTTTATTTTTTATCTCTTTTCTTACATCCGACAACATAATATTTCTGATGTAACGCAAGTTTGATTACACGTTTAACGAATCAGATGAATTTAAAAGTATGAAATCTATCAAGTTTATAGTCGGCGCTCTCGCCGGGGCAGCCCTTCTCCTCACCGCTTGTCAGGAGGAGATCCCCGCTGGCGAGGACCAGTCAAAACCGGTGCCTGGTGACTTCCGCTACGACGCGGAGAACAGCACAGCCGACGCCCTTGCTTTCCGCTGGAACGCAGGGCAGACCGTCGCCGCCGGCGCGACATCCTACAGCATTGAAGTGTGCGACGATCCGAATGACGCCGTGAATATGTACGATGACGTCATCCAGACCATCAAAGCGTCAGCCGTCGGCGCTGACGGCGTGGCAAGAGCCACTTTCACAAAAGGTATCAGCGAATATACCGAGAAACATGTCCGCCTCCGTGTCAACTACGGATCGGTCTTCACCCCATGGATATTCGCTACGGACTCAGAGGGCCAGCCGGCCGTGTTCGTGACCGGCCACGGAATCAAGGATCTCAAGAAGCCTTCCGTCGAGAACATAAAACTTTCCGACTGTCCTGAGAACGGTACGGAGTTTACTGTGAAGGCAGACCTTTCAGCCGTGGCGTCCGCCAGCAGGCTTATCGTCCTGCTTGTAGACTACACTACCCAGAAGGCGTTGGTTACAGAAGTGATCGATCCGTCAGCCACAACAGTTTTCGAGCGGACATACAAAGACCTCACCAACGGCAAGTTGTATCAGGTGAAGATGCTCGCCGAATATGATGTCACCGGTGAGGCCACCCATGTGGCCGAATGGACTCTGGCCGAGGGCGATGCCATCAATGATGAGGGAGAGACCGTGAAGTCAGGAGTCATCCAGTGCGGAAAGGGATTTGTATTCATCAACGGAGTCCCTCCGACAGTAAGACTCGCTTCAAAACTCTCCGGACAGCTCGTTTTCGAGTGGTCAGAGTACGGATTCGACAACATCGCGAAAGATGCAGCCATCCCTGTAAAGGTGGCGCTGTACAAAGACAAGGACTGCAAAGATCTCGTCTATGGGTGGACAATTCCAAAATACGAACTTATAAGATCGAACGTTGTTGACCTTGCAGCCGAAAAAAGGCAGCCTAAGATAGCATTCTCCAATCTTGAACCTAACACCAAGTACTGGTTCACTTGTCAAGACATGGAGTCAGGTCTTCTCTCAGATGCGCTTGAGGCTCAGACAGCCAACTTCGACATCGTGAAAGTAGGGACAAACAAAGTGAAGGCCGGCGAATATGCTCTCTCCGAAAACTTCAGCGAACTATACTTCGGTGGATATGCGATGGATTTCTCTCCATCACCAGGCAACAACGGCAATACAGAGGCTCACCCGACCATTGGAACATGGGACAACGCCAATCTTGTGTGGACTGATGGAAATCACGGTTTCTTCAACACTCTCGGAAAGCAAGGGGCGGTTCAGACCTCCCGTTTCAAGGATTGGGCAATCATTCACGGTCTTAAGAACGGTACCGGAGCATCTGTCCCGGGCGACTGCTGCATCCGTACAGGTATGTTTCAGATGGGTGCATCCTCAGGAATACCTATTGTGTTCACCCCGGAACTCACCAACCTCGAAGGACTCGCCACAGTCACTCTTACATTCTCCGCATCATCGATGTGGGAAAAAGGTGAAATAAAAGAGGCCGGCAGCGCCGACTTCAAATCAATAGCCGTCTATACCGCGACTGGCGGACAAGCCAACAAATCCAAATCCACAGATTACGGTACACTTACAGGAGCCGTTGTCAAAGAAGTAGCTGTCCTTGACCGTCCTGCGACGGCCGATGGACTTCCTAAAGTGGACGACAAGTCTGTTCCCGCCTGGGAAACCAAGACCGTCTCAATCAAGAATGTCGCCCCAGGTACCCGTATCGGCATAGGAGCGGTACGTCCTGACGGCAAGACCGGTAACCAGCGCTGGCTCCTCAACATGGTTCAGGTGAAAGTTACCTCCTACGGTGTTCCTACGCTTGAAATACCGTCTATCAAGAGCAAAGAGATCAATGATATCTCCGCCAAGTTTGTGTTTGAGGCACAGGAAATGGCCCAGACCTATGTCCTTGGCTACAAGAAAGATGGGGAAAAGGATTACAAGTTCATCGAGCAAGAGACCCCTGAATTCAACCTTACCAACCTTGAAATGGGTACGGAGTACCGCATCAAGGCTTACGTCAAAGCAGGAGACTACCAGTCAGATGAATTCTTCTACGAGTTCACCACAGCCGTGGTTATCCCTGACGCTCCGGTCATCGACCAATCCGCGACTGAAGTCAAAGCAACCAGCGTCAATCTCGTCTGGGGTGCCGTTGAGAATGCCACCAGTTATATTGTAAGCTACAAGAAGAGCGCGGATGCTGATTGGACTGAGGTCAAGGCATCCGGAGCAAGTTGCCTTGTCAAAGGATTGAAGGACAACACTTCATATGATTTCCGTGTGGCTTCCGTAAGAAGCAACAAGCAGTCTGATTTCAGTGCAGTCGCCAGCTTCACAACTCCTGAGATCTCATGGGAGTACCCTCTGAGCATCTCCGATGGAGAGACCCTCGCCTCTTGGATCACTTCCGGAGCCGAGTTCACAACCGCCGGAAATGTCATCAACATCGATGCCGACATTGATCTTACCGGTAAGGATTTCACCCCGGCGGCAGCGTTCGCCGGTACTCTTAACGGTAACAACCACAGTATAAAGGTAGCGGCCGCCACGGCTCTCTTCAATAGCGTCAGCGGCAGTATCAGCAACCTCACCATCGAGGGAACTGTAACCGCCAACCTTGAGGCCAACAGCAGTGTGGGACATCCGCTTGCAACCATAGCTCTTGTCTCGACAGGCAACATCACCAACTGCACCAACAAGGCTAACGTTATAATGAAGTCTTCAGGTGTGCTTGGTGCCCCGGTTGTCGCGGGTCTCGTAGCTTACCAGAATGGTGGAACTTTCACCGGCAATACCAACTCCGGAGACATCACCCTTACTCATGGTGGTGTGGCTGAGGCATCAATTTCAGGATTCAACAGAAAACCGTTCTGTGTCGTGGCTGGTGTCGTCGGAGTCCTCATAAGCACTACAGCAGAAAACTGTGTGAACAACGGAGCCATCAAGGTAGGCTGCACGAATGTTCCAAGCGTCAAAGCTCGCCATTATATCGGAGGTGTCATCGGTACTCCAGAAGAAGCCGTCATAAAGAACTGCACGAACAACGGTGCTGTTACCGGAGACTTCACGGATGCCGCGAAGAGTGCCGCAAAACAGGTTTGGCTTGGTGGAATTGCAGGTGGACGAAATAGTGGCGTGACAACCGCTGACGGAGCTTTGATTGATGGCTGCAAGAACTACGGAACCTGCACTCTCGTCGCTGAAAACTCCGTGAACAATTATCTTGGTGGAATCACCGGCCAGTCTTCAATTGAAGGTTCCGCAAAATTCACCATCCAAAAGATTGTGAACAGCGCCAACTACGGCAAACTAATCAAGAAAGGAGCGGGCGGATGCCGTGTTGGTGGAATCTCCGGTGGCGCCGTAACCCTCGACAACTGCACGAATGAAGGTGAAATCGTTGTCGAGGATATCACAGCCGCAGGTGCCGTCGGTGGTCTCGTAGGTTATCCTACACAGACGCATCACCCAATCACAAACTGCAAGAGCCTTGGCAATATGACAAGCACCGCAACAGCCGCTTTCGCCATGGGAGGCATCGGCGGACAAGGCGGAAACACCAACCAGTCTTGGTCCGGATGTACCGTTAACTGCACAATCAGCGGACAGTCCGCCAACCTTGTCGGAATGGTTATAGGCACAGCCAAGACACTGTCCAAGAAGACCATCACACTTGGCACAGCCGACGCCCCGATCAAGGTAAGCGGAAGCATCAACGGCACAACTATCACCGCGGATAATATTTCAAAATATATCTCCAGCGATGGAGTGCGGGATGCAAACGGAAACATCGCTACCGCTGGTGGTAAAGATGGTAAGGGAACCATTGCAGCCGCAAATGTAGTCTTCGGCAAATAATCCGAACACTCTATATTTATAAGGGGATGGCCATTCGGTCATTCCCTTTTCTTTTTTGCAATCAGCATCGGTTAAAATGTCCGCCTACCGTGCCATCATTGCCGGTACGCTTCGACATGCTCTGCGACCAACACCTACTAAACACAAAGCACTTTGAAATAGGCTAAAAGCCACTTCATGGACTGGCTAATATGACAAATAAGGATTCTGGCGAGCACCTCCGTTTGCAGAACCTTCCACCGCCTTCCCGGCAGCTTTCCGCAATTCTCTGAATATCACGAAGTGGAGCACCACCGTATGGCTCAAAACAAGTTACGAAATGATTCAGGTAATCCCAGAGGGCAGGATTTGCGAACATATTCACACCTGGAACACCAACTCACTTGCCGTCAAGCCGACAGCGTTCCAGGTGCGCATGGTTTCTCGCACCTGGAAGTCCGGAACACCAATAGAACGCTCTGTGCCGCAGCCGCCGACTCTTAGGTGTGAGAATATCTCCGCACCTGGGACACCAACTCGCAGACCGTCAAATAGATGATATTCCAGGTGCGCGTGGTCTCTCGCACCTGGAAGAGCGGCCTCCAATTGTTTTACAGGGCAGAAAATGTACGGCAGAAGTTCTTTCTATGCACCGAATATACCGAGCCATACCGTTGGTACAGGAAGCGCACTTCTGGTGTACCAAATGAACTAAGAGGCTGAGGCAACATCCCTGATTCTCGTTCACCAACATTGCCGTGTGGCGAGACATTGATGGCAAGTGGTACGTCTTCGACGCTCCGCAATTTATTCGTAAGCATTCGATAAAGTACGACTGTCAGTTTGATTAAGTGGTATATAACTTTGC